>ERZ824978.2810-NODE-2810-length-14305-cov-4.025404_pt1 | contig 14305 bp, 29 predicted proteins | sample MGYA00519860_ERZ824978 | MGnify/ENA primary metagenome ERZ824978 (study PRJEB31778, sample SAMEA3449184) | human gut metagenome | biome: human gut; feature: human-associated habitat; material: faeces | place: United Kingdom | collected 2010/2012 ... | reverse complement strand
TGACCTCGAAGACCCTTCAGCCGACCATCACGGCGAACCCGTCCATCAACGGCTTTGGCCTGAGCGGTGCGGGTGCGGTGGAAGCTGGTACTCCGGTTGCGACTGCGTCCTATCTGGCCGCGTCCCTGAACCCCGGTTCCTACAAGTACGGCCCCAAGACTGGTACTGGCGTTGTGGCGTCCCACTGGAAGGTTGAGCGTATCACTGACGGCGGCGCTGAGCAGGTGACATCCGTGGACGCCGCGTCCCTGCCTGCTGGCAGCGACAACAACGGCGGAAACGGCTTCATCATCGGCGATGCTGGTGGCGATAACGCTGTGGCAAGCCTGAAGTACCGCGTGACCGCGACGCACGGTGCTGGTGTGCAGGCCGAGGACAACCTCGGCGGCGCGTCCAAACCCGCTGTTGCGATTGCGGCTGGGTCTAAGACGAAGGACTCCGCTGCGTACACGCCGTTCCGTAACTACTTCTTCGGCGCAACCGCCGAGAAGCCGGCTCTGGATAGCGCGTACATCCGCGGCCTGACCAAGTCCGGCAAGGCATACGCTCCTGGCGTCATTACCGTCAATGTTCCCGCTGGCGCGAATCGCGTTGTGATCGCCTGCATCGCTGGCAAGACCGGTGTAAAAAAGGTCATCAACGAGACTGCGCTGAATGCCGATGTGACCGATACCTTCACCAAGAAGACTGTCGCCGTCGAAGGCGCAAACGGCTACACAGCGAAGGACTACAATGCGTGGGTTTTCGAGCCGGCCGTTCCGTACGAGAACGCTGCCGTCCTGAAAGTCACGCTCGGTTGAGAGGAGGGAATGAAATATGGCAGTCAATAACACCCAGAACAGCTACGCCAAGATGGAGTTCCCGCTGACGATCAAGCGTCAGGATGCGTTCAGCATCGACCCCACCGAGATCTGGCCCTCTCTTGAGGCAGCTCAGGAGTATGCACAGACCAACCCCACGGCCTATGTCGGCCAGAAGCTCGCAGTCGTGGTTGACGGCGTCGCTACGCAGTACCAGATCAAGAACGCGGCCGGCGAACTGGAACCCCTCGGCGGTGTGGTGGAAACCGCAACCGACGAAGAGGTCAGCGAGATGTTTAACGATGTGTTCGGCTCCGTGAAAAGCGGAACCTGATGCAACGGTGAACAAATATTTTTAATCATCATTAGGAGGAAAACACAATGGCTTACGACAACACCCATCTGGTAAAACTGGCAGCCCTCAAGGCTCTGGCTGAGAAGGTCAAGAGCGAATACGCTCTGAAATCCGAACTGACCGCCCTGACCGGTCGCGTTGACGCCCTCGTCACTGCTGGCGGCGAGCCCAACGTCCTGAACGGCATCAAGGTCAATGGCACTCTGCTGGATCTGACTGAGAAGATCGCCGACATCCTGATCGCAGAGGGCAAGACCAACGGCACCATCGCCGCCAACGGCGTTGATGTCCCCGTTCACGGTCTGGCTGCTCTGGCTTACAAGTCCGAGGTTTCCGAGACTGAGCTGGCGAAGGCCCTGAAGGATGCCATCGACGCCAAGGCAAAGCAGGCTGATCTCGACACCCTGACCGGTGAGGGCGAAGGCTCCATCAAGAAGATGATCGACGACGCCTTCAATGACTTCTCTACCAAGGTCAGCGATGACGGTGTCGTCAACTCTTACAAGGAGTTGATCGACTGGGCTGCCACCCACGGCGCTGAGGCGACCAAGCTGACGAAGGGCATCTCTGAGAATAAGACCGCCATCGCCGACCTGAAGAAGTATGTCGGTACTCTGCCCGAAGGTGCGACCGCCACCGATGTCGTCGGTTACATCGCCGAGGCGATTGCCGCTCTGAGCATCGGTGACTACGCCAAGACCACCGAGGTCACTGCTGCCATCAACACCGCTCTGGCTGATTACGCCAAGACAAGCGATGTCAACACCGGTCTGGGCAAGAAGGCTGACAAGGTCGCCAAGGCCACCAACGGCAACTTCGCTGCTCTGGACGCTGACGGCAACCTCAAGGACTCCGGTAAGAAGGCGGCCGACTTCGTTGCCGCTGAGGCTGGCAAGCGTCTGATGACCGACGCCGAGGGCACTAAGCTCGGCGGCGTGGCTGAGGGCGCCACCAAGGTCGAGGCGTCCGAAACCAACGGCAACGTCAAGATCAACGGCGTTGACACCAAGGTCTACACCGAGCCTTCCGACGTCGTTCATGGTGCCGTCGCTACCGACAGCGAAGTGACCGAGATGCTCAATGAGGTCTTCACCACTACCGGTGCCTAATCCCACAGGAACACGCGAAAGGGCAGGGGGAGAAATCCCTCTGCCCTCTATTATCCGACATGGAGGTATTAGCGCATGGGTAAGTTGACACTCACCGAGCACCTGAAAGCCTGTGCGGAAGCTGCAAAGAGTTTCACGAACGGTCTGGTGGCCGAGCTGGCGCAGACTGTGACGGATGCGATGCAGGAGATGGAGAGCGTAAAGGCTGACAAGCAGGCTTCGGTTTCCATCACCATTCCGACTACGGGCTGGGGCATTGATGAAGCGTCGGAAAGTTACCCGAACTACTGTGACATCACGGTCGCGGGAGTGACGGCAAAAGACCGCGCTGATATTGCGATTGCCCCGAACAGTATGGACGCGGCCATCGTTTGCGGGTTTTGCCCAACCAACGAAACATTGGAAGGTAAAATCCGCGTGTGGGCGAGATCCGTCCCCACCGAAGCGATTGCTGCGGAGTACAGGCTAAACCAAGGAAAGGAGTAACCGTATGGCTTATGGAACTGTAAATGTCGGTCAGGAAAAAAGCAACAACAACGACTACGTATCCAGCGGCAATGTTGGCGTACCCGGTGGGGTTGCTACCCTGGATGGCGACGGAAAGTTGACTGAATCGCAGCGGCCTGACATCAACGCATATACGAAAGAAGAGTCTGATGACCTTGCAGCTCAGAGTATTGCCGCTCACGACTCTGATACCGATGCTCACGGAGACATCCGTGCATCTATTGCGCAAGTTGAAGCGACTGTGAAAGCAATTGAGCTGAAGTACAGCACGGACATCCAGAAAAACCCCTTTTCTGTCTCGTTCAGTACGCTTGGCGCTGTTACAGTGACTGGCGTATGGAACGAAAAGCAGGCAAGGATCGAGTTCTGATGTGCCGAGGGAAATCCGCATCTGCAGATTGAACTCGCACAGTATGACACAACTCTATAACAGGAGGTAAAAAACATGGCAAATGTACTTTTGAGTGCAAAAGCCGTTGGCAGTGTTGTCAAACTGAAAGTTAATGGCACTGCGCGTGAGTTTATCGTTGTCCATCAAGGAAAGCCGTCCAGCATCTATGACGATTCCTGCAACGGTACTTGGCTGTTGATGAAAGATTGCTATGTCAGTCGCGCGTGGCATAGAGCTACTGACAACAAGTACGAGAGTAGCGATATCCATACCTACCTTAATAGCACATTTTTGAACCTGCTCGACAGCAACATCAAGGGAGCCATCAAGCAGGTTAAGCTCCCGTATCGCAAGAACGGCGGTTCGGGCGGAACGACGCAGCAGGGGGCAAACGGATTGTCCTGCAAGATCTTCTTGCTGAGCGCCCCTGAAGTTCACTACGAGCACAGCCGTATCGACTCTGGTGAAGGTGCGGCACTGAGCTATTTTGCTTCGTGCGCCACCAATGATGCAGACCCGAAGCGCGTTGCGTACCTGAACGGCTCGGCCGCCAGCTGGTGGCTCCCCGTACACCCGCGACACCAAGTACGTGTGGGGCGTCAACTCCAACGGCTACTGCACCTTCAACGGCCACACAACCAACTCGCTCGGCATCCGCCCCGCTTTGGTTCTTCCCTCTACGCTCTTGGTCTCTGATGACGGCACCGTATCCACGAATACGCCCCCGACTATCACCAGTACCAGCGGTGCGAGTGGAGTCAGTCTTGGCACCAAATCTGCTGCGTTCAGTTGGCAATACACGGTGGCTGATGCCGACGGTGATAAGCTGACCGTTACGGAAAAGCTGGACGGAACGACCATGAAGACCCGCACGGGTATCGCAAGCGGAACCAAGCTCACTTTTGAGTACGCCAGCACCGCTGCGAATTTCCAGAAAATTCTCAACGGAACACATACGATCACGATTACGGTCAGCGACGGAAAGGCGTCTGCGACCTTCACAGCGAAGTTCACCAAGGCTGTGCATAAGGCGACCATCACGCTGAAGACGCCGCTGGCGGTGTCCGGCGACATCACGGCGGCGGCCATGTCGGTCGTGGGGCAGATCCCGGCCGGCGCGGTCTACAAGGTCGAGGCAACCAACAACGCGAAGGACACCAGCCCGGTGTGGCAGGACGTCACCGCGGAGGTCAAGAGCGGCGCAAACATCGTCTTCACGAACAAGACGGCAGCAAACGGTGCGGCGTTCAACTTCCGCATTACTGTTGAGAGAGGCACGTCGTCTGGCGGCTATATCTCCGGCGTGAGTGGCGCGTTCCAGTAAAGAAGGGAGGTAACGACATGGGAATTGAATGGAAGAAGGAAGACCTGCCGACTCTGGCAGAAAAAACGGTCGCCATGGCTTCTGAAACCTGCCAAGAACTAATCTATGCAGGAATCGACGTTGATCTGAGTGGCGGAAAGCAGCACTTCAGCCTTCAGCCGCACGACCAGACTAACATCGACTCGATGTTTACAGCAGTTACGCTGGGCGCCACACAGTATCCCTATCACGCAGATGGCGGACAGTGCGTGATGTTTTCGGCCGAAGACATCATCACCCTGTATGTGGCCTATAAGAGCTTCGTTACCCAGCAGACCACGTACTGCAATTTCCTGCGCATCTGGTGCAAGAGGGAGACTGACAACGATGTGATCGCCAATATCACGTACGGCAGCAAACTACCCGATGACCTGCAGGAGGAAATGCAGGAGATTCTCACTTCTGCAGCGATGCAGATTCAGGCAATCGTCGACGCACTGCAGGCGAAGTCCGCAAAGTAAGGAGGACGGCCATGAAGAAGACGGCGCTTAAATTAGCAGCCCTCGTTTTTTGCGGGGGCTGCCTTTATTATGCCATTGAGATGCTCTGGAGAGGGCATAGTCATTGGACAATGGCGGCTCTCGGTGGGATCTGCTTCGTCCTGATTGGTGGAATCAACGAACTTCTTCCGTGGGAAATGCCTCTTATCCTGCAAGGAATGATAGGCGCCGCCGTTATAACTGAGCTGGAATTCATTTCCGGCCTGATTTTGAATATATGGCTTGGGCTCGGCATATGGGATTATTCCCGAATGCCGTTAAACATTCTCGGGCAAATATGCTTGCCATTCACGCTGTTATGGATACCTCTCGCTATGTGCGCAGTCGTGCTTGACGACTGGCTTCGGTACTGGTTCTTCGGTGAAGAGCGCCCAAGATACACACTGTTTTAGAGAGGTACGAAGATATGAATTTTGGAGAAACGACGATGGCGATTCTCCTTGCGATTGCAGGGGGTGCCGCGGGTGCCGCGGTTATCAACGGGCTGACCGAGCGTTGGAAATTCCGAGCCAACCGAAAAGCAGCAAAGGAAGATCGAGCTGAAAAGAAAGCGGACAAAACAGAGGAGTTGGCCAATACGCTCACCGGACTGCAAGAACAGCTCACTCACCTGAAAGAGAGTGATGCTGCGCAGGCCGAAGCACTGAAGCTGATCCTACTCGACCGTGTACTTTGGCTCGGTCAGAGCTATATCAATAAAGGCGAAATATCCTATGACGACAGAAGGAGATTCCACGCGATGCACAGCTGCTATCACAGCACACTGGGCGGAAACGGGGACGCAGATCTCATTGTGGAAGGCGTTGATGCACTCCCATTGAAAAAGTGACGGATAACGCTGGAAATGGAGGTAGTTATGAAACTGAGCAATAAGACTTATGACATCATGAAGTGGATCGTGACCATTGTGCTTCCTGCGCTGAGTGCCCTGTATTGGGGCCTTAGCGGTATTTGGAACTGGCCTTATGCCGAGCAGGTGGTGGGCACTATCGCCGTGGTCACCACGTTTCTGGGCGCTCTGCTGGGCATCAGCACGGCGCAGTACAAGAAAGGAGATGGAAACAATGGCTAAGAGAGTGTATTTGTCCCCCAGCGACCAGCGCAGCAACAGCTATGCGGTGGGCGACACTACCGAGGCCATCCAGTGCGGGCGCATCGCGGCGGCCTGTAAGACGGCGCTGGAGCGCTCTGGCGTGGAGGTGATGCTGGGGCAGTACGACACTATGGCAAACCGTGTGGCGGCGTCCAACCGCTTTGGGGCTGATCTGCACGTCCCCATCCATTCCAACGCCTGCAACGGCAAGGCCAGCGGTACGCACCTGTTCTGTTACAGCGGCGACCGGAACAGCGCAGGGTACAAGGCGTGTAAGGCGGTGCTGAATGTGCTTGGACCTGTGACGCCGGGTGCGCCGGATGTCATCCGGGCATATCCCGCGCTCTATGAGGTGAAGCACCCTGCCGCCACGACGGTGTATATCGAGACGGACTTCCACGACGTCCCCCACATCGCGCAGTGGATCATCGACAACACCACCATGATCGGCGAGACCATCGCTGAGGGGCTGTGTAATGCACTCGGTGTCAAGTTTGTACCCGGAGAGGATACAACTAAGCCGGAGCCCGCGGAAGAGGAGACGGTAACGAAGTCTGTGCGTGTGTTGCGGAGAGGCATGGACGGTGCAGATGTCAAAACGCTGCAATCAGCCCTGATTGCGTATGGCTTTTCGTGTGGAAGCGCAGGCGCGGACGGCGATTTTGGCGTAGGAACGGAGTCCGCTTTGAAGCGGTTCCAATCCAAATTCGGACTGGGTGCGGATGGTATTGCCGGCAACGGGACATGGAGCAAACTCCTCGGGAAATAAAGCGCCCCATCGTAACTCAAAAGCGACTGTAACAAGCGCTTCTGTGTAAAAAGGAGATGCAACAATGGATTCTATCAATATACTCACAATCATTGTAATCGTACTGTGCGCCATTCTCTATGGCGTCATTCTTTACTTCAGAGTACGTGGGAATATTTTCGGCGCAGCGAGTGAACTCGTTGCGTTGGCAGAGCAGTCCGGACTGACAGGGTCTGAAAAGATGAATCGGGTGGTTACCGCTCTGTATAAAAAGATCCCTGCGCCGCTTAAGAAAGTGTTTACGCCGGAAAGACTTCGGGAAATCGCTCAGGTGGTCTTCGAGTGGATGCGCAAGTATGCAGACGAATATAAGAAAAATAGCACAGACTCAAAGACCACCGAAGATATGAAGACTGATGTGGCGGTAGCTGCCGCCGACTTAACCATCGAGCTACTCAAGTTGACCGTTCCTGAGCTGAAAAAGAAGGCTGAGGAGTACGGCATTGAGCTGGACGGATTGACTCGTAAGGATGAGATCCTGAGAGCCATTATGGAGGCCGTCCTGAAGAAAGCGTAAACAGGCTTCAACCTCCGGCCTGATACGCCCGCCATGCAGAGGGCTTGCGCCCCCTCGCTGGTCCTGACAACTGCATAGCGGATAGATGAAGAATGCCCCGTTTCGGCCCTTGCGGTCGGAGCGGGGCATTTTTTGTTTTTCTATACGATTGCAAGATACCGCCAAACCACGCAACAAGGCTGGGAATAAGCGCAAGGGGATATGGAAGGGTAATTTCACCACCGAAATGCAAAAGCGCTCACAGGGGCGGGAAATGGCCTCCTGCGGCATTGGAGCGGAAGGATCACATTCGCACGGAAAATCAATACACATTCTGCACAAATCTCGAAGTTCGTATTTTACAAAATGTTCTCACGGGCATTTCAGAACTTCCAGATATACTTTTACATCTTCGCGGAAAACCCCGCTAAAAAGCTCTAAATGTCATTTACGAGTATAATTCAAAACCAGATATTTCCGAATAAAAATTATTCAGATCAGAGCATTTTATCATTGACATTACCGTCCGGTAAGTTATAGTTAAGATACGATAAATGATACCGATTGGTCACAGATAGTGACCGACGTAAAGGAGCCGAGCAAATGAAACTGAATGAAACCTATCAGCTGGCAGACTTTCTGAACGCATTGACTGCGGCCAGCGATAACACCAGAGAGCTTGCAAGACGGCTCAAGGCGGAGGGACGCCACATGACGGTGTTTACCGTGTATGAAGCCGAGAATATGCTGAGCAGTTCTCCATATGCCCGCGTGACCATGACCCGCAAAGAGAGCGATGACCGTTGGGCCGGCTACATGGAAACGTCAGCATACAGAGACGGAGAGCGTGTTCCCGTGGCCGTCAACCGCAAGGAATATGTTCTGACAGCCAACGACGACTTCAGCAGGTATGAAATTCTGATGTGATAAGGAAGGAGACGCAACTGATGAAAAGCAATCCAATTAAGGTTGGCGGCAAGCTGTTCCGCTACGACTTCGACAGCTCGACCGTTGAGTACATCGACAAGGCCACAGCAGAAGACATCGAGTTCGAGCGCGAGTTGAAAGAGAAATACGGTAACTGCGGATACAACATTGACGAGTCGGGGTACATGGTACTCGCAACTGTCGGACTCGGCGTGGAGAACTGGAAGAACGCAGAGGCTCGAAAGGAGTATCTAACCGGCTGGTCGGACGAATGGGACGAGGAGACCAGGCGCCTGGCGGATGACTTCATCAAGAACGAGCTTCCGTATCTGAAGGAGGAGACGGAATGACAAAACGCGAGATAAAAGCTCGGGCACAGGAAATGATTATGGAGCAGATCGCTTGCATCGGATACGGCAATCGCTACGAGGAATATATCGCTGAATGCGGTGATGAAGCGGCGGCGTGGGCGGTCTTGAAAGAACAGTGTGACCGCATCGCACGGCTGTTCGGTGAAAAGGAGGCTTGGTTCTATTGACACCCGATCTGATTGGAGAGGCCATCGTCGACCTGATGATTTTGGCTGGCTTTCTCATGGTTCTCGGTATCTGCGCTTTGATTGCCGACTATGTTTTCCCGCACATCCCGTTCATCCAGAGATACCTCGACAGCCTGCCGGACTATGAGGATGACGAGGAGCAGTACCAGCAAGAACTGGCGCGTATCCGCAGAAGACGGAACGCCCGCAGAAATAGGAGGAATGTCAGATGAAAGCAAAAGACTATTACGCAAAGTACAAGGATCGCATCGCATCTGTTGACGACAAGGAGAGCTTGCAAGGCGTATGCGATATGCTCCACGAGTTCTGCATGGAGTCGAAGGAAATGGTCGCAAAGCGCAAGGTCCGAACGGACTGCGGCGGCGTCGCTGTTCTGCGTGAGCTGAACGACAAGTACAACGCTGTGTGCAGGATGTTTGAAGCCGAGTACGGCGCATCGCCCATCAAAAAGGATGGCTTCATGGATTACTGGCGCAGGCAGATCCCGGCCCTTGACCGGCGCCTGTGCAGAAAGGAGAACGTACATGATGTGGATGGTTCCGTTTGAGCGCCGCGGAGAGATTGAGAAGCTCCTCGAAGAGTACCGTGAGAAGTATGACGAGAAGCTCGAATACGGGCATGAGCGACTGAGAGAGGCGATTATTGAAAGAAGGATTGCACAGTTCGTCAAGGAAGATGTCCTGCGCGAAGGCGCGGCGTATGGAACCATCGGTTACAGCATCGGCGCGACCGCCATTCGAGACGGGCGGCAGCTCCGAAACCACGGAGAAATCTACCTCTACAAGTGGATGTGGAATGGCAAAGAGTTCGTACAGGAAGATGCGTGGGGAGGCATCCATATCAAGGGGCGCTTGCCCGAACCGATTATTGAATTGAGCTGAGGAGGAAGCGTAATGTATCTGAAAAAAGACGGAACGAAGGTGGATAATCTGCCCGACCTTGACGATTACGTCAAGGATGATCCTGATATGGTCGTAGAGATGTCCTATATCGTAGAACTTTACGGCAGGAACAACCACCTGCTCGAATGCATCGAACACGGCAACACCTACCCGAATGAAAGCAAGCGGCGGTTTTACCTGCTGAAGAACCCCGAAGCGGAGTTCATCAGCGTCAAGCGCGTGTATCGAGGAGCCTACCGATGAAAGCGTGGAGAGTTACAGCGAAGCTGTTCATGGATGCAAATCGCATCGAAGCGGTTGTGGTCCGATGCAACACCGCAAGAAAAGCCCGAATCTTTGGGGCGGAACAATTCAAGGAAATGTATCCGCATATCAACGATATGGTGACCGTTCTGAAGGTCGAGGAGGCAGAAAATGGGACAGAAACGTAATAAGTATTGCCCGTACAAGAAAACCTGCGGCGACATCTGCTATGGGAGCCAACCGTGCGATTTTGCGGACGCGTTTGACGAGATGGCTCGGTCTATGGTTTGGTGGAAGAAGAAGGCAAGGGCGCTGGAACAAAAGCTCAAGCAAACAAATGGGCTGGAGCCGCGCTTCTATGGTAGATACGTTTTTTCTCCATGCAAAAATGGTTTCAATGGAAAGACGAGCTGGTGGCTCAGTAAAAAAGACTGTACGACTGCGCTCTATTGCTTCAGTGCATCTACAAAGAGAGAAGTCGATGAACAGCTCGAAGGAGAAGGAGCGCAAGCGTACATCGAAATGTATGAAAAACAGAATAGCCGCAGGACGCTTGACTGAGAATATGACGATCTGCTGACTGCCGATGAAAGGTCTTGCGTCACGACATGACCTGAAGAGGTTGGCAGATAGGGAGGTATAAGGAATGAGTAATTGCGCGAACTGTGTCCACCGGAAGGTGTGCGACCTGTGGAGGAAGCAGGAACGACAGGATGCCGGATGCTTCATCCCGGACGACTGTGAGCTGTTCGAGAGCGTCAAGCCGCTAACGGCGCAGGAGCAAGCGGAGCTCCAGTTTTACCGCAGCTCCGAACTGGCTCCGTGGCAGGTACGAGCGATGCAAGACGCTTTTCAGGACCAGAAGAAGATCCTCGTCGGATACGAGAATGACCGCGTAAACGCGGACATCAAATGCACGGACACCATCGCGTACCTGAACGACGAGCTGTTTCAGAAGCTCGACTATGCCGACTACTCCGAACTGTTCGATCAGATTTCCGGCATCACCGACTGGGAGGACGAAGCATACGGTGGAAGCAATAAGCAGTACATGAAGAAAGGCGGGAGCGTAGATGGCATCGAAGCGTAAATTCAGGATTGGCCCGGTGGTTCGCAACTTTGATGAGTTGTTTCAGCACGACTATTTCATGCTGCGGCAAGGCAGCAAGTGGAAGACGGTCCATAACGCATTCGTGCGGTCATGGCAGGTGCAGTTCTGCTTCCAACAGATTCAGCGCAGCTATCTCCGAGTAGCTGAGAGGCTGACCAATGCAGAGTATTACGCGGGCATGACCGATGACGAACTGCTCGATATGCTCGAAACCGAGGTATGCGAGTTCTGCGAAGGCAAGAAGACGGTCATCGGCTCTTGCGAAGGGCAATGGTGCGAGCAGGCTCTTGCTGCATGGAAGGAGGAATATGTAAAATGAAGTTCTTTCAGATCTTTATGCTGATTGCAACCGTGCTTTCCACCATCGGAGTGCTGGCGGAAGATCGCGGAAAATCCCAATACGTTGCCCTGTTTACCACATCTGGCATTCTGTACCTTGCGGCGTGGACGCTGTCAAAGATTTATTTCTAAGGAGGAAACGACATGAAAGAAGAGTTCATCCAGATTTTCAAAGAAAACATCAAGCGCGACGGAGCCGACGAGCTGCTGGCTTGGCTGGAGAAAAGCACATTCTTCTCTGACCCAGCCAGCACAAAGCACCACCTGTCTGAACCCGGCGGACTTTGCCAGCACAGCTTGAATGTTTACCGGCGTCTGAAGTGGCTGATCGAGGCCGCTGCGGAGCAGGACATCAGTTATGCCGGGATCTCTGACGAGACCATCGCAATCTGTGGGCTGCTCCATGACCTGTGCAAGGTCGGGTGCTACCAGAAGGAGCCGAAAAACCAGAAGACCTACGATCCCGAAAAAGTTGGGAAGGCACAGAGATATCAGATCAAGCACGACGATCTCGGCGACTTCATCTGGGAAACGGTGATGGCGTACAAGTTCGACGACCCCATGCCGTACGGACACGGCGAAAAGAGCGTCTACATTACATCCAGCTTTATGAAGTTGACCCGCGAGGAGTCGTTCGCCATCAGATACCACATGGGACCGTGGGGCAACGAAGACCAGAACGGCCCCAGCAAGGCGTTTGAAATGTACCCGCTGGCACTGTTCACGCATTTCGCTGACATGGCCGCCACGAAGCTCGACGAGAAGGAGGACACCTGATACCGAGAAAAAGGTGACGCTTTTCGAATGGAGTAGCGGTGAAGCCAGACGGAGTGCATGAACTCGATCCGTGCGTGTATGCAGACAAGCAGGTGCTGCGAAATGTGACGGTGACGGTCAGCCAGTGCATCCACTGCGGTCATGTAAGCATCGAATGGAGGAGGCAGGACAATACAGAGGTGGTCCAGTACGATGAACTCAACGAACAGCCTGACGAAGGCTGAGAATAACAAGAAGGAGAAAATGCAATGAAAGTCAGAATCAATACGCATGGGAACCCGGTTCCCGAAAGCCACGGTGAATGGGTCGACCTTTACACCGCAGAGGACGTCACGCTGGAGCCGCTTGATTTCAAGATTATCTCGCTCGGCGTGGCGATGGAACTGCCTGTCGGCTATTACGCGCAAGTCGTTCCCAGAAGTTCGACCTGCAAGAACTTTGGTATCATCATGGCAAGCAGCGTCGGCATCATTGAGAATAGCTACTGCGGCAACGATGACATCTGGGGATTCCCTGCGGTGGCTATCCGCCATACGGAGATTCCGAAGGGAACACGCATCTGTCAGTTCCGCCTCGTGAAGCGGGACGAGCCAGTTGAGTTCGAGCTGGTCGAGGATCTCGGCAACCCGAACCGCGGTGGCTGGGGCAGCACCGGAACCGGAAAGGAGAAGTGAGCATGGGATATAAACCGACCGTCGTTTTTGATTTGGATGGAGTTATCCACAGCTATGTATCCGGCTGGCAGGGGGTAGACGTCATCCCAGACCCGCCCGTGCCGTTGATTCAGGAGGAGATTGAACGCATCCGCAAGGCTGGCTACAAGGTGGTCGTAGTGTCCACAAGATGCGCCGATCCTGCTGGCATGGATGCCGTCAAGAGTTACCTTGACGCGAACGGAATCGTCGTGGACGAAGTGCTGGCAGAGAAACCGCCGGCGCTCGTCTACATTGATGACCGTGCCATCCGATTCGACGGAAATCCGTGCGGGCTTCTTGAGCAGATTCAGGAGTTCAAGCCGTGGCATGAGGGCGGAATCGTTGAGAAGAAACCGCCTGTTGACGGATTGCGGCGCTGCACTGGAGCCGTATATGACCGGTCGACCGGAAAATGGAATCACTTCGGCGGCTGGTTCCACGCATGGAGCACGACGTTCGAGGAGTTCGATAACGGCGCTGTTCCTGTTGCATCGGCCATCATTGAGGACGATAAGGGCATCGTTCGGAATGCGCTTGCGGACACTGTCATCTTTGTTTGACGGAAAGTGAGGTAGCAAATGCCTATTAAGAACTACACGACCAAGGTTCCTGCGGTGCAGACCGTTGGTGAGATCCAAGGAATCCTTGCCGCGCATGGGGCGCGGAAGGTGATGATGGACTACGCCGAAAATGGCAAAGTCACGGCGGTCATATTCGCGCTGGAATGCCGTGGCTCTCTGCACGGATTTCGGTTGGAAGCGCGACCGGATGGCGTCAAGGCGGTAATGGAGAAGGATCGTACCAAGTGCGACGACGAACAGGCCGAGCGCATCGCGTGGCGTAACCTGAAAGACTGGATCGCAGCGCAGGTCGCCCTCGTGGAGACTGAGCAGGCCACGATGGACGAGCTATTCTTCCCGAAGCTGATTGACCGGAGTGAGAAGACGCTATACGAGGCGTTCCAGACCGGACAGCTCATGCTCGGCGATGGAGGCTGATGATGGAACACGGATGGATGCCCACCAAGGAGGCGTTGCCGCCCGTTGGCGAGAGGGTTCTGATTATCAGCAAATGGGGTCATGTGACCGATGGCTCTCTCGTGGCATACGACCCGAAGGAACCGCCACTATTTCGCCCAGATGGCTTGAGACCGGACGTGGACGTGAAGTGGTGGATGCCGATGCTGGAGGATGGCTGGCACGGACTCAAAGAACAAAAGCCGCAGGAGGGGCAAGCGGTCTTGACGAAGGACTCCTACGGCCACATCTTTAACTGCGTATGGAAAAGGCTCTGTGGCTCGGAACGCCCGACGTTCGTTCCGTTTGTTTGG
>ERZ824978.2808-NODE-2808-length-14314-cov-9.931762_pt1 | contig 14314 bp, 10 predicted proteins | sample MGYA00519860_ERZ824978 | MGnify/ENA primary metagenome ERZ824978 (study PRJEB31778, sample SAMEA3449184) | human gut metagenome | biome: human gut; feature: human-associated habitat; material: faeces | place: United Kingdom | collected 2010/2012 ... | reverse complement strand
CGTGGAGGGAGAACAGGGGCTTGCCCTCGTTCTTCTTCAGCAGCTCGTTGTAAAGATCGATCTCCTCCCAGTGCTTCAGCATCTCCGGCTCGCGGTTGGGCAGCCCCGCCCGCATGGGAAATCCGCTCTTGGGCATATTCAGCGTTTTTTTGTACTCCATATCGCTTCTCCTTTTATCTGAATGAATTTGCAAACAATAAAAAACACCCTTGCCTCTCTTTCAAGAGACAAAGGTGCGTCAAACGTCCTCTGCGGTACCACTCTCGTTGCCGCGAAACGCGGCCCCTCGTTCCCACCATCCGTGGGTACGGGCAGATAACGGCCCGCTGCCGTCCGCGCTTACGGCTGATGCCATCAGGCGGCTGCTCCGGAGTGATACCCATCCCCGTCTGCCCGTCCGCCTTGCACCAAACGGCGGCTCTCTTCGCGTGGCATCCCGGTGGGGCGCGTCTCCCTCATCGCATTATTCCATATCATATATGTGCCTTTTGTGGAATGTAGGCAGTCTATCACAAACCTTTCCCCTTGTCAACCCTGCCCGCGTAAATCTCCCGGCCGTCTCTGCCCTTGCGCTTCCGCCGTCCCCTGACGAGCAGAACGAGAATGACGACAAGGAAGGCGCAGATGACACCATGCAGCGCTGCCATTATATAGTAGCCCATAAAGTCGAACCGCTCCGCCCCGGACAGCAGGTAGGGCTGGCCGCCCGCTTTATACAGCACAGCGGCGCAGGCGATGCCGTTGTAGAGACTGAAAACGCCCAACACGGCGTATATGACCCGCCGCACGATCCTGTTTTCCATGATTTTCACGAGCATAATTCCAACTCCGTTCTGACTCCGTCACGGCAGCAGAAGATATGTCCCGCCCGTGAAAAGTCTTTGTCTGTTTCCACGCAGTCGAACTCATAAAGAGACTTCTCCAACCGCTTCGGCGTGTAGAGCAGGGTCTGCGTTTTCAACGCAAACGCCTCGTCCACCACTTCGTTCCACAGCTGAACGGACCAATAGCTGCAATTCCTTCCGGGCGTCCACCGGCCGCTCCGGTCCATATATGCCTCGATCTCCTTCAGCTGTGTCTCTTCGATATTGACGCTCAGCGACTTTCTGCCGGCGTATCGGCCATACGCCTCGATGTAGTCCGCTTCTAGGTTGAAAAGCAGTCCCGGAAGGTCGGAAACGGCCCAGACCGAAAAGGTCATCATCTCGTCGTGCCTGAGCTCGTGACCCTTTATATACACGGAACGGCCGGACTGATTGTCAATGGACAGCCAGGTATGCCCAAGGCATTTGACAAACGGCGTTGTCTCGCTGTCACCGTTGAAGGTCGTGATGGAGAAAATAATGCCCTCGTCCGCGCAGGGGATCGTTCTGCTTCGGTTTTCATAGGAGTTAAAGTCAAACCACAGACAAAAAGCCGCCGCCAGCGCGAGAAAGAGCATAAGCGGCATCGCTATCCTTTTCCGCAGCCCCACACGATCACACCCCCTTGCTCCGCCTTGTCCTGAACAGCATTATACGTGAAAATGGGATGCGGCACAAGCACTTTGCGCTGAAAGGAGGGAGAAGTCCTTGCCCTGTGTGGGGGCTTGAAACGATCCCCGCACAAAACTTGACATATCCGCTCGCCCCAAGGGATTGACGGGACGGGGGAAAGCGGGTATACTGAAATGTACTCTGTGCAGAGAAAAGGAGACTGACATGGCAAAGAAAAGCGATCGTAAGGCCGCCGTGGCCGTCCGGGAGCTGAAGCATCCCTGGCTCGTGCCTCTGCTGGCCTGCATATATTTCATCGTCACCTGCATGATGTTCCACGGGGAGAATAAGCTCATCACCCTGCTGCTGATCCTGTCGTCCATCGTCTGCGTGGTGGTGCGCAATGGCGTCCTGTCCCGGCGGCTGACGCTGCCCGCCCTGCTGCTGGGGCTGTACGTTCTGCTGGACGGCATCTCCACCCTCTACGCTCCCAGCGGCAAGTTCGCCCTTTACGAGTTCCTCAAGGTGGCCTCCGCCGCCTGCATGGCCCTGCTGCTCACCGGCTGCGAGCCGGAGCGGGACGCGCCCTGCGCGGGCCGCTGCGCCGCCGTGGTGCTGGAGGTCTCCGGCGCGCTGGCCAGCCTTTTCAGCATCGACATGGTGTCCACCCGCTGGCTGTATAACGGCCTCTGCGGTCTGATCCAGGCTCTGGGCGTGCCCTTCGGCAACGAGGCCCTTCAGGGCCAGCGTCTCAGGACCATCTTCGAAAACCCCAACGTGTTCGCCGGCGCGGCGGGCATCGCCCTGGTGCTGTCCCTTGGCTTGGCCGCCAGCGCCGCATCGAAGAAGGAGCGCTGCCTGCACCTGAGCTGCCTGCTCATCACCTGCACCGCCTTTATCCTGGCCGTCAGCCGCGGCGCGATGGGCGCGGTGGCGGCAGCGTTCCTGGCGTACCTGCTTCTCAGCCGCGGCCCGCAGCGCGCCACGGCCTTTATCCTCATGGCGGAAACGCTGCTCCTGACGCTGCTGGCGTCCTTCTTCACCTTTACCACCGCCTTCGGCGAGTGGACGCTGCGCCCCTGGCCGCTGCTGGTGACGCTGCTGTGCGCCGCCGCCCTCTGCGCGCTGGACATCTACGTGGGCCGCCCCCTGGCGGATAAGCTCTCCCAGCGCATGAAGACCGTCAACATCATCCTCCTGGCTGCCCTGGCCGCTGTGGCCGCCCTTGTGGTGCTGGCGGTGAGCTGGACCGGCCCGGCCACCCTCCAGCCCGGCGAGACCATCACCCGCGGCGCGTACCTCACCGAGGGTGACTATACCCTCTCCGTCACCGCCGATGGCCCCGTCTCCGTCACCGTCCTCACCCAAACGGAGGAGGACGCCATCATGAACACCAAGCAGACGGCCTACACCGGCCCTGCCGACGGCGCATCCTTCACCGCCCCGGCAGGCAACCGCTCCGTCACCTTCGTCCTTACCGCCGACAGCGCCGTCCGCGTCACCGCCGTCTCCTACGGCGGTGCGGCCTCCGGCGCACTGAAGCTGAATTACAAGCTGCTGCCCGAGGCCATCGCCGAGCGTATCCAAAACCTCTTCTCCGAGGGCAACGTGGTCCAGCGCCTGGTTTACTGCGCCGACGGCTTGAAGCTCTTCCAGCGCAGTCCCATCGTGGGCGTGGGCATGGGCGGCTTTGAGAACGGTATCTACAGCGTCCAGACCTACCACTACGAGACGAAATACGTCCACAACCACTATATCCAGTCCCTGGTGGATACCGGTGTCCTGGGCTGCGTTCTGTGGCTGGGCCTGCTGCTCTCCAGCGCCGCCGCCATCCTCCGCCTGTGGCGCAAAGGCAAGGACGGCCAGCCCCATCCCATGACCGCCGCCCTGGGCGCGGCGTTGCTGTTCGTGATGATCCACGCCGCCGTGGAGGTGGATTTCTCCAGCGGCTACTTCCTGCCCTTCGGCTTCGGCGCGTTCGCCGTCATCAGCCTCACCTGCGGCCAGCTCGCGCCCGTCCCCAGGCTGGGCGATATGCCCCGCCGCCTGCTGGTCTGGGCCGCCGCTCTGTGCCTGGCCGTGTTCGGCGTGCTGCTCAGCATGAATATGCGCGCCGCCGTGCTGGCCCAGCAGCGGGACTACGACTCCATCGCCCAGGCCGCGGACCTTGACCCCTACGAGTGGGCCGACTACGAGCTGTCCTATGTGGTGGCCGCCTCGGCGGAGGAGAACCTGCCCGACGATATGCGCGCCGTCATGGAGCGCTACCTGGCCGACCTGGCAGCCCTGCACTCCAACTCCGTGCCCCGCTATCTGGCCCGCTGCTACTTCAATCTGAACGACGTGGACGATGGCTTTGCCATGCTGGAGCAGTACGTGGACTACACCCCCTCCGACCCGGCCACCTGGGAAAACAGCTTCCGCGTCGCCATGGAGTACGACGACGGCTCGGATGCCTTCCGCCAGGGCGTGGCCGCCCTGGTCCAGCGCCTCAGCCACTGGAACGACGCCAACCTGGGCACGATCACCCTGCCCGAGGACGTGCAGGCATACCTGAATAAGCAGTGACCCCCGGCGGCAGACACAGGGACGTGTCTGCCGCCTTTTCCCTGCGCCGCCTCCTCCATTCTGTCATTCCGAGGCGCACAGCGCCGTGGGAATCCGCGCTCCTCAAGACGCAGACCCGCACAAAACCTGTCTGCCGCCTTTTCCCTGCATCGCCAATGGAAAACGGTTGCTTTTGCCGAAACTCGTTGCTATAATAAACGAAGAAATACTTAGGAGGCCCGCTTATGCCATCCGTTCTGTATACCGCGTCTACCTTCTCCCACATCGTCAGCTTCCACCTGCCCTACCTCCGCCGCTTCCGCGAGCTGGGCTGGCAGGTGGAGGTGGCCTGCGGCGGCGCGATGCGGGACATCCCCTACGCCGACGCGGTGCGGGAGCTGCCCCTTGCCAAGAGCATCACCGCCCCGGCCAACTTCCGGGCTGCCCGTATGCTCCGCGCCATGATGGAGCGGGAAAACTACGATCTGGTCATCACCCACACCTCGCTGGCCTCCTTTTTCACCCGCTGGGCCGCCCGGGGCATGAAGCACCGTCCGCCCATCGTCAACGTCATGCACGGCTACTTATTCGATGACCGCACCACCGGTCTGAAGAAGCTGCTGCTCCCTGCGGCGGAGAAGCTCACTGCCCCCCAGACTGACCTGCTGCTCACTATGAACGCGTGGGACGACCGCTGGGCACGGGAGCACCATGCCGCCCGCCGCATCGAGTTCATCCCCGGCATGGGCGTGGCGCTGGACCGCTTCGCGGCCTCGCCGGAGACCCGTGACGCCATGCGTCGGAGGCTGGGCCTCGGGCCGGACGACGTGGCCCTCATCTACCCGGCGGAGTTCTCCGAGCGCAAGAACCAGGCCATGCTCCTTCGCGCCATGCCGTCCCTGCCCGCCAACGTGAAGCTCCTGCTCCCCGGACGGGGCGCGCTGCTGGAGGATATGCAGGCCCTGTCCCGCTCTTTGGGGCTGGCTGGCCGCGTCCTGTTCCCCGGACAGGTGTCCGACATTCCCGACTGGCTGGCCGCGTCGGACATCGCCGTGTCCGCCAGTCGCTCCGAGGGCCTGCCCTTCAACATCATGGAGGCCATGGCCGCCGGGCTGCCGGCGGTGGCCAGTGACGTAAAGGGCCACACCGATCTGATCACGGAAGGGGAGACAGGCCTCCTCTTCCCCTATGACGACGAAAATGCCTTCACCGCCGCCGTCCGCCGTCTGATAACGGACAGCGCCCTCCGCGCCCAAATGGGCCGCGCCGGCCAACAGCAGGTACAGCGCTGCCGGCTGGAGGATGTGCTGCCCCGGGTGATGGAACTCTATTTATCTGCTGCAAAGGAAACGAATACATGATACGGGAAAACCAACGACTGCTGAACCAACTGCATGTCATCACCGACGCCCTGGCGGTGCTGCTGGCCATGTTAGCAGCCTACTGGCTGCGCTTCAGCCTGTTCCGCGGCGACCGGGCCATGCCCCTGAGCCACTATGTGTGGCTGGGGCTGGGCGCGGCGGTGCTCACGCTCATCGTGTTTGCCGTGGCGGGGCTGTATACCTCCTTCCGCACCGTCCGCTTCCATGTGGAGGCGGGCCGGGTGGCGGCGCTGGACCTGCTGGTGGCCCTTATCGTCATGGCCGCCATGTACGTCCTCCGCTTTGAGGATACCTCCCGCTGGACGGTGGCGTTCTTCTACGCCGTCAGCACCCTGCTGCTGACGGGCAAGCGGGCTGTCCTCCGCACCCTGCTGCGCCATTACCGCGCCATGGGCTACAATCAAAAGCGCGTCCTGCTGGTGGGTCACGGTGACAGCGCGGAGTTGTACCTGAAAAAGGTGGCCTCGGACAGGAACCTCGGCTTTCAGGTGGTGGGCTGCGTGTCGGACAAGCCCCGCTGGAAAAGCCTGCCCTACTGCGGCGGCTACGACAGGCTGGAAGATGCCTTCGCGCAGACGCACCCCGACGAGGTGGTGGTGGCTTTGTCCGCCGACGAGAGCGACCGCATGCCCGCCATCATCCACGCCTGCGAGAAGGACGGCACCAAGGTGTCTGTCGTCCCGTTCTACGCCCGCTATATGCCCTCCGACCCCCAGGTGGACAGCATCAACGGCCTGCCCCTCATCAACCTGCGCCGCGTGCCGCTGGACAACCTGGGCAACGCCTTTGTCAAGCGGGCCATGGACATCGTCTGCTCCCTGTTCCTCATTATCCTCACCTCGCCCCTGATGCTCATCGCCGCCATCGGCGTCAAGCTGTCCTCTCCCGGCCCGGTCATCTTCAGACAGGAGCGGGTGGGCAAGGACAAAAAGCCGTTTTATATGTATAAGTTCCGCTCCATGCGGGTCAACGCCCGGGAAAATACCGGCTGGAGCAGGAACGAGGACGACCGCAAGACATGGTTCGGCTCTCTCATCCGCAAATGCTCCGTGGACGAGCTGCCCCAGTTCTTCAACGTCCTCAAGGGCGACATGAGCCTTATCGGCCCGCGCCCGGAGCTGCCCTACTTCGTGGAGCAGTTCAAGGAGGACATCCCCCGCTATATGGTCAAGCACCAGGTCCGCCCCGGCATCACCGGCTGGGCGCAGGTCAACGGCCTTCGCGGCGACACCTCTATCGAAAAGCGCATCGAGTACGACCTGTATTACATCGAGAACTGGACGCTGGCCTTCGACCTCCGTATTCTCATCATGACCGCGTTCTGTATGTTCAACAAGGAAAAAGTAAACGGGCCGTCTCCCAAGTCCAGGGAGGACGAGCTGGCAGAGAAAAAATAAGGAGAGAACTGTATGGCTTACTGTGTCCTGCTCACCGGCGGCGCCGGCTTCATCGGCTCGCACACGGCGGTGGAGCTGCTCCAGTCCGGCTATGACGTGGTCATTGCCGACGATCTCAGCAACTGCACCGAAGACGTGGTAACGCGCATCGGCCGCATCACCGGCCGTGCCCCGGCCTTTCACAGGGTGGACGTGGCCGACCGTGCCGCGCTGGAGGAGGTGTTCGAGCAGTACGATTTCAACGCCGTCATCCACTTCGCCGGCTTCAAGGCCGTGGGCGAATCGGTGAAGCAACCGCTGAAGTACTACCGCAATAATCTGGACACCACCCTCACGCTGCTGGAGACCATGGCCTATCACGGCGTGAATACCATCGTGTTCAGCTCCTCCGCCACGGTCTACGGCGTGCCGGAGCGCGTCCCCCTCACCGAGGATATGCCCACCGGCTGCACCAACCCCTACGGCTGGACGAAATATATGATCGAGCAGATCCTCCGGGATCAGGCCGCTGCCCACCCGGAGCTGTCCGTGGTGCTGCTGCGCTATTTCAACCCCATCGGCGCCCACCCCTCCGGCTTGATCGGCGAGCTGCCCCAGGGCATTCCCAATAATCTGCTGCCCTATGTCTCCGGCGTGGCCTCCGGCAGGTTGGAAAAGCTCCATGTGTTCGGCGACGATTACCCCACCCCCGACGGCACCGGCGTCCGGGACTACATCCACGTGGTGGACCTGGCCCGCGGCCACCTGGCCGCCCTGCGCTACGCCGCCGCCCACCCCGGCGCGGAGGTGTTCAACCTGGGTACGGGCCGCGGCTACAGCGTGCTGGACATCGTCCGCGCGTTTGAAGCGGCCAACCACGTCTCCGTCCCCTACGTCATCGACCCCCGGCGCCCCGGCGATGTGGCTGAGTGCTACGCTGCCACGGAAAAGGCGGAAAAGAAGCTGGGCTGGCGTGCGGAAAAGACGCTGGAGGAGATGTGCCGCGACGCCTGGCGCTGGGAAACGTCTCTATCATAATACGCCCTGTGGGAGGCCCGGCATTCGGCTGGGCTTCCCTTTTTTAAGACTTCTCCACATTTCTATAAGGTCTTGTATGCGTTTTCCCCCGTGTGCTTTCTGGTTCTTCCATGTTTTTATAAGAAAAATTCAAGCTGTTTTTGCCTCTATCCCGGAGAAATTACCAGTTTTGCTCCTGCATAATGCGGCTTTCACGGGCCATGCTACGATTGCGATACCCAAACACGGGCACTCGCCCGAACCGTATGAAAGGAGCAAAAACTATGTCTGCCAAGAATAATAACAAGCTGAACGTCCCCGAGGCCAAGGCCGCTATGAACAAGTTCAAGATGGAGGCCGCCTCCGAGGTCGGCGTGAACCTGAAGGAAGGCTATAACGGCCACCTGACCAGCCGTGAGGCCGGCTCTGTGGGCGGCCAGATGGTCAAGAAGATGATCGAGTCCTACGAGAAGAACCTGTAACCGGGAACTTTTCAGACAACAAAAGCAGGGCCTGCGGCGTGCCGCAGGCCCTGCTTTGCGTACCACATTTCACCGTGGAAGCCAAAACATTCCTTGCACCGCCGGTGGAAATGTGCTACAATACACGGCGTATATGCGGGCATGATGGAATTGGTAGACATGCGAGATTTAGGTTCTCGTGCAGCAATGCGTTGGGGTTCGAGTCCCCATGCCCGCACCAGAATGCCGGGGCGGTCTTGGCCGCTCCGGACTCTTGCAGGGTGGGAACATAGTTTTATTTGATCGGAGGTGCTGTGCATGAAGCGTGTCGTGTCCATCCAGGACATCTCCTGCCTGGGACGCTGTTCGCTGACGGTAGCGCTGCCGGTGATCTCCGCCATGGGCGTGGAGTGCGCCATCGTGCCCACCGCCGTACTCAGCACCCACACCGCTTTTCCCGGCTTCACCTGCAAGGACCTGACGGACCAGCTGACGCCCATCGCCCGCCACTGGCGCAGCCAGGGCGTGACGTTCGACGCCATATCCACCGGCTACATCGCCTCCGTGCCTCAGACGCGGCAGGTGCTGGATTTCGTGGCGTCCATCCGCAGTCCTGAAACGCTTCTGGTGGTCGATCCCGCCATGGCGGACCACGGAAAGCTGTACGCCGGGTTCGACGACGATTTTCCTAAGGCCATGGCCCAGGTGGTGGCCCAGGCGGACGTGGCGCTGCCCAACCTGACGGAGGCGTGCCTGCTCACCGGGACGCCCTACCGCGAGGACATGGACGAGCCCTTTGCCCGGGAGCTGCTGCAAAAGGTGGCATCGCTGGGCGCGAAAAGGGTGGTGCTCACCGGTGCGTCCTTCTCCCCGGACAAGCTGGGCGCTATGGGCTACGACAGCGCTGCCGGCACGTACTTTACATGTCTCGGTCCGCGGCATCCCGCATTGTTTCACGGCACGGGGGACATCTTTGCCGCCGCCGTCACCGGCGGACTGGTGCGGGGCATGGCGCTGGAGCAGGCGGTGCAGCTGGCGGTGGATTTCACCCTGGACTGCATCCTCGCCACGGAACGCGACCCCGCCGCCGGCTGGTACGGCGTGGAATTTGAAAAGGCACTGCCCGCGCTGGTGCGCCGCATGGAGCAGTGGGGAGAATAAAGCGCATAACAAGGGCCTCCGGCTTTTGCCGGAGGCCCTTTGGCTCATTCTGTCAATAATGCTTCACCAGCCCCGCCAATAGCAGCGTGGGCAGCAGCCACAGCAGCTGATACAGCACCATGGCCAGCGGCGTCAGCAGCGCGAAATTACCGATGGACGTGAGATAATACGCCAGCGCAATGCCCTCCAGCGCGCCCAGGTAGCTCAGCACCGTGGCGGTGCGGACGGCCTTTACGGCCCGGCGGCTGCCGGCCACCGCCTCCACCAGCGGCAGCAAGCCCTCCCGGCAGATGACGGCGTAGGGCGTTTCGCCCTGCTGCCGGGCCAGCTCTGCCAGCGCCAGCCGGGTGGAAACGTCGGGGTATACCGGCTTGGCGTCCACGCCGAACTTTCGCTTGATCAGCCCCGGCGTCACGTTGCCGCCGCGCACCGCCAGCACCGGCGTGATGCGGAAGCGCCGCAGCGTCCGCAGCGCCCACTCCGCGTTGCGGGAGGGCTGGTACTTGATGGCGAACACCGCCGTCAGCGCGCCGTCCACCGCCAGGAATACGCCGGTGGGCAGCTTCATATCCCGGGGCAGCGCCACCTTGCGCTTCTTCATGAAATACGCGCTGCCCAGCAGCACCGTCTCGCCCCGGATGGTGGCCTCCACGCCGCCCTCCTCGCAGAACCGCAGCCCGTCCACCGGCAGGTGGAAGCCGCCCTCGGCGGTGAGCTGCCGCTCCAGCAGCGGCGTCAGGCTGCTGCCCGCCGCCTTGGCCACCGACGCGGCGTAGGACACCGCCCGGCTTCGCTCCTCGCCGAACACCTTGTAGCCGTTCAGCGATACCGTTCCGGACGGGAACAGGTCGTCATCCGTCAAAATCAGCCGGTTGGGGCGGCTCAGCGCCCGCGCGCCGGCGTAGCCCGCCGCGGCGCAGCCGCTGCGGCCCAGCCGCCGGGACAGATAGAACAGGGGCAGCACCCCGGTCAGCGGGATGGCCACGCCCATACCCGCCGTTACCAGCGACGTCAGCACCCAGGGGAAGTCGTTCATCCGCTGTCCTGTCAGGCACACCACGCCGGACAGCACCACCGCCGCCGACAAAAGCAGGGGCAGCACGTAATTCTGCCACAGCCGGGCCGGGTCGTCCTTCACCGTCAGGCGGTAGAAGCCCTCGGTCCTCCCCAGCTGCTTGCACACGCCGGCCGCCGTGACGGAGGCCACATAGGGCGGCTGGCCATTCAATTCAAGAAGATGATATGCGCTGCGCCGTGTCTCCGCCTCCAGATACAGCCCCCACTGGCAGGACACCACCAGCAGCGCCCCGGCGGCGGCATAGGGTGTGGCCAGCGTGCTGCCCGTCACCATGCCGCACACGCAGCACAGCAGCTGGGTCAGCACCGTCACACCGGCGCACAGCTCGCAGCCCACCCGGCCCTGCCGCAGCAGGTCTGCGGCCCGCTGCCACACGGGCATACACAGCAGGGCCGTCAGCAGCAGCCCGCCGCCCAGCGCGGCGCACCGCAGCACCGCCTCGTCCAGCCACGCGGAGGGCAGCTTTTCCAGCTCCTGCAATACGGCCGCCGCCGTCAGCGCTGCCGTGGGCAGCAGCGCCAGCACCAGACTCCGCCGCGACCGGCGGCAGTGCCGCTTTGCGTCCCGCAGCAGGTCCTCCGTCAGCGGCTCGGGCTCAGGCGGCGCTTCCTCCTCCGGTTCGTCCTCCGGCTGATCGAAGAGCTGCTCCGTGTCCTGAAACCGGGGGCGTCGCTTCTGCCCGCTGCGGCGCTCCTGCCAGCGCTGCGCCAGCGCCGCAAGCCTTTCACCCAGGGACACGGGCGGCTCGATGACGCCGTCGTCTCCGTCCTCCAGCACCGCGTCCACGGTCTGGCTCATAATGTCCTTCAGCGCCACCCGATCCGGCGCGTCGGACTGATACAGCTCGTCCTCCGCGGAGACTTCCTCCGCCGGAGGCGCTTCCGCCGGCTCGGGAGGCGCTTTTTCCGCCGCCGGGGCAGGGGAGTCCTCTGCCCCGGCTTCGGGCACTTCCGTCGTTTGAGCAAGCTGACGCCCACCCTTGCCGTACTCGGCCAGGATGGCTTCCAACGAATACTCGTCCTCCTCGGGGACGCTTGTATAGCCGTTTCTGTCGTATCGCCTGCTCATAGCCCCTCGCGTTCCGTACTCAGTTGTCTCTCTGCCGTACCGCCTCATACAGCAAAATAGCCGCGGCGGCGCTGGCGTTCAGGGACGAGATGCGCCCCTTCATGGGAATGCTCACCAAAAAGTCGCAGCTCTCCGCCGCCAGCCGGGTCATGCCGCTGCCCTCCGAGCCGATGACAATGGCCGCCGGGCCCTTCAGATCCGCGTCGTACAGGGCGGTGCTGCCGCCCGCCGCCGTGCCGAACACCCACACGCCCTGCTTCTTCAGGTCCTTCAGCAGCGCCGGGATGTTGGGAACACGGGCCACCGGCATATAGCTCACCGCCCCGGCGGAGGTCTTGGCCACGATGGCCGTCAGACCGGCGCTGCGGCGCTTGGGGATCACCACGCCGTGGGCCCCGGCGCACTCGGCGGTACGCAGGATCGCACCCAGGTTGTGGGGGTCGGAGATCTCGTCGCACACCACCAGCAGCGGCGCCTCGCCCTTCTCCGCGGCGGCGGCCAGAATGCTGTCCACCGTCACGTATTCCCGCACGGCGGCCAGGGCGATGACGCCCTGGTGGGCGTGGGTGCGGCTCATGCTGTCCAGCTTCCGCCGGTCGGCGTCCACCACCACGATGCCGGCGTCCCGGGCCTTGGAGGCGATGTGCCCCAGCGTCTTGTCCGTCTCGCCCTTGGCGATGTAAATTTTGTCGATGGCCGTCCCTGTCCGCAGCGCCTCGATGACGGCGTTGCGGCCCTCGATGATGCCGTCCGCCTCCGCCTCCGGCAGCGTCCGGCGGTTTTCCGTGTCCTTCATACCCATACGATGACCCCATTCATATAAAGTTATTAAAAGAAATGCAAAGTTATTAAAAGAAAATTATATCATAACGCTCTGCGTTATGGTATAATTCGCCGTCTTTTTCGGTTGCCCGGCTTTGCCGGGCGAGAAAAACGGCGATCAGATATAATAGCCGTTTCGCGGCTATTATATCATAAAATTCTGCCAATATAAAGCAGCATTCATAGAAATTTTACAGGGAAATCCACACCTCGCGGCTTGTGACTTTCCGCCGCCTGTGGTATACTGACCAAAACAAGAAAGCTCTCTTGCCTGACAGGGAGGATGTAAATATGGCAGAAAATAACGGAAATAACAACAATAAGAACGGGAAAAATAACAAAAACAGCAACCTGCGGGGTGTTCTTACGCTCATCGCCTGGGCGCTGGTGCTGACGGTGGCGTTCAACTATTTCAACGCCTACAACAACAACACCGCCAACAAAACCACCAGCCACGAGATCAAATACAGCGAAATGATCGACATGGTGGAGAAAAACCAGGTGGAGGAGATCCTGTTCAAGGACAGCACCATCTACGTCACCCCGGTAGAGGGCTACGTCTACACCGAGGAGGTTACCTCCGGCGGCAAGACGGAGGAGAAGTCCTACAAGCAGACGGAGGACGGGTCGCTGACGCTGTATACCGCCTATCTCAGCAACAGCGAGCTGCTGCCGCTGCTGAAGGAGCACAGGGTGGCCTATACCGGCTACTATGAGGCGGAGATGAACCCCATTCTGCTGCTGATGATCAACTACATCCTGCCGGTCATCATCATGGTGGGCCTGTTCATGCTGCTGATGCGGCTCATGAGCAAGTCCGGCGGCGGAGGCTTCGGCGGTATCGGCAATGTGGGCAAATCCAATGCAAAGGTTTATATGGAAAAATCCACCGGCGTCACCTTCAAGGACGTCGCCGGACAGGACGAGGCCAAGGAGTCCCTGGAGGAGATCATCGACTTCCTGCACAATCCGGGGCGCTATACTGCCATCGGCGCCAAGCTGCCCAAGGGCGCACTGCTGGTGGGCTCTCCCGGCACGGGCAAGACGCTGCTGGCCAAGGCCGTGGCCGGCGAGGCGGGCGTGCCGTTCTTCTCCATCTCCGGCTCGGGCTTCGTGGAGATGTTCGTGGGCGTGGGCGCCAGTCGTGTCCGCGACCTGTTCAAGGAGGCGGCCAAGGTCGCCCCGTGCATCATTTTTATCGACGAGATCGACGCCATCGGCAAGACCCGAGACAGCCGCTTCGGCGGCGGCAACGACGAGCGGGAGCAGACGCTGAACCAGCTGCTGGCGGAGATGGACGGCTTTGACCCCAGCAAGGGCATCATCGTCCTGGCGGCCACCAACCGCCCGGAGGTGCTGGACAAGGCGCTGCTGCGCCCGGGGCGCTTCGACCGCCGCATCACCGTGGACCGGCCCAACCTGGCGGGCCGTCTGGCCACGCTGCAGGTACACGCCCGCAATATCCGTTTGGCGGAGGACGTGGATCTGAACAAGATCGCCCAGGCCACTGCCGGCTGCGTGGGCGCGGACCTGGCCAACCTGGTGAACGAGGCGGCGCTCCGCGCCGTCCGCAAGGGCCGCAAGGCCGTGAACCAAAACGACCTGCTGGTGTCCTTTGAGCTGGTCATCGCCGGCAGTGAGAAGAAGGGAACGGTCATCACCGAGGAGGAAAAGAGGATCATCGCCTACCACGAGGTGGGCCATGCCCTGGTGGCGGCCAAGCAGAAGCACGCCCAGCCCGTCAGCAAGATCACCATCGTGCCCCATACCCAGGGCGCGCTGGGCTACACGCTGCACCTGCCGGAGGAGGAGAAGTTCCTCATGTCCAAGGAGGACATTCTGGCGGAGATCCGCACGCTGCTGGCCGGACGGTCCAGCGAGGAGATCGTGTGCAACACCATGACCTCCGGCGCGGCCAACGACATCG
>ERZ824978.2800-NODE-2800-length-14361-cov-3.655110_pt1 | contig 14361 bp, 31 predicted proteins | sample MGYA00519860_ERZ824978 | MGnify/ENA primary metagenome ERZ824978 (study PRJEB31778, sample SAMEA3449184) | human gut metagenome | biome: human gut; feature: human-associated habitat; material: faeces | place: United Kingdom | collected 2010/2012 ... | reverse complement strand
TCCGCCCCGCTTTGCTTCTTAACTCTGACCTCTTGGTCTCTTTGGACGACGAGGTCGAGAAGGAGCCCTGCGACGAAGGCGATACCTGCACCTGTGGAAAGACTGTGGACCTCTCCGGCGTATGCACGAAGGACCTGATGGCGGAGATCTACCGCCGCATCAGTGCAGAAGAAGGGGAAGATGACGATGCGTGACGAACTTGAGTTTGACGGCTTCTGGGAAGGGGCAACGCCGTACCGTTGCGATTGCTGCGGGAAGGTAGAAAAGTTCCGCTTCGACAGCAAAGACGAAGCATTCGACTCTAAGAAGCACCGCAAAATCCTGCGCGAGCGTGGGTGGCTCACGACCAAGGTGAACGACCAGTGGAAAGACTTCTGCTCTGAAGAGTGCAGAAACAAATACATCCGGAGCAATACGCTCTGAGACTGAAGGAGGAACATACAATGTGCAGCACCAATGAAAGAAACCTGAGCCTGAATGGCGACACCTTCGCAATCCTGAAAGAGCAGTTTGACAAGATCCTGAACCGCACCGTCGGCAATATGGAGATGAAGGGCGCAGACGACGCGGTCATCACTCTGAAGCTGAGCGTCAGCCTCGAAAAGAGTTCCGTGACCGTCGGTGACGACATCAAGGAGGTTACGAAACCGACCTTCAAGCATGACATCTCCTCGGTGATGCAGGTCAAGGACAAGGTCTCCGGCCAGACCACCGACGATTACGCGCTGGTGTGGGATGAAAACGAGAACAAGTACGTCCTCCGTAAGATCGAGAACGGCCAGATGTCCTTCGACGATTTCGACAGCAACGGAAATCCGATTTACGAGGCCGAATACCGCGAAGTTCCGGCAATCGAAGAAGGCACCAGAGGGCTTCCTGAAGCCGCTGGGAGCGAAGGCGCGGAAGAGGAGGAAGATACACCTACCGATGCCGAAGACAATGCTCCTGACGCTTCCAGTGAGTTTGAGAGCGCCGCTGACGATGTGGAGGACGACATCACAACGCCGTACGGTTGGCTGAAGCAGTTCATCGGCACCGAGATGCGCGTAACTGAGTCGATGGGCAACTTTACCGTCCGCACCTCTGATAACAAGGTTGTGCTGTCCTCTGCCACTGATCCGAACAACGTGTTCTACTGCGCGGGCGAGAAACTGAGCGGTCACGTCGGACACGTTTTGACCTGCAAAAAAGTCTACAACGGAGAGAAAGATGCACCGGAGTCCATCAAGATTGCCTGTTCCGAATGCGGCGAAGAGGTGTTCCGCCTGTACCGCAACGGTGAACATCACGAGGCGGACGAGACCGACGAAAACGACGGTTACGAGTACGACAAGCCCGAGGAGGAATGACCTCCTCGGCTCTGAAAGGAGAGTGGTCGGATGAAAACTCCGATTGACATTGTCAAAGGGCGCATCACCGACATCGACGAGCGCGGAATCGTGACTATCAAATGCCGGTACGATGACTGGAGGACGCTGCTGCGGAGAGAGTACAGCGAATGTCTGATCCAGATGATAGACGGCCGGCCACTCTCCGACAAGCAGAGAAGAACCTGCTACAAGCTCTTGCGAGAAATATCCAGCTTTACCGGCATGGGGCTTGATCCGACCAAGGAGTATATGAAAATCAAGTTCCTTGCTGAAGACCTCGAACAGACGGCAGACCAGATGTTCTCACTCAGCAACGCTCCAATGTCTCTGGTGTGCGCGTTCCAGAGATTCTTGGTTCATTTCATCCTTGACTACGACATACCGTGTAGTTTCCCGATCTTGGATTTCGTGGATGACGTACAGGACTATGTGTATGCTTGTGCGGTGCGGAGAAAGTGTTGCGTATGCGGCAGAAGAGCAGAACCGCACCATCACGAGAGAATCGGCATGGGGCGAGACCGTGAGGAAATGGATCAAGAAGGAATGCTCATGGAACCACTTTGCAGAGAACACCACGAAGAATGCCACACGATGCCGCAGGAAGAGTTCGACAGAAAGTACCATATTTCGCCTGTGGTAATAGACAAGGAACTGAAAAAGATATGGAGGTTTACCGGTGAGCGCAAAAGATATGACTGGGATGGAAGTCAACTCGCTGAAGGTGATAAGACGAGCTGATAATAACGCTGATGGGGATGCGATGTGGGAATGCGTGTGCCGGTGCGGTAGATCCTTCGTAGCAAAAGGAAGCTCCATCAGAAGAGGACATACAAAAAGCTGTGGGTGTTTGCAGCACCAAGCGGCAGCGAATCTCAAAGGAACGCACCGCCTGTCAAGAACTAAACTGTATAAGCAGTGGGCTGGGATGAAGCAACGGTGCTACAATGAACACGCCGATTCCTTCGCGCATTACGGGGCAAAGGGCATAACAGTATGCCAAGAGTGGCAGGACTTTGAGAGGTTCCGCGAGTGGGCACTCGCTAATGGCTATCAAGAAGGGTTGACCATTGAGAGAGAAGATAACGGCAAAGGATACGACCCTTCTAACTGCCACTGGGCAACGAGGACCGAGCAGAACAGGAACACCACAAGAACGCACAGGATTGTAGACGGAGACAAGGTTATAACGGCTGCCGAAGCAGCTCAGATAGCTGGCCTCTCCAGATCGACTGTGGCAGAGTGGTGTAGAACAGGAAAAATAGAAACGCTCGAAGATGTCATCAGACGAGAAAAGAACATCAGAAACGGGAGGCACAAAAATGTTGAACAAGATTTTCCTGATGGGGCGCCTGACCCACGACCCTGAACTCCGCAGAACCGGTAGCGGAACCGCCGTCTCCTCGTTCTCCATCGCAGTTGACCGAGACTTCAAGGGGCAGGGCGGTGAGAAGGAGACGGACTTCATCGACATCGTCGCGTGGAGGAGCACCGCTGAGTTTGTCAGCAAGTATTTTGCGAAGGGCCGTATGGCTGTTGTGGAGGGCAGACTCCAGATCCGCGACTGGAAGGACAAGGAGGGTAACAACCGGCGCAGCGCGGAGGTTGTAGCCGACAATGTCTATTTCGGGGATAGCAAGCGTGACGGAGACGCTGCGGGAGGTAGCTACACCGGCGGCCAGACGGCGCAGAGCGGAGAGTTCACGGAAATCGACGAGGATGACGGCGAGCTGCCGTTCTAAGTGGAGGAGTTGGCTGGATGATTAAGACCAAGATTGAATGGTGCGACTCCTCGTGGTCTCCGATTACCGGATGCTACCATCCCTGCCCATACTGCTACGCCAGAGCCACAGCCAACCGTTTCAAAGGATGCGACATAGCCGAAAGCGGCGAGGCGGACACGCTCGTTGTGGACCTGAAGGAACGGCTGAAGGCAACGAACAAGGACGGCGTGACAAGAAATGCTGCGTACCCGTTTGGTTTCACTCCGACCTTCCACGAGTACAGACTGGACGATCCAAAGACCAAGGGGTTCGGAAAGACGATTTTCGTCTGCTCGATGGCCGATATGTTCGGAAGCTGGGTGCCTGAAGAGTGGATTGCAAAAGTCTTTGACGCCTGCAAAGCCGCGCCCGGTCACCGGTATCTGTTTCTCACCAAGAACCCGCAGAGGTACATAGACCTCTACAATGCCGGCATCCTGCCGGCCGGAGACGAGTTCTGGTACGGCACGACTGCAACGACTGCGGATGTGCCGGTGTTCTGGTCAGAAAAGCACCACACATTTGTCAGCGTCGAGCCGATCCTCGGGCCGTTCAATTCGGAGGACGGCCTCAAAACGATGGGCAACACGGATTGGTTTATCATCGGAGCTGAAACCGGCAACCGAAAAGACAAGGTGGTTCCGAAGCGAGAGTGGATTGAAGGCATTGTCGACTACGCAAAGGCTACTGGCAAGCCGGTGTTCATGAAAGACAGCCTGAAGCCCATCTGGGGAGACGACCTGATTACGGAATTTCCGTGGGAGGCGTGATATGGGAAAGAACGGCTACCTGCAACGGCAGAGAAACACGGTCAATGTCTACCGACAGGCGGAGAAGGAGACCTACATCCAGTTCATGACCGATACGCTGATCCTGACCCTGAATGACCCGGCAGTGATGGGCAAGGACGTGTTCGGCGAGAAGCGGGTCAAAAAGGTCGTAGAAGCGTGGGGCAAGGTGTTCGACAGGTTCCACGGAGCACTTGAAAAGGGCGACGAGCAGGACTTCTGGCAGATCAAGCTCGACCAATGCCTCAAGGGTGTTCTTGGCGAGGAAGGCTTTGTTCCTTTTGCGAAACGGTACGAGTGGGTGAAGGAGGGCTGACCTCCGCGGTGCTCGGAGAGAGTGAGGTGACGGGCTGCCCGAGCTATGGACGAGAAACGATATGACACCGCCGCGGTGAAGGCAAAGCTGGCGGAATACGTCGAAAAGGTGAAGTATTACCGGCATCAGTGCGAAAGAATGGACCGGCTCCAGACGAAAATCATAGGTGTGGGCGCTCAGGTTCTCTCCGATATGCCAAAGGCTCCAAGCCACGACAATGACAGGGCTGCCGACCTTATCGCCCAGAAGATAGACCTTGAACAGGAGCTGGGCGATACGGTAGCGGAGTTGCTGGAGGAACGGCACGGAATCGAGAAAGCGATACGGTCGCTGAAGGACGCAGATCAGCGAGCGGTAATCCTGAGCCGATACATCGACGGCGACAGCTTCAAAGATGTCAATGAGCTGGTGTTCGGAGGCAAGGCGGATTTCGCCGACAAGGAGGAAAGCTACATGAGAAGGGTGTTCAACATCCACGGAGAAGCCCTGATTGGGCTGGCAGCGTATTACGGGCTGTATCAAGTGGATACAGAGGATACAGCGGAAGCGTAGCTTATACCCCATCATCAAGGGGAATTCCAGCGGACTAATCAGCTTATTTGAAACGGAGGGAAGCGATTGTGCAGCCCTCCGTTTTCTCTTAGAAAATACGGAAATAAATAAAATGATATAAAATTTACGAAAATATTCAAATAATAATTGACACGGCGGGTAGGTGTTGTATAGTTAAGATACGATAAATCATACACCAAGCCCGGAGGGCAGGAGGACATAGAAATGGGAAGAACAGAAATTCGCAAACAGCGTGGTTTAGCTGCTATGCACCTTGTGGCGGAGGTCGGCAACTTCATCCGAGACGAAGACACCGGTCGTTCGGTCGAACGAGTGGATATGGCCGGCGGTAAGTACCTCACCTACGACGAACACAAGCGCGTGAACGGATTCATGAACCTGTCGGACGCGCTCGATTACCTCGGCCTTGCGCTGAAATGATTTTAGGAGGAAATGAACATGGAAGACAAGAAGATTACCACAGACGGCATTGAGCTGATTCCTGTTTGGCAGGTCCTGTATCAGGATGCTTGGATGAAGCGCGAATCCGGGAAATACTGGATTTTGGAAAACACGAAGGCACCGAAAACGGCGAATTGGGTCGGACGCCATACGTTCAAAAGCAAAGAGGACGCGGTGGCTGAGCTGAACGCGCTGATCCGCGAACGAAGCAAGGGCGCCCGTATTGAGACCTGCGTGTGTGGAGGCTTCGGCATTGACACCGTGATTGACGAAAAGGTCGCCAACGATATGCGAATCGCAGACTGGATGATCCGCAAGCAGTATAAGACTCCGTGGGAAGTTGACGAAGCAATGGAGGTGCTGAAGTGACTGATATAGCAAAGGCGCTACTCTCGAAGCACGACAGCTACATCGACGCACTGAAAGAAGCAGTTTCGGAATGGGAGAAGGCCGATAGCTACGAAGCCAAGTGTGACTTCATGCGAGCTATCGGAGACATCGGAGCTGAGATCGACCGCACGAACAAGGTGGTCGGGTTGGTATGAAGGTGACGAAATGAAGATAGAGCAAGCGAGGAGGCTCGTTGCGGAGAATATCGCAACGATGACACTGGAGCAGCTTCAACGGTACAGGGTCAAGGTGATCGACGCTTGGCGGGAGAGCCGAGCAGACTACGGCATAGTTCAGGCTGTTAGGGACGGCTTCTACTTGCAGACCGGTGAAAACGCTGCGGAATATACTCCGACAGACCTGTGGCTCACGCAGAATCTGGTTGCGAGACTTGGCGAGATCGACCGCCGCGAGATGGATCTGCTCTGGAACAGATAACACACTGCCGCAAGGCGCTGCAAAACCGCAACACAAGGCCGGGAGAAGCGCAAATGGGGCTGATGGTATAAATTAACCACCCAAACGGAAAAAGCGAACAGCGGCCTCTCACGGCCATTTGTGACCGATTGGCAACGAAAGGAGAACATCACGGTATGAAAAAAGACCTGACTTTTGACGAGAGAATCGCGCTGAAAGCGAAACGGTACGGACTGATTCCGAAGTGGCAACAGCTAAAGTACGGATTCAAGCGGGTGGTATTTGACTGCGACAGCTTTGACGAAATGTACGCCATCGAAAAGATCGTACAGAGCATGGAGGACGCGCACTGTGACCGCTGGTACTGCGCCGAAGGTGGCGTGTTCGAGGGCAGCGTATACGCAATGGACGCAGCCGACCACGCCGAACTGTCTCGACTGATGGACGAAGAGTCAGCTCGTCTCGAAGATTGGTGGCAGAGATACCACGTCGCAGACGAAGAGACGCGCCGTCTGATGGCCTGCGGCGCGATTGCTTGAGAGAGGGGGGAGACAGATGCGCAAGAAAATGACAGAACGCCAGATTGAGAAGCTGGCGTACGAGATCCGCAACTTCCTGCTGAAGCACGACCTTTGGATGGACGTGACGATCTATTTCAACGGCAAAGCCATCAGCACAGATGACCGCTGCGGACACTACGCCTACAACGACCCGACGAAGCTGTTCGTTCTGGAGAACCAAGACCCGAAACGTTTCTTTGAGTATGCAGGCGGCATAATCAGTATGAGCTTTGAGGGAGGCTTGTACGAAGTGATGAACTACTGCTCAAGGCCGAAGGTCCTTAATGCATTTGAGAAATTGCTCGCCAAGTACGGCCTGCATTACGAACTGGGGAATGCTTGGAATCTGTCTGTGTATCCGAATGTTGCATTCTGAGGAGGAATAGGAGTGAGGTTCAATTTTGTAATGGCACCACATGAACTGGCCGAAGCCATGCTTCGGGATCTCGGTAACGGACCTGCATCCATCAATGGAGATCGCACGTCAGGGTATTTCCGTGTTGCCACAGAAGCTGACGTCAATGGTGAGGTAACGGCGGCAGTGATAGAGAACAAGGCGTTCCTCAAACCGGAGGAGCAGTTTTACTCCATCCACTTGATTGATGACATCAGCATGGACAACTGTGAATTGATCTGCACACACAGGCTCAGTAAGCAGAGCCTTGTGGCAACCATTGACGAAATGTATGTGAATCTCAGCAATCGGCTGAACAGACGATAAAACGCACACAGAAAAATAATTGTACGACATATTGACTTCTACGGCCGGCAAGTTACGATAAGTACGATGAAACTTACCAATCGGTAACAGTGAAAGGAGATAGCGGTAATGCTCATGGATCTGGTGATGGAACTGGTGATGGCAGCCGACACGAAGGATAAAGAGCGGGTGTATCGCAAGCTCGAAAAGGTTGGGGTGGACAGAAAAACCGCCGACGTAATGGCGGCAGAGTTTTGGAAGGAGGGACAGAAATGAAAGAGCAGGTAGCCATTCACTACGCAGCAAACACATCTGACTGGATCGAGTGCTTTGTATTCGCCAGCGAAGAAAACGCTCAGGAAGTCGGCGAAGCTGTTCGACGCGCAATGAGCGAATACTGGGACAGCGATGACCTGTGCTACGGTGATGTCCTTGAATGTGAGCTGGAGAAGACCGGGCTTCCGTTCAAGTTGGTTCTCTGCGACTTCGACGATATTACCGATGAACCGACGGCGGAATGGAAGGCGTACAGCGCAGAGGTCTACCAGAAGAAAACGGTGATCGAAATGAAATCTGAAGGAGGAACATCGAAATGCTGGATATGAGCATGGAAGACTACATCCGCATCCGTCGGAATTATCCAGATGCAATGGACGGTGACAGCGCGGCTGATTTTGTGGCCGATTTACTGGAAGCCGAAGCGGACGCGACACGGAAGAAACACCCGTATGCGGAAAAGACAGCGAAGCGGCTGGAAGAGGCGGCTACGACAGTCCGCATGGTTGCAAGCGACCTGTCGGGCGAAATGTTTGGGGAGGATGATTGACATGACTGTCGACGAACTGCTGGATAAGGCCGAAGAACTCGGCTGGTGCATCCACGAAAGTGACACCGAATGGGAGTTCATCCAGAACAGCCCCGCCGGAGAAGATTTCTTTTTCGACATCAGCGCGAGCGATGTCCACAACGCTGGCGACATGGTGCGCGAGATCCGCTCCTATGCGAACGGCTTCGACGCGGAGGAACACGCCAAGATGTGGATTGAAGCGCAGGGGAAAGTCTCTGGCGTTCCCGACGTAAAGACGCTCGTAAAGGACGCGGATGCTATCAAGCTGATGCTGAACAAGCTGGCTTCCGCAATGGAGGATGTGCTGGAAGGCAAACCTGATGACGAAGATGACCGAGCGGAGCTGTCGCCTCGCCAGATTGAGCGTCTGGACGAGATCGACAACGCCATGTATGAGTTCCTGCTGGTTCTTCTGGAACAGGACGAAGACGAGTTCGACTGGGATATGTACCACATCGGCGAGGCTGTCGATGCGGTGCAGCAGGTGATGCTCGACCACGGGTTCGACATCCATCGCCCGTATATTGAAAACGACGGCGAGCACCGGACGGTGCATGACTACGAAAGGGCTGGTGGCCGCTGATATGGAAAAAGCGTATGAGTGGCTGCTGGAGGAGTTCAGCATTGACGGTGCTGCGGCTCGCATCATCCGAAACGTTTTGGAGTACGCCGACCGCATGGAAGGCGACGAACAGTACGACTTTTTGACGGAGATGCTGGATGGAACGATTGGCTTGTCCGAACGTGAGATCCGAAACTTGTGCTGGAACTGAAGGAGGCAAGAAAGATGACGAAAGCTGAACTGCGTGAGCGGCTTCGCAAGGGCGCGATCATGGACGACCTGTTCGAGTTCCGTGAGGGTCAGGAGTGCTGGATATTCAAAGCCCCGGAGTTCGAGCCGGGAGAGAACATCCTGTATATCCCGGACACGGATCTGAATGACATTCCGATTGCGGAGCACCCGACCTGCTACGAAGAAATCGAGGAGATCATCGACCAGTGCTATACCGGCGATGACTTCATTGAGGAGTGCGGCGGCGATGTCGAGAAGGCGGAGAGACTGTTCTGGTACTGCGACTGGCAGCATCCGAGCGCGGCACGGCCTGAAATCGAAGATGACGAGGAGGATGAATGACATGAAGAAACACATCTGGTGCGGCGACAACGACGTTTTCAAGTGGGAGCACGATGGGCAGAAGTTTTGCCTGCACATCCGGAGCGACGATTGCGCTGGAAATCCGCGTGAGGAGTGGGACAACCTGTGTTTGATGGCTTGCTTCCACCGCCAGTACAATCTCGGAGACGGCATCGCGCAGAAGACGCCGGAGGAGTTCTGGCAGCAGATGGTCGCGGATCTGATTCCGGGCACGACGCTCGTCCAAGCGGCACGAAACGGAGAAATCGCAGGAATGAAGGTCACCGACTGCAAGGATGACCCCGGCTGCGTAGACCTCTGCCTGCTCGACCATTGGAGCGAGTCGAAAGACAACTGGAGCCACAACACGATTGACGGGCTGTGGCTGGAGGACGAGATCCGTGAGAACCTGACCGTCGGGAACTGCCAGAAGCTCCTCGAACCGTACTGCGAGTGGATGCCGCTCTGGCTGTACGATCACGGTGGAATCACGATTTCCTGTGGAGCCAAAAGCGGCCAGTTTGCAGACCGATGGGACAGTGGTTGCGTCGGATGGATCGTCGCCATGAAAGACAAGATTATGCAGGAGACAACAGAGATCCTGCGCGGGGAAGACGGAGAACCGATTCGCGTAGAGTACAAGCATGAGGGCGGCCAGTCTACATACGGCGTTATGTCTCGACCGCTGACCGATGAAACGTGGAGAAAGAGAGCCATCGAAGTCATGGAGGGCGAGGTCGAGGTGTACGACCAGTACCTGCGTGGCGAAGTGTATGGGTACACGTTCTACGAGCAGCAGGAGGACGAATGGGTTGAACAGGAATCCTGCTGGGGCTTTTACGGAGACGACCTGCTGGAAAACGGCATTGCGGATGATGCTGGCGAGGGATTTGCGGACGCACTGAAGAACGACGCCTACGAGCAGGGCAAAGCTACGGTTCGCACCGTGACCTGCTATGATTTCGGTTGAGGAGGGAGAAAATGAACGCATTGACGCTGAAAGCCGAGTTCGAGATGCAGGTAACGAAGGATGATCTCGATGACATCCTGTTTGAGGCCATGAATGCCGGTGGAGTGGCTGAATGGGCGGATCGCGTGGTAGCAGTTGGCGGGAAGCTGGGAGAGCGCATCTGTGAACAGATTTCGCTTGGAGGAACGCTCAGCATCCACGAACGTATCGGCGGTGCGTGGCACGAATTGACGCTGGAGAAGATGAAAACCGGCATCGAGCAGTACCTGCGGGAGAGCTGCCATGTCCACGTCGAGGACGGTCGGTTTATGCCAGGCGATATGACGGCAATCGACGCGGATACCATCGTGCAGTTCGCGCTGTTTGGAGAGGAGAAGTATTAAATGGTCTTCGAGTTGAAAAAAGGGATGACTGTCACCATGAAGCCAACGGGCAATTTCACTCACGGATGGGACGGAAAACCTCGGCATGGAATCGTGGAGAAGGTCGGGAGAAAGTATGCACACGTTGCGCTCGACAGCTACGGGAGAAGCGTATATCGGTTCGACCGGGAGACTCTGAAATGCGTCGACGAAGCGGAGTACAACGCCGGATACGAGCTGTTCCCTGATGATGCGGCGTATCAGGACGAGATGGACAGGCGCTTCATGATGCAGGAAATCCGCATCCGCGTCCACGAAGGGATGCTGGAAGATCTGAACCTTGAGCAGATGCGTCAGATTTACGAGCTGGTCACCGGCGAAGCCATAGGAGACAATACATCGGACTGATAGCCATCATTCCTTCATCCGGACACGCCAAAAAGCATAGGCAGCCTCGCCGATATGGGGCACTTGTATAAAATCAACGCCACCGTTGATATTTTGCGATCTTCCCATTGACTCAGGCGGTAGGTAAAGTACGATAAGATTACAGGAAGACAAATGATATGACGGCCCGACATCTGGAAAAGGAGTTGTATATGAAAGACTGGAGCGGAATTATTACCAAGAAGATTGACGAGCTGCACAGCGACATTCAGTACAGAAACGCACAGCTTAAGAAAACAGTAGAGGACTTTCAGCAGTTTGCCAGCCAAGCCAACTCCTACGAAATTGTCACGTTCCTGCCCGGAAAGATCCGTGTGATTGAGTGGGAGAGGCAGCGCATCGAAGAGCTGGAAGCGCAGGCGAGGATGCTTGTGTGGATGGAAAGAGAGGCGGAGAAATGATGGCAACGGAAGTCACTTGCCCGTTCTGCGGAGCAAAGAAGCTGGTTGGGCAGCCGTGTCCGAAGTGTGGCAAAAGGGGCGGCGTGATCCTGAAGGTCGAGGACAATAGCATCTGGCGCATCTGGCATCCGATTTCTGAATACCGCGACTTCAACGATGCGCTCAAGGCAGCATGCGATCTGTTTGACGGAGGCATGGAGGAAGATTTCCGCATCGACGACAATCCGCAACCGGATTCCGACTGGCCGGGGACACTGGTTCCGGCCTACAAGCTGGTGAAGGAGAAATGCCCGGAGTGCGGAGGAGAAGTCCGCTCCTTCGATATGATCCGCACGAACGATTATCACGGCATTCCATACCGCCGCGTCTGCATGAAATGCTATGAGCGCATCATGGAGGCGAAGGGGTACGACGGCGAGAAATACGACGAGCGAGACGAAAATCTCGACTACGATTACTGAGGAGGACATGACATGGAAAAACAGAAGAAGTTTGGCGTACATATCGAGCGCGACATCAAACTGACGACCGAGGACATCGACGACATTATGGTCGCCGCGCTGGAAGGCGGGTGCAACTATTGGTGCTCCGAAGCTGAGGTCGTCGAGGAGCGACGCTGCGCCGACTGGGGACATGAGCAGATTGCCCGTGGTGGCGCCCTGATCTTCCACGACATCGAGGACTACGACGAGAAGTGGGAACTGGATCTGGAGAAGTTCCTGAAGGGCTTCAAGTTGTGGGTGGAGCAGGGGCTCGACGAATACGGAGCGGTTCAGAAAGACGGAACCGTAGACTGCTGCCAGATCGACGCCGCCTGCGCCGACGAGATCGTCCAGCTTGCGTTGTTCGGTGAAATCACATTCGCATAGGGGGCGAGGGAGAATGCGATACGCAATCGGGCGTCCTATTGAGGGCGTCACGCTGAACGGTAATGAATATGTGCTTGACGGGGACGGCAAGCTGATGACATTCGACAGCGAGGAAGACGCGCTCGACTTTCTGAAAGCCTGCGGTTTTACCGACAAAGACATCAAGGGACAGGGCGTCGTCATTGAGGAGGTGCAGAGATGATTACGAAGGAAATGGTGCGTGACGGTATCCACAATGGGAGCATCCACTTTGTCAAGGACCCGTATATGGAGCACGGAACCGTATGCCAGATTGGTGACAACTGGTTCTACTTCGGAGGAGAAACTGCTGAAGGTATGCAGCCGGAGGAGTACCTGCGAGCTGTGCCGTCAGAAGACATTGTCAGTGAAGTGTATGACACGCTGGAAGAGTTCCGCGTGAGCGGCGAGGAGTTCGAGGGCGAATACGCTTACTACGAGGCGTATCTGATCGAGCGGATGGAGCCGAACATTGCAACACTGCAAGAGCGCGATACCGAGCTGGAACGGCTCTGGGACGAGTTCGCAGATATTCCGATGAACCCTGAGACGGAGAAGATGGAGGAGCCGTTCCTGCACTTCCCGGTTGGGACCGACCGCGAGGAGATATGGCATTGGTTCGACGAACGGCACTCGAAGGGCGTTGTGTATCTGCTGTATGGGACAGAACCGAAATACTCACTCAAGAATATGGCACCGCTGGTTCGAGCGCAGAGTCTCTGCTGCGAGTGCGACAGCGAGACCTGCGTGTTTAATCCGGAGGGTATCTGCAAAGCCCCGCTTGTGACCGGCAAGGCACCGGGTCTGAGCGAGGATGGATGCACCGATTATTGTTTCAAGGATGTACTGTAAATGGAGAGAAGACAATGGAGATACAAGACATATCTCGGAGATTGCATCGACGGGATGCGGCTTTTGGATGACGGAAGCGTAGACTTCCTGTTCACTGATTTGCCATACGGAATGACGAACTGCAAATGGGACACGCCAATCGACCTCAAGGAGTTCTGGTCTGAAGTCGACCGTGTTGTGAAGGAAAACGGCGCAGTTGCTCTGTTCGCACAGACGCCCTTCGATAAGGTGCTCGGATACAGCAACTTGAAGCATCTGCGATACGAGTGGATTTGGGAGAAAACGCAAGCGACAGGGCATTTGAATGCGAAGAAGATGCCGATGAGAGCTCACGAAAACATTCTGATCTTCTACCGCCGGCATCCAACGTATAATCCGCAAAAGACAGAGGGGCATCGGCCAGTAAATAGCTACACCAAATACATGGACACACAGAATCGCACGGAAATCTACCAGAAGGCTACGAAAGAAATCAAGGGAGGAGGCAACACAGATCGATACCCGAGAAGCGTTATCAAAGGACCGAGCGACAAGCAGACAAGCCATCTGCATCCAACACAAAAACCGGTATGGCTATGCGAAAAGATGGTGCTTACCTATACGAACCCCGGCGAGATCGTCCTTGATTGCTGCGCTGGGAGTGCATCTATCGGTGTTGCCTGTTGCGAAACAGGGCGGCGCTACATTGGCATCGAGAACGACCGCGAGTATTACGACTTGATGCGGGACAGGCTCCGCAAGTGTGCGGATAAACTTTCACAAGGAGGAAGCGGAAATGTTTGAAGGGATCACGTTCGTTGAGTTCTGCAACGACTGCGGAGGAGCTGAAGACGGGAGCAGCTTCATCGTTGCAATACGGGGTTTGAACTATACTGGCTTTCACAATCTCGAATGCCTGGTATACGCCGCGGCCGTGACAATGACTGCACACGACTCGATGGAGGAGAAGGTGCGGGAGATTCTGAACAATATGGGCGCGGAGTACGAAGTCATCTACCCTGATCGGTACATCACGATCTGCTGAGAGGTTAAGAAATGGAATCTCAGATGTATGATGTAAAGACCTGCCCGCTGTGTGGACAGCTCATGCTCAACGGAGAATGCGAGAACCCGGACTGCCGCTACCATTGGCACCCGATGGAGGA
>ERZ824978.2799-NODE-2799-length-14366-cov-3.277409_pt1 | contig 14366 bp, 8 predicted proteins | sample MGYA00519860_ERZ824978 | MGnify/ENA primary metagenome ERZ824978 (study PRJEB31778, sample SAMEA3449184) | human gut metagenome | biome: human gut; feature: human-associated habitat; material: faeces | place: United Kingdom | collected 2010/2012 ... | reverse complement strand
CCGTCAGAGCTATCAAAAACGGAGAAACACCCAGTGGAGACTGCTTGGATTTCCCGACCGTATACGATGGCGTAAGAGGTATGCAATTCATTGAAACAATGGTGGAAGCCGGATATAACGATAATGTAAAATGGCAAAAATGGATTGATTGAAATCCTGAAAAACCGTAAATAAATAACATCTTATGAAACTAAACGTACTTGCTTGCTGCCTGTCCCTGCTCGGGACGGCAGCTTTCGCTCAAAAAAACGAGTGGAGAGATCCTAACGTAAACGAGATCAACAGAGCTCCCATGCACACCAACTATTTCGCGTACGAAGACGAAAACAGTGCATTGAAAGGATGTAAGGAATCATCCGGGAATTTTATGACCTTGAACGGTAACTGGAAATTCTTCTGGGTAAAAAATGCAGATATGCGCCCGACAGATTTTTACCAGGTGAACTTCAACGACAAGGGATGGGATAATCTGAAAGTACCCGGCTTGTGGGAACTGAACGGTTATGGCGACCCGATCTATGTGAATGTCGGGTATCCTTGGAGAAGCCAGTTCAAGAACAACCCGCCTGAAGTTCCTACGGAAAACAACCACGTAGGTTCTTACCGTAAAGAGATCATGGTTCCGGCAGACTGGAAAGGGAAAGAGATATTCGCTCATTTCGGTTCTGTCACATCAAACATGTATCTTTGGGTGAACGGACAATTCGTCGGCTACAGTGAAGACAGCAAACTTGAAGCCGAATTCAATCTGACCAAATACCTGAAACCAGGGAAAAACCTGATCGCATTCCAGGTGTTCCGCTGGTGCGACGGGACTTATCTGGAAGACCAGGATTTCCTCCGCCTCTCCGGAGTAGGCCGCGACTGCTACCTCTATGCCCGCACTCCGAAATACATTCAGGACATCCGCGTGACTCCGGATTTGGATGCACAATATAAAGACGGTACTTTAAATGTTTCCCTGAACCTGAAAGGCAGCGGGACAGTCGACCTGAAACTGTTAGATAAGGCCGGCAAAGAAGTCGCTACTTCGTCGGTCAAAGGTTCGGGCAAAGTTTCCACCGACATGGCAATAAGCAATCCTGAGAAATGGACTGCCGAAACTCCGGTTCTCTACACACTGATCGCCACTTTGAAAAACGGCAGCAACACGACTGAGGTTATTCCGGTGAAAGTCGGTTTCCGCAAGATCGAATTGAAAAACGCCCAGATATTGGTAAACGGACAACCAGTCTTGTTCAAGGGAGCCGACCGGCACGAAATGGATCCGGACGGAGGTTACGTCGTATCGCCGGAGCGCATGATCCAGGACATCAAGGTCATGAAGGAATACAACATCAATGCCGTACGTACTTGTCATTATCCAAACAACAATTTATGGTATGACCTCTGCGACAAATATGGTATTTATGTCGTTGCTGAAGCAAATGTAGAATCGCACGGTATGGGATACGGTGACAAGACGTTGGCTAAAAACCCGCTGTTCGCCAAAGCACATATGGAACGCAACCGGCGCAACGTCCAGCGTGGTTATAATCACCCGTCCATCATTTTCTGGTCATTAGGCAACGAGGCCGGCATGGGTCCAAACTTCGAAGCTTGTTATACCTGGATCAAGAACGAAGACAAATCACGTGCCGTGCAATACGAACAGGCACGGACAAGCGAATTCACCGATATCTATTGCCCGATGTACCGCGACTATAAAGGTAGTGAAGAATATTGCAAGGGAGACATCGACAAACCGCTTATCCAATGCGAATATGCGCACGCGATGGGCAACTCTCAAGGGGGATTCAAAGAATATTGGGATCTGATCCGCAAATATCCGAAATACCAAGGTGGCTTTATCTGGGATTTCGTTGATCAGTCTTTGCGTTGGAAAACAAAAGACGGCGTTCCTTTCTATGCTTATGGCGGCGACTGGAACAAATATGACGCTTCCGACAACAACTTTATGGACAACGGCTTGATAAGCCCGGACCGCAAACCGAATCCGCATATGCACGAAGTCGGGCATATCTACCAGTCCATCTGGGTGACTCCATCCGACTTGGCTAACGGTGTCGTAAACGTATACAACGAAAACTTCTTCCGTAACCTGGACGGTTACTATGCAGAATGGGAATTGCTGGCTAACGGCGAAGTGGTTCAGACAGGCATAGTCAAAGACCTGGAAGTAGCTCCGCAACAGACCAAGTCCATAAAACTGAATTATAGCACAGAGGGTATTTGCAAATGCAAAGAACTCTTGCTGAATGTGGCCTTTAAGTTGAAAAAAGCGGAAACATTGCTGCCTGCCGGTTATACGGTAGCCAAAAATCAGTTGACGATCCGCCCGTACAATGCTCCGAAACTGGATTTGCAGAATGTACACCAAGTGAACATTGAGACTGTCATTCCGACCATTAAAGATAATGACATCAATTATCTGATCGTCGAAGGAGAGAATTTCCGCATGGACTTCGATAAGCATGACGGTTTCTTGTGCAGATACGATGTAAATGGCATGACGATGCTGAAAGAAGACGGAAAACTGACTCCGAACTTCTGGCGTGCTCCGACCGACAACGATATGGGAGCCAACCTGCAAAACAAATATGCCGCCTGGAAAGAACCGGGATTGAAACTGGTTTCTCTGACAAACAAAATCGAAAACGACATGGCTACTGTCAATGCCGAATACACGATGGATGCAGTAAAAGCCAAATTGTATCTGACTTATACGATCAACAACGAAGGCGCAGTGAAAGTCACACAGAAAATGGTAGCCGACAAATCGGCTGAAGTTTCCGATATGTTCCGCTTCGGCATGCAGATGCAGATGCCTAAATGCTTGGATCAGATCAACTATTACGGCAGAGGTCCGATCGAGAACTATTCCGACCGTAACAACGTCACCGACCTGGGTAATTACAGACAGACTGTAGACGAACAGTTCTACTCTTATATCCGCCCGCAGGAAACAGGGACCAAAACGGATATCCGTTGGTGGAAACAGACCAACAAAGGCGGTAACGGACTCATGTTCATTTCGGAAGCTCCGTTCTCGGCTTCAGCCTTGAATTATTCGATCGAATCACTTGACGACGGAGTACAGAAAGACCAGAGACACTCCGAACTTGTACCTCAGGCAAACTACACCAATATGTGTATTGACAAGGTACAAATGGGATTGGGTTGCGTCAACAGCTGGGGAGCGCTTCCACTGGAACAATACCGTATCCATTACGGAGATTATGAATTCTCTTTCATCATGAAACCGATTCAATCTAATTTATAAACAGCAATAAATGAAGGGAGCTGTCCCCGCATTTCCATTCAAGAAGCGGGGACAAGTTCCTATTTTTACAAAAATTGGTAAAAAAAGCATAATCACTATGCATATTTCGTTAAATAGTGGGTGCAAACTTTTATTTTATGTAGAAAAAGACTACTTTTATTGCCGATTTTTAAATCTAATTCAGGACTAATTGTAAAATCGTTTACCATAAAAACAAATGGCTACTAACAACAATTCTAATCGCTATCCTTCCGAAAAAGGGAGATTTTTCAAAGGAAAAACCTTCATTCTTTTGGTCGGATTACTTCTCGGGGCAGGCATTATGGTTGCCGTATATAAAACATCCGTTTATTTTTCTTCCGATGAATCCTGTATGATGTGCCATGTTCATCCTCATGCGGAAGACAGCTGGAAGCTCTCCAAACACGTAAATAACGGAAGCGGCGTTAAAACACATTGCGTGGCTTGTCACCTTCCGCCTCAAAGCGACACCTGGAATCATTATACGGCTAAAGCCAAATTGGGATTGAAAGACGTATGGTCCTTCATGACAAAAGACAGTGCGGATTTCGACTGGAACACCAAGTCGGAACTGGAACATGCCGTCAAATATATTCCGAACGAATCCTGCAAGGAATGCCATCAGAACTTGTTCCCGGAAGGGATTAACCAGGACGGCATTACCGCTCACCTTTATTATGACGAAAACGAAAAGAAACTGGATTTACAGTGTATCAGCTGCCACCTCGACGCCGGACACTATAATCCGGATTATAAACACGGCAAATTAACAGGTATTCCCGGAGCCGCCACGGCTACTGTTGATACCAGCCTTTATTTCAAGACGGCGACACCTGTCACATCTTTTACCGATTATACGGAACAAATTCCGGGTACGGCCGTTGCATTCAAAATGGTCGCCATTCCGGGCGGTACATTCAAAATGGGTAGCACCGATAAAGAACCGTTCCATAAGGCAGATGAAGCTCCGGTTCGAAACGTTACGGTCAGTCCGTTCTTTATGGCTGAAGTAGAAGTGACGTGGGATCAGTATTGGGCATTCTACGGACAAACCATGAGCGAAGGACGTACTCCGCCCGAAACCGTATATGCAAATAACAGCAATCCGGATGTCGATGCCATTTCCGGCCCGACTCCTCCGTTCGGATTCCCCGACCAGGGATGGGGCGCAGGTGACCGTCCGGCTATCACGATGACACACTATGCTGCAGAAACATTCTGCCAGTGGCTGTCCAAACAAACAGGGAAAAAATACCGCCTGCCGACCGAGGCAGAATGGGAATATGCAGCCCGTGGAGGAACGGAAACTCCTTATTTCTTCACCGGGAACCCGAAAGATTTTTCAGACCAGGGATTCTGGCGTAAGTTCTTCGATGCAAAAACAGACAGCATCAGTTCATTCGTGATTTACGCGAAGAACAGCAAAAACAGAACTCAAGAGCCGGGCGAAGTGAAAGCGAACCCGTTCGGTTTGAAGAATATGTTGGGTAATGTAATGGAATATTGTGCCGACAAATATGATCCGAAGGCTTACAGCAAAGGGGGCGATAACGTGACCAACCCGTTAATCACAGAAGGAGAAGAATGGGTTGTACGCGGCGGTAACTACACTTCCGATGCGGCAGACGTTCGTTCTGCAGCCCGCGATTATACAAAGCATGATGCCTGGTTGAAGACTGATCCGCAACAACCGAAGAGTATCTGGTGGTATTCGGATATCCGCGGTATCGGTTTCCGTGTGGTTTGCGAACCGGACCCGGCAATTGGAGCGAAATAACAGATGTTTAATTGATACCTAAAAATTACTATATCATGAAGAAAGAAAACAGTATTAGCAGAAGATCGTTTTTAAAAAGTACAGCTATGGCCGGAGCACTGGGTGCAATCGGTACAGGTAGTGCAAGTGTATTAACCTCATGTGCAGGCGGCGGCGAAAGTGCAGCTGCAAACAAACCTCTGAAAGAACCTGGAACTTATTATATTCCGGAATTGCCAGATAAGGCTACTGACGGAAAAGAACTGAAAGCCGGTGTTATCGGTTGTGGCGGACGCGGTTCCGGTGCAGCAGAAAACTTCTTGGATGCTGCAAACGGCGTGACAGTCGTTGCCGTTGCCGATACATTCAAAGAACGTGTAGACGCTTTGGCCGACAAGCTGAAAGAAAAAGGATGTAATATTCCTGAAGACAAACGTTTCGTTGGTCTGGATGCATACAAACAATTGATCGATAGCGGTGTCGATGTTGTCATTATTGCAACTCCTCCCGTATTCCGTCCGGTACATTTCCAATATGCGGTTGAAAAAGGCAAACATTGTTTCCTGGAAAAACCGATTTGTGTCGACCCGGTAGGCTATCGTACGATTATGGCAACCGCCAAACAGGCTCAGGCAAAGAATCTATGTGTCGTAACAGGTACACAGCGTCATCACCAGCGCAACTATGTCGAATCTTACAAGAAGATCATGGAAGGTGCTATCGGTGAAATTACGGGTGGTGTAGTTTACTGGAATCAGAGCATGTTGTGGTTCCGCGAACGTCAGAAAGACTGGAACGATTGCGAATACATGATCAAGGACTGGGTAAACTGGAAATGGTTATCCGGAGACCATATCGTGGAACAGCATGTGCACAACATCGATGTATTCACATGGTTCAGCGGCTTGAAACCGGTTAAAGCTGTCGGTTTCGGTTCTCGCCAACGCCGTATCACGGGCGACCAGTATGATAACTTCAGCATCGATTTCACAATGGAAAACGGCATCCACTTGCATAGTATGTGCCGCCAGATTGATGGTTGTGCCACTAACGTCAGCGAATTTATCCAAGGAACAAAAGGTTCTTGGAACAGTGCTGAAATGGAAATCAAGGACAATGCAGGTAACGTCATCTGGAAATACGATGGTGAAGCAGAAAAGAACGCACATACACAGACAAATCCATATGTATTGGAACATGTAAACTGGGTAAACTGCATCCGTGGCGGCAAACCTATCGAACAGGCTTCAGAAACAGCTGTTGCCAACATGGCTGCTATCATGGGACGTGAATCAGCATACACCGGTGCAGAAACGACATGGGATGCAATGACTGCTTCTCCTCTGGATTATACTCCGAAAGACCTGAACTTAGGCAAGATGGATATGAGTGGATTTACAGTTCCGGTTCCAGGAAAACCTCGTGATGAAAAGAAAAAATAAAATATGGCACTGAACAGAAGAAACTTTTTAAGAGCAACTCTGGCAGGCGCGGCTGTTGCAGCCGGTAGTTCAGCTTTTGCTGCCTGTGGCGGCAAGGCTGCTTCTACAGAAGGTTGTCCGGCAGAAAAGGGATCATGTCCAAACAGCAAAGCCGAGTTGAAGATATCCTTTCAGGAAGGGATTGCACCGGGAGCTAATCTCAACGAGAAATTTGACTTGATGGAAAAGTTAGGTGTCGTTGGTTTCGAACCGGGCGGACGTGGCCTGAAAGATCGTGTAAAAGAGATCAAGGAAGCACTAAACGGACGCAACATCAAAGTGAGCGCCATCTGTGCTGGTTTCCAGGGGTTCATCCTCTCGACAGATCCGGCTATCCGCAAACAGTGCATGGATACGATGAAAGAGATCATTGCTCCTGCTGGCGAACTGGGTTCTACGGGTGTGATCATCGTCCCGGCTTTCAACGGTCAAAAACCGGCTATGCCTCATACGCAGGAAACGCGGGATTTCTTATGCGAACAATTCAATGAAATGGGTAACTTCGCAAAAGAGCACGGGACTACAGTTATCTTTGAACCGCTCAACAGGAAAGAAGCATTCTATCTTCGTCAGGTAGCGGATGCAGCTTCCATCTGCCGCGACATCAACAATCCGGGTGTACGCTGTATGGGTGACTTCTGGCACATGACTTGGGAAGAGACTTCCGACATGGGAGCTTTCCTTTCTGCAGGCGAATATCTGCAACACGTGCACGTTGCCAGCCGTAAACGCCGCAGCATGCCGGGTGAAGACGGAGAAGCAGATAACTACGTTAACGGCTTCAAAGGTCTGAAGATGTTGGATTACGACAAATATGTAAGTTTCGAATGCGGATGCCAGGGAGACCGGAACGTTTTGGTCCCTGCCGCAGTGGAACTATTACGAAAACAATGGGAAGAAGCATAAAATATGCCATTAGTATATCCTAATATGCAAATGAGTGAGGTGGTGGAAGAGCACCCCTCACTCATTCCTGTCATTAACCGTTTTGGAATCCGCCTGGGCTTAGGCGACAAATCGGTAAAGGCGATTTGTGAAGAATACCGGCTGGATACCGACTTCCTCTTGACGGTAATCAACACGTTTCTCAACGAGGAATACTTCCCGGAAAAGAAGCTACAAACTTTCCATACTTCACAGATTATCGATTATCTGACCAAAACCAACCAGTATTACCAACGCTACCAAATCCCGAATATAGAAAGGCATCTCGGTTCATTCATATCGATGAGTACGCCGGGAAACAACACGCTCAACCTGATCGGGAAGTTTTTCTCATCCTTCAAAGAAGAGCTGACCTCACGGATCGAAAAGGACGACCGGGTCTGGTTCCCCTATTGCCTGTCATTAAGCGAAAAACTGAAAGATTATCCATCTTCCGGGCAGGTCGAAGCATTGCACCTCGGAACGGAACAGCGATTGGAAGATCCGATAGAGGCCTTGTTGGCGGATCTGAAAAGCATCATGGTCAAGCATCTTTCCGGCGACTATAACGAGAACTTATGCTACGCCGTCATATTTGCCATCAGCAGTTTGGAAAAAGATATCAAACAACACAACCGCATCCGCTACCGGATATTGACACCGATGGTTTCGGCTATGGAAAAGTTGTGTATTTAACAAACAGCCGGATGCATCGCAACAAGCAAATAGCAATCATATTACCCGACACGCTACAAAGCATCGGCCTGCAAAGCATGCTGATCGACTATTTTCCACCGGTAGAGATCAGCCACTACCCTACGTTCGAGGCATTTTCGACTTCCGGCAACGATACGTTCGACTACTACTTTACAAATGCCGCTTTATTTGTCCTTTATGCAGACTTTTTCCTTCCCCGCCGGAGCAAGACGATGGTCCTGATCGACGGAACCGAAGGCGAAGGGGGACTATCGGCAACCAGCCATATCACGATCAAGGCCTCGCAGGAAGTCATCATCGAGCAGTTGGAACAACTTTTTACCGGAGAAAACAACAGTATTTCCAGCGACAACAACAAGGAACTGTCCACCCGCGAAACGGACGTCCTCCAATTAATCGTCAAAGGCAGCACCAACAAAGAAATTGCAGACAAGCTGAACATCAGCCTGAACACAGTCCTCAGCCACCGCAAGAACATCACGACCAAGCTCGGCATCAAAACAGTATCGGGACTTACCTTCTATGCCATCATGAACGGCATTATTTCAGGCGACGACATCGAACTTTAAAATCACTACATGTAGTGATTGATTCCCATTCATCTTTACCGTTCCTTTGCAACCGTAAAATACTAATAGTTTACAATTAATACGATGAATCAACGCTATCTGTATATCCTTGTCGCAGGCGCGCTTACGTGTTTGCAACCGATTAAAGCCGAACGGGTGAATGAAAATGTGAACGACACGATCAAGACCTATAATATAGGTGAGGTGATCGTCACTTCTTCCACAAAGGAGACGAACGATCTCCGCACGCTTCCGGGAGCCGTTTCCATCCTCTCGCCCCAAGCGATAGCAACCAGGCAGATAGATGCTCTCAAGGATATCAGCGCTTTCGTCCCCAACCTTTATATGCCGGACTACGGTTCGAAAATGACTTCGGCCATTTATATACGCGGAATCGGAGCGCGTAGCAGCGGGCAATCCATCGGATTATATGTCGACAACGTCCCCTATCTGGATAAAAGCGCTTTCGATTTCGAGCTGAACGATATCCAACGCATCGAAGTTTTACGGGGACCGCAGGGAACCCTTTACGGACGTAACGCAATGGGGGGCATCGTCAATATCTACACCCTCTCCCCCTTCGATTTCCAGGGGACAAAAGTCACGATGTCGATGGGCAATTACGGGGCGGCCAAAGCCAAAGTGTCCCAATACAGCAAGATCGGAGAAAACATCGGGATCTCGTTAAACGGGTATTACGACCGTAACGACGGCTTTTTCATCAACGAATATAACGGCACAAAGGCCGATAAGGAGGAATCGGCAGGCGGCCGATTCAAATTAGAGGGGTATATTACGGACCATCTGAAGGCGCAATATACATTCAACTATGACTATGTAACGCAAAAAGCCTTCCCCTACGGGCAGTACGACCCGCAGACTGGGGCTGTGCAGCCGATCCGCATCAACGATCCGAGTTCCTACTGGCGCCGTACGCTGAACAACAGCCTGTATCTGGAATGGAAAACAGACCGTTTTATCCTCTCTTCCACCACGGCCTACCAATATCTGAAAGACGACATGAAGATGGACCAGGACTATACGGAACAGTCTGTTTTCACCCTTCACCAAAAGCAGAAACAATATGCCTGGAGCGAAGAACTGGCGATCAAATCCAATACAAAAAGCAATTACCAATGGAGCTTCGGCGCCTACGGTTTTTATAACAGCCTGAACACGGACGGCCCTGTGATCTTCAAGAAAGACGGGCTGACGGGCATTCTGCAAAAAGCATTCGACGACATACTGGCGAATAACCCAAAAGCACCGAAGCTTACTGTCCAGGGGGACGAACTGAACCAGATTTATTTCCCCGGAAACTTCGACACACCGACCTACGGCTTCGCGGCTTTCCACCAATCGACCTACAATAACCTCTTTGTCGAAGGGCTTTCCATCACCGCCGGTATCCGCCTGGATTACGAGAAAGCGAACCTGGACTATCATTCAGCAGTAGACAGCATGAAGATCGGTGTGGAAATGGGCCCGATGAAAATGACGCTACCGGTCACGACGACTATGGACGGCAACATCTCACAGGATTTCCTGCAAGTATTGCCGAAGGTTTCGCTCCGTTACCAGTGCACACCCGAAACATTCACGTATCTCTCGGTCGCCAAAGGATACAAGACAGGAGGATATAACGTGCAGATGTTCGGCGATCTGGTCCAGGCCCAAGCCAAATACGACCTGATGTCGAAGTTTGCTCCCGACAAGGCCGAACAGCCGGGCGAAGTGAAAGACATCGCTTCCTACAAACCGGAACACAGCTGGAACTACGAAGCAGGCATCCGCAGCGAACTGGTCCGGGGCAGGCTGAGTGCGGAACTGACCTTCTTCTACATGGACATCCGCGACCTCCAACTCACCAGCTTTGCCGAGAACGGCAGCGGGCGCATGATCACCAACGGAGGAAAGGCGAACAGCTATGGCGTGGAACTGAGCCTGCGCAGCCGTATCACGGACGGACTCACCGCAGACCTCAACTACGGTTTTACCCGTGCCACTTTCCGCGATTACATCTTCACGGACAAGGACGAGAACAGCCAGATCGTGAAAACGGACTGCAAGGATAATTTCATTCCTTACACGCCACGCCACACCGTCAGCCTGGGATTGCAATACACGAAACTACTCCACTGGAAGATGATTGACCAGTTCATCGTATCCGCCCAGTTCACCGGAGCAGGCAAGATCTTCTGGACGGAGAAGAACGACATCAGCCAGCCGTTCTACGGCCTCGTCAATGCCAAAGTGGGCATCCGCAAGGGAATCGTCAACCTCAACCTGTGGAGCCGTAACATCACGAACACGGACTACCAGGCGTTCTATTTCGAATCGTTCAACCAGTCGTTCATCCAGAAAGGCAAACCGTTCCAGATCGGCGGCGAAATCACCGTTACATTTTAAGACATGAAACTATTATACTACCTCCCGATACTGCTCTGCCTCGCCTATACGGCAAGAGGGGAAGAGATAGAAAAAGATACGGCGAAGATCCGCAATGTTGAACTGAACGAAGTGGTCGTGCAGTCGTTCAAGCAACAGCGCGACCTCCGGCTGGAACCCCTGTCGGCATCGGCCGTGACGGGGACGGCGATCCAGAACCGGAACATCACGGGGATCAAAGAGTTCAGTTCCTTTATCCCGAACCTGTTTATGCCAGATTATGGGTCGAAGCTGACTTCGCCTGTGTATATCCGTGGGATCGGTTCGAAGATCAATGCGCCTTCCGTCGGGCTTTATGTGGACGGTATCCCCTATTTCGAAAAATCGGCTTTCGATTTCGATTTCAACGAGGTGGACAGGATCGAGGTGCTGCGCGGTCCGCAAGGGACGCTCTACGGTCGTAACACGATGGGCGGCATCATCAACGTCTATACGAAATCGCCCTTGAAATACGAGGGGACAAATGTCTGGCTTTCCAACGGTAGCTACGGTTACCGCGATTATGCCCTCTCTCATTATAAAAAGATCGGAGAAAAGTTCGGATATGCCATCTCCGGTGATTACCGGAACAGCGACGGCTACTTCACCAACCTGTTTACAGACAAGAAAGCGGACGACATGAAGTCCGGCTCCGCCCGCATCCGCCTGGAATGGAAGCCTCAGAAGAACCTTTCTTTCGGGCTAATGAGTTCGTTCGACCGTTCAGTCCAAGGCGGCTATCCCTACGCCGTCTGCGATTCGGTCACGCATAAACCGGGCGAAGTCGACTACAACGATTACAGTTTCTACAAACGGACGCTTTCGACGACCGGCTTCTCGGCAGATTACCAGGGGACGGGCTACAGCATCAACAGCCGGACCGCCTTCCAATATCTCTCGGACCATCAAGGCATCGACCAGGATTTCTCTCCCCGAAGCATCTATTTCGCGCGTCAGGATATGAAGCAGAAAATGTTTTCCGAAGAACTGAACATCAAATCGACAACTCCCGGACGTTACAAATGGCTGTTCGGCGCCTTCGGTTTCTGGCAGGGGATCGACAACACCGTGACACTCGATTATTTCACCAAAGACTATGCGACACGCAAGCTGTACGACACGCCGGCCTATGGTGTCGCCTTCTACCACCAATCCACAATCGACGACCTGCTGACGCGCGGCCTGTCACTGACTTTCGGTATCCGCTACGATTATGAGCATACCTCCAACGATTTCCTTTTCTACAAAGAAACGGACGGCGGCAGCGAACAGATGGACGCCTTCGACAGCCGGCTCAAGTTCAGCCAGGTCACGCCGAAGATCGCCCTGCAATATATGTTTCCCTCCACCGGCATGCTCTATGCCACCGTGACGAAGGGATATAAGACAGGCGGCTTCAACACCTCTTTCGACCGTGAGGAAGACCGCACGTTCCGCCCCGAAACCAGTTGGAACTACGAGTTTGGAGCCAAACACCCGTTCCTCGACAACCGCCTGAACGCCGAGTTCTGCTTTTTCTGGATCGACTGGAAAAACCAACAGATTTACCAGATGCTCGCCACCCAGAACGGGCAATTCCTGCGCAACGCCGGGCGTAGCGAGAGCAAAGGCGTCGAGGTCAGTCTGCAAGGGAATCCGGTCAACGGGCTGATGGTGCAGGTGAACTACGGCTTCACACATGCCACCTTCAAAGATTACAAGGACGAACGGCGAGGCATCGACTACAGCGGGAATTTCCTGCCGATGGTCCCGCGCCACACTTTCGCTGTCGGAGCCGATTATACGATCCCGAACCCTTGCCGTCACATCGACCGCTTCACGGTCAGCGCGAACTACACCGGGACGGGACGCATCCTGTGGAAAGAAGACAACAAGGTTTCGCAACCTTATTACGGACTGTTGAATGCAAAAGTATCTGCCACAAAAGATTTTATTACCTTTGCGATCTGGGCGAAAAATATGACCGGTGCAGACTATTCGGCTTTCTATTTCGAGACAGGCGGAAAGGGCCTGGCACAAAAAGGAAGGCCGTTCACGATCGGCGGGAATATACAATTGAGTTTTTAAAAGTCTCGGCAGAAGTTCGGGCGACACTTTAAAAGTTCTTAAAGTCCCCGACCGAACTTCGGACAACACTTTGAAAACTCTTAAAGTCCCGGCCGAATTTCGGATGACACTTTGAAAACTCCAAAAGTCCCGGCCGAATTTCGGACGACACTTTGAAAACTCCAAAAGTCCCAGCCGAATTTCGGACGACACTTTGAAAACTCTTAAAGTCTCGTCCGGAAGCCGGATGATTATATAACGATATTATGATACAGAAAGATAAAACATACAACCTCGCGACCTTCTTCTGCCTCTACATTGCGCAGACGATCCCGATGAGTTTCTTTTCCACCGTCATCCCCGTCATGATGCGGCAGGAGGACTTTTCACTCTCGGCCATCGGGCTTCTCCAGCTGATCAAGCTGCCCTGGATCCTGAAATTCCTCTGGTCGCCGATGGTAGACCGCCATGCCGTGACGACGGGCGACTATAAACGGTGGATTTTTTCTTCCGAACTGATCTACGCCGGCCTGATCTTCGCCGTCGCTTTCCTTGATTTCCATACGGACTTCTATACGATCGTCACCTTGATCATCATATCCTTCGTCGCCTCCGCCACGCAGGATATCGCGACCGACGCGTTGGCGGTACTCGCTTTCAGCCGGAAAGATAAAAGCCTTGCAAACAGCATGCAGTCGATGGGAAGTTTCGGAGGTTCGATGATCGGGGGCGGTGTCTTGCTCCTGCTCTTCAAGCAAATCGGCTGGAACGGTCTGCTGCCTTGCGTCGCGCTGTTCGTCATCGCCGCCCTTCTGCCACTCTTTTTCAACAAAGGCATCCGCATCCAGCCGAAGGAAGCGCACGAACGGGCCAAAAAGGCAGATGTGATCTATTTCTTCGCCCGCCGGAGCATCTGGAAACAGATCGGTTTCCTCTTTCTTTACTATTCCGGCCTGATCGGTACGCTCGCCATGCTGAAACCCTGGCTGGTCGACCTGGGCTACGACATGAAGGAGATCGGGGTGATGAGCGGAGTCGCGGGGACATTCGTCGGGTTCCTCTCCTCGTTTGCCGGAGGGATGATCGTACGGCGGATCGGCCGTTTCCGCGCGCGCATCCTGTTCGCGGTGTTTGTCTTGATG
>ERZ824978.2796-NODE-2796-length-14380-cov-9.696056_pt1 | contig 14380 bp, 22 predicted proteins | sample MGYA00519860_ERZ824978 | MGnify/ENA primary metagenome ERZ824978 (study PRJEB31778, sample SAMEA3449184) | human gut metagenome | biome: human gut; feature: human-associated habitat; material: faeces | place: United Kingdom | collected 2010/2012 ... | reverse complement strand
GCAACATGGGCTTCCTGCTGCCCGCCATGGGCAAGGAGCAGCTGTTCAAGACCGTCATGGCTGACGGCGTGCTGCCCCGCAAGACCTTCTCCATGGGCCACGCCCAGGACAAGCGCTATTACATCGAGGCCCGCAGGATCGTAAAGTAAACCACTGGCGTTTCTGCAAGACCTGTGCTACAATAAGGTCGCGGCAAAGCCGCGACCTTATTCTTTTTTGAGAGGACACCGCCATGAAATGTGTGGAAAAGGCATACGCCAAAGTCAATTTAACGCTGGCGGTGGGGGAGAAGCGCCCGGACGGCTATCATGAGGTCGTATCCGTCATGCAGCGGGTCAGTCTGCACGATACGCTGACGGCGGAGCAGACCCGGGAGGGCATCACCCTGACGTGCAGCGATCCCGCGCTTCCGTCGGGGGAGGAGAACCTGGCCCATCGCGCCGCGTCGCTGTTTTTCCGGGAGATGGGGATCGCCGGCGGCGCGGCCCTGACGCTGGAAAAGCGTATCCCTTCCCAGGCGGGCCTGGGCGGCGGCAGCAGCGATGCCGCGTCCGTGCTGCTGGCCCTGCGGAGGCTGTACGCTCCCGCTCTGCCCGATACCGAACTGGAGACCATGGCCGCCGCCCTGGGCAGCGACGTGCCCTTCTTCATCCGCGGCGGCACACAGCTGTCCACCGGCAGGGGAGAGGTGCTGTCGCCTCTGCCGCCCCTGACCGACGGCTGGTTCGTCATCGTCAAGCCCACGGAGAGCTTCTCCACAGCGGCCATGTACCGCCGCCTGGATAATCTTCCCCCGGCCTGCACACCGCCTCTCCCGCCGCTGCAAGGCGGCCTGCCCGCATTGGCCGCCGGCCTGTTCAACCGCTTTGAGGCCGCCATTCCCGCCGGCAGCGCCGTGTGGGACATCAAGGCCCAGCTCGCCGCCTACGGCGCGCTGGCGTCGCTGCTCAGCGGCAGCGGCAGCGCCGTGTTCGGGCTGTTTGATACAGAGACAGCCGCCCGCGCCGCCATCGAAGCCCTCCGCCCCGCCTGGCCGGAAATATTTTTGGCCCGGCCTGTATAAAAACCGAAAACACCGTCCACAATGCAGCTAATTCTGCAAGGACGGTGTTTTTATGCGTACATACATGTGGAAAAAGCTGGAGATCGCGCTCCTTCTGGCGCTGGCTGCCACCCTGCTCTGGGGTGCGGCTTCCCTCCACCGGCAGGAGACCCTGAGCCGCAAGATGATCCGCCTCCACGTCATCGCCAACTCCGACAGCGACGCGGACCAGGCCCTGAAGCTCCAGGTACGGGACGCCGTGCTGGCCCGTGCCACGGAGCTTCTCACCCAGTCCGCCGACATGACCGACGCCTGGTCGCGTCTGGAGGACGCGCTGCCCGCACTGGAGCAGACCGCCTCAGCGGCCTGCGGCGGCGCATATCCCGTCCGCGCCGAGCTGGCGGAGACGGAGTTCCCGCTGAAGGAGTACGACGGCTTCGCCCTGCCTGCGGGCCGTTATCCGGCGCTGCGGATGATCATCGGCGCAGGCGCAGGCCGTAATTGGTGGTGCGTGGTCTATCCGCCCCTCTGCACAACTGCCTGCACTGACATGGAGCGGGTGGCCATCGACGCCGGCCTGGACGGCAACGACGTAAAGCTCATCAGGGAAGAGGAGGGCTATATCCTCCGCTTCCGCGCCGTTGAGCTGTGGCAGCGCCTCCGTCAGTGCCTGGGAAAATAAAAGCCAAAAGTCAAGATAAAAATTGCGAAAGGTATGGGGAAATTTTGATGCCCTCGGCAGCGCAAGCGTCTTTGAATGCCTCTGCGGGCGTTTTCCAGCCCAGGGAAGCACGGTAGTAGGTGTTCATCCACCTGGAAAGTGCGGTGCAATCTGCCTGCGTTACAGCGGCCAGAGAATGGCCCTTCTTGAACCAGCGGCGTATCATGCGGTTGGCGTTCTCGTTGCTGCCGCGCTCACAGCTGGTGAAGGGATGGCAGTAGTAACAGTATGTACGGCGGCGGCCAACTGAGGAGTGTTCCAGGCGGTGACTGTCGGAGAACTCAGAGCCGTTGTCCATGGTGATGCTCTTGAAGATGCGCCGGAAGTCAGACCGGCGCTGCAGGTGATCCAGGACGGCTACCACGGAGGCGCTGTCCCTCCGAGGAACTTTGAAAATCAACTCCAGGCGGGTCATGCGTTCGGTCATGACGATGATGGACTCACCTTGCCCCTTTATTTTGCCTATGACACTATCCATATCCCAGTGGCCTACGGTGGAGCGGTCGGAGATGATCCGCGGGCGCAGCTCTATGCTTGTGCCGTGCCGGGGAGGTTTCTTCTGAGCGTTATTCTTCCAGGGGTGCTTACGAATACCGTGTTCCGGGAGATCAGAGGACCGCGCATCCAGCAGGCCGCGCCGGAGGTAGCGGTAGATAGTATCCTCGCAGAGATAGCCGAGATCAGAGCCGCGCAAAGACGCCGCTACCCACGCTGGGGAGCGGCGTTCTTTCTTGATATGCAGGGATATGTAGGAAAGCAGTTCCGTGTCAGCGGCGGCTTTCAAGGGAGCGCCGCAGTTCCTCCGGCGTTTCCGGCTGCGGTCATCGGCAGCATAGGCCGAGTAGACGTGATACTCCCTCAGATCATGATTGCGTTGGAGACAGTCACCATTACGCAGCTCACGGTAGACGGTGGAGATATGGCAGCCCAGCAGCTGGGCGATCTCCTGCTTGCTGTGACCGGCACGGAGCAGCGCTTCAAACTGTATGCGCCGGTCATGATCGAACCATTTCCATCTTGCCATTTCCAAATCCTCCAAAACCAAATAACCCAAATGACGGCGAGACTTGATAGTTGTTACGCCGGTGCTCTGACCGTGCGGCGGAGCGCACGGATCAGCCACCGGGACTATGCCTTTAAGCATATCGGCAGTGCCAAAGAGGGCAACCAAAAGCGGCCAGCTGAGGGCAGCGGAGTACCTGCGGGCAGAGAGAGCCAGCAGGGCGAAGGGAGCAGGCAGCCGCGAGGCCGCACACATACGAGCCGCGCACGCGCTCTCGTATCACCTCACGGTAAGTCATAGCGGACCAAAAGTACATCCAACGATACCTGATAGATGTCTGCAAGCCTGACCAATGCCTCAGCACAGGGACAGGCCCGGCCCAGCTCATAGCCGGAATAAGTGACCTCGTGAATGCCGGTAAGCTCAGAGACTTGCCGCTGGGTGAGACCGGCAGCATCACGCAGATAGCGCAAACGAGCAGCAATGAGCTTCTTACGGGAAGAATTATTCATACCTTCGGGAACACCTTTTCAGGGAGATCATGGCGGTAGCGGGTATCGAAGAGCTTGTAGTATGGACGCCGCCAAAAGAGCTTGATACCACCGGCGAGGAAGTGGACGTAGTAGAACATCTCCATTTCCTGATGGGTAAGCTCGTCAATGCCTATCTTCCGGCCAATGGTCTTGATATAGGAGAGATCACGGATAAGGGGAAAGCGTTTTATCTCATAATGACAGACGGCCAATTTCCGTATCTTGATGTCCACATCGGTAGACTGGGAGAAGAAAGCAATATCAGCCTGATAGTGACCATGGTTCTTGAAGAAATAGACCTGTTCGTCTGTCATTTTCATTTTACGGTTATCGAAGTCTACACCAGCTTCATCTATGATGATCAGGCAGTCCTCCATCAGATACCGGCCTATATCATCCTTAGTGATCTGATATGTACCACGAATAGGAAAGTTGCTATACACAGCGCGGCCAGCAGCAAGAGCCTTTTTTGCCAGCTTGGCAGCGTAGGTAGACTTGCCGCTACGAGGCAGGCCCAAATACAGATAGATGCCGGTATCATAAGGTTTGACAGGGCGATAGACGAAGCGCCAAAAATACTGGTGATAGCACCACTTGACGATGTAGGGAACATTCATAGTAACCTCCGAAGTATAGGGGAAAAGCGCGTGGGTGCATTCGCACTCCCCCGCGCTTTTTTTCTTTACACGCGCTGACGGAACAGGCGGGACAGCAGGCCCACAGAGATACCCACCAGCGGGACGGCGATAACGCCGAGAACCAGCAGGTCAGAGCCGACAATGGTATCGGTCAGGCCGGTGACGGTCACAGCGGTATCACCAGAGCCGATCGAGCCGCCAGTGATCATGGTCATGACGGCAGAGAAAAACGTGGTGATCTTCGTGATGAGAGCAGACATAGCAAAAACTCCTTTCGATGTAGATGGTCAGGCGTTACACACGCTGACGGAACAGGCGGGACAGCAGACCTACAGAGATACCCACCAGGGGGACGGCGACAACGCCCAGGACCAGCAGGTCATCACCCACGATGGTGGTGGTCAGAGTGGACACCATGCCCATGACGCCGCTGAAAAACGTGCCGATGGCAGCGACCAAAGCAGCCATATTCTTACCTCCTTTCTCAACGCTTGATATGAAACACCCTGAAAAACAGAGAGATCACAAGAACACATAGGACCATGCAGAAGCAGTACCAGCCGACGCCCTCAGAAAGGAAATCAGACAGAGCAGACAGCATGGTGACCAGCATAGATTGAACATCATTTAGACCTCCCAAGGAACACACCTCCTAACAGTCTGAAGAACGAATAAAACAGGATCAGGAACGCCAGGCAGCCGCCGATCCAGCAGAAGTCTACACCGGCGAGGCCGGAGACGGCGGAGACATTACCGGCGCTGTCCGTAGCCATGAGGGGCTGGTAGTCTCCGAAGATGCTTTCCACCGATGCAGCAAGGCCGGTATGCGCTCCACGCTGGTAGGTGTACGTCTCCGGCGCGGCAGCTTCGGCAGCAGGAACGGTATTGATGACCACCGTACCGGCAGGCGTTTCCGTGGTATCGGACGTCTCATCGGTGAGCAGCTGCGCGCCGCCATCCTCCGGCAGCGGATCAGCAAAAGCGTCCACGCAGAAACCGACAAGGCCGAGGATCACGACCAGCACGACCAGCAGCGTCTTAGGCTTGAACGAAAAGCCGATATGCATTCTCATTTTTCTTTACCTGCCTTTCCTTTGGGAAGTGTGGGCGGCGAGGCCACAGACGAGCCGATGAGCCGGCCCAAGAGCCAAAATGCCAGGTCAACAGCAACGGCAGCCATGGCGATGATCCAAAACGGAACATTCAGCACGGGGATATTGATGGAGAAGATGCTCCACGCCCAGCCCAGCAGAGAGCGGACGGCAAGCAGAAGACTATCCATAGATGTACCACCTTTACCAGAACTTGATGAGGTTGACGATACCCTTGATGAACTCCACGATCAGGAGCACGATCTTGATAAACAGGAACACCAGCAGGATAGCAACCAGCACATACACGGCCACGGCCAGGCTTTCCGGCAGCCAGCTGACGCCGATAGCAACTTTACGCAGCAGCATTACTTCCACCTCGCGATCATCAGGATAAGGGCCACGATAAGAACGGCAGAGAAACTATACACGATACAGGCTTGCAGGCCCACCGGCATGGAGGTATAGACGGAGCGCACGAAGTGCAGGAACGTATACAGATTAGCTTCCATCAGTGGTCACCTCCGTAGGATCATAGAACAGCCCGTCCAGCTTCGTAATATCAGCAGCCTCGAACGCACCGTCAAAGACGTTTTGCCAGAGCCAGCGGAGAAGATCACCGAAGATGGACACACCGTTCTTTGTGGTATTGACCACGCCGTTATCATCGTCCAGATACAGGACGCCGGGGACGTAGGTATTATCCCCGATAACATTGACAACAGTATCTGAGGTCTTTTCTATCAGGGCATCCAGCTTCGTGACAATGACCGCATCCGCCGCGGAGAACAGGCTATCCAGCTTGCCGTCCAGCCACAGCTGGAACGCTTGCAGCCAGGAGCGGATGGAGCTGCCGCCGGACACGTCAGGCGGCGGGGTAGCCGTTTCCGTGTACCACTGTTCGCCGCAGATTGAACATTCGTAGAGCGTATGGCCTTGCGTGACGATTACGCCGTTTTCACCATAGACGGTGTTGACGTGTTCCTTGACCGTCCAGTTATGACCTTTGGCGGAGAGTATCTGTTCGTATGTCTCGCCGCAGAGGGAGCAGGTGAAATTTGCGTGGCCGCCCTCAAGGCAGGTGGGCGCTACGTCAATGGTCTCCGTCCAGTTGTGCTTGCAGGTGCTGGGCGTTTCGGGGTTGGGGCTGGGCGTGTTGTTGTTATTGATAACGTACTGGTAGGAGTTCTCTACGTTGTTGTTGGTGATGGTCAGGCAATTATCACCAAACTGCACGGTGATGGTCGTGCCGTCCTCCAGCGTGATGAAGTAGGTGCGGGACTGATAGTCATACGACCAATTCGACATGGTGTAGTAATTGTTGGTGGTCATGTCGTAGTAGTTGTTGGTCGTTTCGTTGATGATGGTGGTGTTGTTGTAGTAGTTGTTGGTGACGTTATTGTAGTAATTGCCCTGGAAGTTGTTGACACGGGTATTGATGTTGTAGGTGTTGTTGATGGTGGTATCCGTAGTGAACGGAACAATCTCAAATACTGGAGTATATAGAGACAATGTACCATCTAAAGCATAGTCAATGCCGTCAGAGCCACCACTGGATGAAGCCGTCCAAGCGCCTCGAACACTGACCGGGCTATCTGCGCGAATACCGCCAAGAGATGTCGACTTCCATTTCTTGTCTACGGTGGCGGCGCGGGACGAAAACAGAAGGTTTCCAAAAGCGAATTGTGAAGAGAGAATGGTATAAGTACCAGAAATAGGGGCGCGGAAAGAATGCCAATTATCGGAGGCATTTAAGCGATAGCTGCAATTATAACCAACATTAGCTAAGACGGTGAAACGAAATTCAGAACCGAGGTATGAAACGGAAAGTTTATTATTAGATTGATAATACCCGTCATAAGTCGATGAAACGCAACCACTAAAGTACAGACCCCATGTACTGGTATCTTCAATCCACCTCGGTTGCCACAGCAGCTTACCTGCGCTATCGTAGCCGGTAGCCGGCATTTGATTGACAGCTTCGGTATATGCATCCGAAATCTGTGCATCTGTCACAGAAAAGCCTTGACCGCACAAATTACATTTTGCAGGATACTTAGTCTCACCAAACAAAGTAACGGCAGGGCCGATTATATATCCATGATGCTTACTGTCATCACTCTTACCGCAGAGATCAGCAGACAAGCCAACGGCAACCAGCTTACAGAAACCGCCGATATTATCGCCCCAAATGTCTGCTATATCATATTGCCATTTCAAATATTGCTCCCAAAACGTACCGAACTCAGAAGTAACTTCGGTTTGATTGGTAGCAGAAACAGGAACAATGCAAGATATTGTGATTGAAATCGCGCAAAACCCTGCTATAATTTTCTTAAAAAGAGTGTTCACAATATCACCATCCTGAAAGGAGATTTTGGCATGGGAAAGATAGTACGTGGGTTATGGATATGGACGATCATCATGATGCTGATAGCGTGGCCCGTAGGTATGCCGTCACTACTCATCACTGTTATTCTGTCTGTCGTCTCAGGTAATGCCGAAAAGGCAAGGGGTGATGACAGCATAGAGAGCTGCGTTGAGTATCTTAAAGAGAAATACTACTTCAAGAAGAAAGAATGACCTCTAATCCCTCGCCGTTGGCGGGGGATTTAATTTTGCCTTGACCAGCTTGCCCACAAACGCCACCAGGTCAGAGACAAGCGAAATGAGGACGGGAATACAGATGCCGGTAAGGAGCGCCTGGGCGATCCCAATGAAGATAACCAAATCCGTGCTGAAGCCGGTTTCTTCGCTCACACGGATGATCTCGTTCATGAGCTTCATGCCTTACCCGCCTTTCCCTTGAACTTGTCGGGGAACAGGGAGCGCAGGACTTTACCGGCGATCCACGCCATGAGCGAGAGCAGCAGGAACAGGATGAACACGAATACCAGCACGAAAGCGGCGGTGATCAGAAACTGGATCATAGCTATACCTCCCTCAGATGTCGAATGCATCGCGCAGATACTTCAGTTGCATATCATTAAGGCCAACCAGGTCAGGTTCACCATTACGATAGCCTTCGGCAGCAAGGATCACATTCCCGACGATCACATCATGATACCACACGGTAGCGAACTTATTGACGCGGGGAGCGCCGCGAAACCAGCCGCTTTCATCGGCTACCATTACGACACCGTGGGGCAGCAACAGGCCGGTCTGTACGTGTACGACCTCGATACAGTCACAGCCGATAGCACGGCGCATACCATCCAGCAGATGATCAGCATCCAGCTCGATGATCTCAGGCTTAGGTTCAGTGCCATCGTGGATCAGAATATACTTTTCTTTCATAAGTAACCCTCCATTTTGCGTTCAACGGAAGCCATAAGGGCAAGGAAATCACGCGCATTCGGATATTCCTCTACCGTATCACGGATTACGAGATCGGACAAAAAGTGCTGCAACTCACGCCAGCAAGCGCAGTAAAACAATTCTTCATTCATAAGTAACCCTCCATTTTCATTTGTTCGTAGTAAGGATCGATTGTTGAGGGATCAAACGTTTCGCAGGGGGTCAGGGGTATGGGGTTTAGCGGTAGTTCTTCATACTCAGCGCCGTCCCAAATGTAGGGGAAATACCATTTCGCATCCTGCACCATGCCGACTTTGCAGAAGTCATAGTCCTGGGTGCAGCACTTTTCCAGCTGGCGGTGGTAGATATAGACGTCCGAAGCCTTTTCGGCGCGCTTCAGAGGACGGCTATGGAAGTACAGGTGTTTGCCAACATCACCGGCACGGCGTGCTACGTCCTTGCTTATGTACTTTGTGACGTAGTAGGCGGTGGCCACCCGATCACGGATGGGGGCAAGGGAACAGAACCCAAAAGCACGTTGGTAGTCCGGCCAGTTGAGAAAGCCGCCATCTATGAGCTTCTGCGGCTCAGGATAGCGGAACGGACGGAGCGCCGAAGCGGGCAGGCCGTAGATCAGACCGTGGATATGCCACGCACCATCCTGGTGAAGCTCCGGCACGAGCAGCACCTGAAACGAGGCGTTATACTTCTTGCGCTTGTCCCGGATAAACTGCATGAGCCGCTTTGCATAGCGATCCAGGTTATAGCGATCTGCCAGCCGCTGATCCAGTGTGCCGGTAAAGAAGCAGTCCCAGGGATTACAGAGGGCATATTGCAGCACCATTGACCGGGCACGGCTGAAGCTGTTGTCCAGCTTTGTATCATAGTGCTGTGCCTCTTCACGCAGACACGCAAAGTCAGGATCACGGTGGCCTTTGAACGCCACGACCTTGTAAATCTCATCGGTATAACGGTGTATGGAGTACACCGGGGAAACCGCCATATTCCAACACCTTCCCGCAAAACGTTATGATGTCAAGTGACCCCAAACGGAGCTGCATACTCCGTTCGGAAATCGACCTTAACACAGCATATCTCCCGACGTTCTGCGGTAAGGTGAAGGTTCAAACTCAGGCTTTGATCATGTCAACGACGCTGCCGCCGCGACCACGGAACACAAACACGGTGTCACCGACCTGGGGCGTGTAAGAGATGTCACACATCTTCTTTTCCGACAGGAACACGCGCTCAGGCTCACCACCTGTGCCAGTAGGGACAAGGTAGACGTACATACCATGTACTTCCTGGCCGTCATCACCGACAAAAGCTGCATCGGCCAATCTGATGATCTTCATTCCCATTTTCATTTACCTCCTAAAAAAATGACTGCGAAAGGCGGGATCACCTTTCGCAATCATTATCAGGCTTCACGCTGGGAAAATAAAAGCCACGTTCCCGCGAAAAAACTGTTGACAAACCTCGGAAAACCTGTATAATAGTTTTTGTTCGTCAGGACACAGCGGGATTGTGTAAAGGTAGCACAGCGGACTCTGACTCCGTATGTGAGGGTTCGAATCCTTCTCCCGCTGCCAAAAGGAAAGCACGGCAAAGCCGTGCTTTCCTTTTTTTGAAGAAAGGTTGTCCTGAAAAGGAAGAAGCCCGGCGCTTTCGCGCCGGGCTTTGCTGCGACCGCCGTCGTACTGACGAGAGGGGGGTCAGAGCTCGGGATCCCATTTGGGAGAGTTGGGATCGCTCTTCGGCTGGGCCGCAGCAGAGGAAGGAAAGATATCAGCGGCAGTCAGATATTTGTTCAGCGGCTTATAGGCGATGGCGAACACCACCAGCGTGATAGCGATGTTGGGCAGCATATACGCCAGATTATACAGCAGGGAATAGAACCAGGGGCTGTGCATCGTCAGGCCGAAGAACGTCTCGGGCATATATTCCGCCCAAATGGTAGCGCCTACCACGTAGTGTACCAGGAAACGGGCAAAACCGGCGATGAGCGTACCGGTGAACACGCCGCTCCTGCGCCGTGCCACCAGTCCGGCCAGACCAAGCACCGTAAAGGCCAGCAGATAGTCGCCGATGATGGACTGCCAGCCAATGGCGAAGCCGCCGTCGAACATGAACTGCAGAACGCCGAACACGAAACCGCTGAGCAGGCCCGCGCCCAGACCCCAGCGCACCGCGTACAGCACCAGGGGCACCATAGACAGCACCACGCTGCCGCCCCAGGGCATCTCCCACAGCTTCAGATAGCTGAGCACTTGGGCGATGGCCACCAGCACAGCACCCTCGCACAGGGCGCGGAGCTTCATGTGATTGTTCATTTGTGTTTACCTCCAAAAAGAAATTCCCGCATGGCGAGCCACGCAGGCGTCGCAATGCGGAAATCTGAAAATTGATATGATCGCATTCCTACGCCGGCATTACCCGGATCAGGTTCGAGGGACCGGACGGCGATACGTCTCATCTCAGCCGGCTTGCGCCAGCACCCCTTGGATTGTGGCCACATCATAGCACGCCGTCAGGCGGTTGTCAAGAGTTTTCCTCCGCCTTTTCCGCCGTGGCCGCCTGCAATAGAGCGGAAGCGATCGGCCCGGCCGCGGACGCGCCGCCGCCGCCGTTCTCCACGAACACCGCAAAGGCCAGCGGATGGTCCGCGTCGTCCAGAAACCCGGCGAACCAGGCATGAGGGGATGCGTCTCCCACCTCCGCGGTGCCGGACTTGGCGCACAGCTTCAGCTCCCCGAAGTTCTCCTGCCCGTAGGTCATGGCCACATTGTTGGCCATCATCTCCTTCAGCGTCTCACAGGTGGCGCGGGAGAAGGTGCGGCTGCCGTGGCCCGTGTTGTCCCGGTACAGCGTCAGCCCCGCCAGGTCTGTCTCCTTATATATGAGGTGGGGCAGCACCGGCCTGCCGCCGTTGGCGACAGCGCCCATCAGCGTCATCAGATTGGCGGGACACACCAGATCCTCGTGCTGGCCCACGCCGGACCAGCCCAAAAGCCCCTGGTCCTCCGCCGCGGTAAAGCTGCCCTGGGCCGTGCGCAGCCCGGACACGGAGATGCTGTCCAGCAGCCCCGCCTTTTTGGCGTACCGCTCCAGCGTCCCGCCGCCCAGCTCCACCGACAGCTGCGCATAGGCGCAGTTGCAGGACTTGGCAAAGGCGTCCCGCAGCGTCATGTCTCCGTGGGCGTAGGGGCAGGTGATGGTGAAGTCCCCCAGCTCGTACCGCCCGTCACAGTGGAACGTCCGGCTCTCCCAGTTCGGCAGCGTCTCGATCACCGCCGCCGTGGTCACCACCTTGAACACAGAGCCGGGGGTGAACGTGGCTGACAGCAGCCGGTTGATATAGACACCGTCGTACCGGCTGTCCCCATCCTGTATAGTGGGTGGATCGGCGGGGTCGAAGGTGGGCGTGGACACCATGCACAGCACCTCGCCGGTCTTGTAGTTGTAAATGCCCACCGCGCCCTTGCGCCCATCCAGCAGATCCCATGCCTGCCGGTTCAGCTCACTGTCGATGGTCAGATAGAGACGGCTGCCGCCGGTGGTCGTGCCGGTCAGCACGTTGAACCCCACTAAATGGCCGTCAAAGGCCGCCTTGGCGGAGGTGGCGATGTTGTCCCATCTGTCACCCACGGCGTGGAGCGTGGCCTTGCGCACGCTCCGCTCCTCTGCGTAGTCTCCCGTAGCGCCGTCGTACAGCGTCACGCCGTTCCGGTCCAGGATCTGCCCCACAGCCAGCCGCCCGTCCTTGTATACATGGTCGTTGGCGGAGAACGCGGCCCACTGTCCGCCCTTGGTGGCGTAGAGCACACAGAACAGGACGACGCCGGCCACAAAGCCTGCCGTCAGCAGCAACAGCAGCAGCGTCCGCTGCCTTACCTGTTTCATGATCGGTGGTCCTCCTTCCCGAAGATGTCGTCCACATTCAGCCCCTCAATGTTGTCGAAGAACGTAGGCGCGTGCTCCGCCGTCTGCTCCGGCAGAGGAGAGGCTTCCGCCTGGGGCTCGTCCGCCGCACCATCCTCCGGGGCTGCCTCATCCGCCGTCCCGGTGTTCCGTTTTGGCAGCCGCAGGGTGAAGCTGGCGTTGCGCCGTGTGTCGGCGGCCTTCAGATAGGCCAGCAGACCCCAGCAGGCCAGCATGCTGCTGCCGCCCATGGATACGAAGGGGAACGTCACGCCGGTCAGCGGCAGCAGATCCACCGAGCCCAGCACGTTCAGCAGCGTCTGAGTGATAAGCATGGCAGCCGCCGCACTGGAGGCGATGGTGTAGAACGCGGACCGGGCGTTGGCGGCGGCCCGCACGGTGAACACCACGAAGAGCACCGGCACAGCCGCCATGCACAGGGCCGGCAGCAGCCCGAATTCCTCGCCCACCACGCCGAACACCAGGTCGGTGTTGGCTGCGCCCAGGTGTTTCAGCCAGCCCTCCTGCGGCCCTGTGCCGAACAGCCCGCCGGACGCGATGGCCGACATGGTGCGGCTCTGCTGATAGCCGGTGGTATGGGTAAACTCCCATGCGTGCCGCCATACGGAGAAGCGGTCGGCGATGTAGGGCTTGAAGTGCAGCACGATGCCTCCGGCGATGCCTGCCGCCGCGGTGAGCATCACCACCGAGGGCAGGTCGCCGGTGCGGAGAAAGGCGATGCACAGGAATGCCACAAAGAACACCAGCGCCGTACCGAAGTCGCTCATCAGGGCCAGACAGCCCACACAGAAAGCGGAGAACAGCGCTGTGAAGATCAGATTCCGCCGGGCGAAAAGCCTGTCCAGCGTGGCCGCGCCCACCAGCACGAACACCAGCTTCACCAGCTCCGAGGGCTGCACCGTCAGCGGTCCGATGGCGATCCAGTTCTTCGCGCCGAAAATGCGCTGGCCCAGCAGCAGCGTGAACACCAGCAGCCCTCCCCCGGCGATGGCGGCGGGCCAGCGCAGCCGTACCGCCAGCGGCAGGCTGCGCAGCGCCACGCTGAGCATGAGAAAAATGACCAGGCCCAGCACCACGGCGGCCAATTCTTTATATAATGTGGAGGGTGCATACGCGGCGGCAATGGCAAAGCCGATGGTGGTCAGCAGAAAGGACAGCGTCTCCAGCTCATAGGCCGTGCGCTTCCACAGCCGGTATACGGCGTACAGCAGCCACATAGCGGCGCATAGACCGCCAAAGCCCACTAAAATGGGTAGATAATTCTCTGCCGTAAAGGACGGCAGCAGCTGCACGAGCGCAAGCCCCTGAAACCCGGTGAGCAGCCACAGCGTGGCGGCTGCGGATACAGCCCGGCCGGCCTTGGCCCGCTGCTCCGCCAGCGCCGCCTCCTCCTGCGTCCCGGCGGGGAAGAAGTACAGCTCCACGCCGCCTACGGCGATCACATCGCCGTGCTCCAGCGGCACAGGGCCGTCCACCCGCTGCCCGTTCAGCAGAATACCGTTGCGGCTCTGTAGGGGGTAGAGCGTCCAATCACCGCCGTCATCCCGGCACACCGCCGCGTGGCTGCGGGAGACGGAGGGGAAGTTGACCCGTACGTCAGCGTTCTTGGCCCGTCCGATCACATTCTCCCAGTGGCACAGATCGTATCTTGCGCCGTTGGCCAGTGTCATGACGCCCCAATGCTCCTGCTCCTGCGGCTCGAACAGGGAGCGGGTACACCGGATAACGATCCAGATGGCCAGCCCCGCCATGACGATGCGCCCCAGACTCAGCAGGATGGGGATCGCCGCGGCCAGCAGACCGGTGAAAAAGGCTTGCATATCACGACCTCCGTGAGTGAATTCAAGATCCTCCGCTTTTTTATAAGAGAGCATATAAGATAATAGTAGCACCCCTGTCAAGATTATCAAAATAATTTCAAGAAAAATTAAAGTTGGGGGTTGACAAAATATGACAGGTTATGCTATATTAGGCAAGCTGTTCTTGCGGAAAGGTCAGCCTCGTATGTAAAAAATCTGTCGAGAAAAGGTAAAAAAATAACTTGACAAGATGGAAGGCATATGGTAGGATAATGACTGTTCCGCGGTTATGGGACGTGTACCTTGTAAATTAA
>ERZ824978.2791-NODE-2791-length-14389-cov-3.052044_pt1 | contig 14389 bp, 9 predicted proteins | sample MGYA00519860_ERZ824978 | MGnify/ENA primary metagenome ERZ824978 (study PRJEB31778, sample SAMEA3449184) | human gut metagenome | biome: human gut; feature: human-associated habitat; material: faeces | place: United Kingdom | collected 2010/2012 ... | reverse complement strand
GGATTTTTAACCGTTGCTGCGTTTACGGCAATAGAGGCAAGAGTAGATATTGCCAATACTGCTAAACAAATTCTTACTTTTTTTAACATTATTTTTGCTCCTTATGAAATTAACCATATTCCAAAAAAATGAGCCTATATATAGTATAATCAAAAAAATTGTCTAATATCTATACTTTGGCTTGGAAATTACGGAATATGTGGAATTTATTATAATTTTTCTTAATTGATATATGTACATCAGCAAATTACATTATATCAAAAAAAGGAAAATATTATATTACAATATCATTAAAATTGGTATTTGGTAAAAATTGTAAAAAAATAAAACTCACAGAAAATTCGGGGGGAATTCCGTGAGTTTTGGGGGATAGATATGTCTTACATATCTACATTTAATAGTGAATCGGAAAGATAAATCCGATGGCTTGTTTGCAAGCCACAAATAACGAAGTTATTTGTTCTGAACCTGTAAAGCGGGAATCAATACAGATTATAAAAGTGCATATCTGGGAAAATAGCACTTTATATACCGTTTGAAAAATTATATAACATTAAATTGGGGGGATAACATTAATACATAGGGGATTTCAAACGGACTCTAAAAAATTCGAGGAATCGAATTCTTAGGGGTATAATAGCACAAAAAAAGCGTCAGAAATAAAGTCAATCTTGACGCGAATATATATGTGAAAATAGTAATCATTATAAATTAAAATATAAAAAATTTAATTAATATTTAAATACCTCATTCATTTTTTCACACATTGCATTACACTAAATTCAAATTTAAAATTTAAACTTAAAATTTGCCAAACTATTTTTTACAATTTAACATAGTAATAATATTACGTTTAAAAATTTTGCAAATTTATAATAAACTTTTGTAAAATAAAGCAAGATTTTTTTATGGCTCTAAAATTTCGAAAATTAAAATTATGTTAATCATATTCAAGAATCATATTTTAAATTTATAGTATTATACAAATTCTTTATAAAAAAACATCAATACCTTAAATTCTTTTAATCCCTAGCAAAATTAAGCGTACTATTTTTTCATATTAGACATAATGTCTTTTTTTATTTAAAATGGATATGCTTTTTTAGTAAAAATAATTTATTTTTCAATTTTTTTGTGTTATAGTATTATTGAAAGGATTGATTTAGTTGGAAGAAAATTATTATGAAATTTTGGAAGTAAATAAAAATGCTTCACCTGAAATAATAGAAAAAGCATATAAAACATTAGTAAAAAAATATCATCCAGATTTACAAGAAGATACTATGAAAAAAATATATGAAGAAAAAATAAAAAAAATAAATGAAGCTTATGATGTATTATCAAATTCTGAAAAAAGAAAAAATTATGATTTAAATTTAAATAATAATTTTATTTCTTCTGATGATTATAATAATTTAATTAATGAAAATATTAACTTAAAAAAAGAAATAAATTATTTAAAAAATAATTTAAATAACATTCAAAAAAATATTAATAATGATTATAATAATTCAAATAATAAAAATAATTATAATAGTACAGAACATATGAATAATAATTCATATAATAATTATAATAAAAATCAAGAAAATATTAATAATGCTTATGCTAAAGCTTATTATGATGCTTATATACAAGATTTAAAAAATAGAGGTTATAAAATAAAATATAAAAAAACTTGGAAGGATTTTGTTGCTTTTATTTTGACTATTTTTGTTATTCTTTTCGTTGGATTTATTTTATGGCAAATTCCTTTTACTAGAAAATTTTTAATTAGCTTGTATGAGGAAAATCCTATTGTAAATTTATTTATTAATTTTATTTTAAATATTTTTAAATAATTATAATATTAAATTAAAAATTATTTTATAAATTTTATAATAATAAAAGACAGAATTTTAATAAGAAATCCTGCCTTTTTTATTTTATTCCATACTAAATGACATTACAAAATCCATATCATCTTTTAATTGCATAATTATTGTCATATTTTTAGTCTGGCTAATATCTTGACTATTTACTACTTTTATATTATAAATACACAAATCGCCTTCTTTATTACTTTCCAAATATTCAACATCATTATATCTAAATAATTTTTCATTCAATATATTTTCTAAATCACTCTGGTTTTTATAATAATTACTTTTAAATGAATCTGCCATATGATTATATACAAATTTATAATCACGTAAATTTATTGCTTCATTTATCTTTTCAATCTGCATACCGCATTTTTTTAAATCATCACTCTTCATATATTTATTTTTAAATTCATCAGATTTAATAGTATATGTATCTAGTTGTACATCATAATTCATTATATCAACTTTATGGAAAATATAATATCTACCAAAATTATCAATACAAACATAGTCATTTTCTTCGCCATCCTCGTTTGTAATCTGATATTTATTTAATGTGCAATTTGCCAAATCATCTGAATTGCCATCTACATATTTTTTATAATCTTCTAAGCTTGTAAATCTAAGTTTTCTATAATTTTTATTTAACATATTATACGCATTTTCAAAATCATATAACATATTATATTTATATCTATCAAAATACTCATTTACAAAACTACTATCTGATATTTCTGTTTTATATCTAAATTCATTATATGTTTTATTTTCTACTTTATCAATTGGCATATTTAAACCATCATTTAATTTTAACTCTTTATATCCATGTTTTTGACAATATTCTTCTGGGTATACACAATATGTATTATTAAACATATCTAAACTTACCGCTATAAAGAAATCTTCTTTTTTTGCATTAGTTGTATCTACATATATTCCAGATACAAAATATGTTAAAACATTTTCTGAATTTTCCAATTTCAACATATTATTTATAACTACTTTTCCTTGAACATCTACTGAAAATTTATTTTTTATATCATCTTTTTTAATATTAAATTCTTTTATATAATCTTCACTTAACATATCATATAAATAATCTTCAGTATTTGGATTATCTTCACTTAATATTTCTTGTTGTTCATATACTAATGTTTCATTTGAATCTAATTCATCATTTTCACTATTATTTAATTGCCAAGAATATAAATAAAAATTTTCTATAGCCTCTTTTACAATAAAATATTCATTTGCAACTTTACATGTCTCTATTTTTTTATTAACTTCCATCTCTATTTGTCCTGTTCCATTAGGGAATTCCGTTTCATATGAATTTTTTTTATTTAAATTCAGTATAGCAACTCCAATACAACAAATGAAAATCAATAATATAACAATTATAATAATTATTTTTCTCTTAAAACTATCTATATTCATTTTCACACACCTTTTTTTAATTTTAATTATGGAGCTCTTAATCCATATGTTTTATTTGTTTTATACCATGTTGAAGTATATGGGTTTGCTCTCTTAATAGCCTTATCTGTACCAGCATTATACACTTGCCCATTTCCTGCATATATTTCTACATGATGATCATTTTCATAATAAATTACATCTCCCGCTTTTAGTTTATTTATATCTGTTATCTTCTGCCAATGATATTTATTTACAAGCAGTTGTCCTAATCCAAGTGCTGAATGACTAGTATCATTTATTAATCCTGCATCTCTCAAAACCCAAGAAACATACGTTGCACAACAAGTAGCCCTTGATTGTTTTGATTCTTCAAACGTAGCTTTTAATGCCGAAGTATTTGTAGTAGTATAATAATAATTATTTTGTTCCATATATGTATGTATTTTTTTAGCACTTTGAATAATTTTTCCACTAGTTGTACTAGCATCTCCTCCTGAAGATAAAGACCCATATTTTCCAAATATTTGATTCCATGCATTTAATTTGTCTTTAACCTGACGAGCTGTATATTGTCCTGATTCCCAAGGAGTAAAAACGGCACTATCCGCATGTTCAGCTCCACCATGTAAACATAACTTTTCATAATCACTTTTTGAACCATTATAAACCATATTTAATAAGAAATTACCATATTGTGTTTTTCCATCAAAATGTGTCGTTTTATCAGTTGCAGAATATTGACTCTGCATTCCAGAAAAAGTTCCTGGTAATCCATATCCTAATGGATCACATCCACTATTTTTTCTTCTATTATATATCCACATAATACCTGATGCATGACTACCTCCTACATTATATGATTTAATAACATTCGCATATCCTATAATTCCATCATGTAAATTAGCAAAACTAGACCCTTTCATACCTTGTGTATTAACAGATATTCCCCAGTAATTGTTTGTTCCAGGATTATTAAAACTTTGCTCCATTTTTGCCGTAACAATAACTAATTCTGGATTAACTCCAGCTGCAACAGACCAATCATATATATCAGCAGCATATGGTAAAAAATTAGTTTTAAATCCCTGCCCTGCTTTACCAGAATTACCATATTCTTTCATTGCTTTTACAAATGAATCCTTATCCAATACAGGAGAATATAATGGAATCCCATCACTACCATCAACAGCTAAATTTACATTTGTCATTGAAGTCTCTGCGTATTCACTAAAATCATACTCTTTAACACCATAATCAACTCCAGTAGCCATATACATCAAATACTTAGTCAAATCCACCAAATTAGCAGTTCTATCATCATTCTCCAAAATTTGTAGAAATCTTTTATCATTTAATCTATTATACATCTTATGATTTTTATACAAATCTACAAAAGCTTTTTCATTTGATTTTGTTTTAACCTTATCAGCCTCAGCATAAGAATTAGAAATAGAATCAGTAATTGTTCTAGTACGTTGATATGTTTTATATGCATATGTATAAGTTGTTGTTTTTATTTTAGGTATACCATTTTCTATTACAACATTAGTTTCATCTTTAGTATCAGTTCCACTACCAGTTTCTTTTTCTCCTGATATTTTTTCTTTGCCATATTTTGCAGTTACTGTTCCTGGAATTTTTATATTTTTTGATTTTCCAACAGTAACATCTAACAAATCACTTTTATAAAGACTTTTATTTTCTATTTTAACACACCAAGTATCAGCATATATTATTTCCGTTTTTGTACTACATTGCTCTGTTATAATTTCTGTAGGATCTCCTCCTGTCCAATCATAAGAAAATTCACTTGATTCAGAAACTTTTTTAGTCTCTACTGTTCGTTTTATTTTCGAAGTAGATACATTATCTTCTAGTGCCATAATTATTTTGCTATTAAGAGCTATATCTGCTAACTCATTCGAAAAATCAGGATAATCTGCTTCAATATAATAATACAATAAATATGCTGACGGTACAATATAATTTTGTAATGCTGTTTTTAAATTTATTGCTGAATTATTTTGTATTTCAATTTTGCCATCTTCTCCTATACTCCATGTAGCTGTAATTAAATTTCCATCATCATCTATTGTAAAACAATATAAAGCTTCTTTGTTACCATTTGATACATATTCATCAAATGTCTTTTGTGGTACATATTTTAACTTATATATATTAGAATCTATTATATTTGTAGTTTTTTCTTCACCTGTTTCTTGATATCCAGAATTTGTAACTTCATCATCATCTTTACTTCCAGCTTCTCCTGAATCTTTATTTATAAAATTATATTTTATATATCCTTTTATATCGTCTTTTTCTATTCCAACATAAATAAGTCCTTCATTAGTCATTTTATCTACACTTATACTATATTGCCCTGTATATTTAACAGCTGTCCCCTTTGATAAATATAAATTTTGTAATGTATTTTTATTTTTTTGAGCAGTCCAATAATCAATTTTCTCTCCAGGATGTAATTTAGAATCTTCTTGACTATATACATATGCTTTAGCAGAAAGTGTTAGCTCTTTTCCTTTTTTCCAAGTTTTTACTTCTTTTTCTTGTTTTGCAATTTCACTTTTATTTGTCATATTATTTTTATCAGAATCATCTTCATTTTTAATAGTTTCTTTTCCTGCACCAGTATATTTGAAACTTCCAATATCTTTATTTGGAGTTATTCTTAAAATACTTGTAATTCCCTGAAAGCCTTTATCTTCACTTACTTCAGCACCTAAATCTGGCATTTGTGTAGCTATTTCTGTTTTTATCATTTTCTTTAAAAAATCTTTATCTATTCCGCTTTTAACTCCTGCAGTTGAATTTAAATAATCTATAGTTTTCTTTAACTTATCATCAATATCATCTACAAAATCTAAATAATATCCATCATTCTCATTCCCTTTTATTTGAACCAATTCGCCAACATTATCTATTTTTAATTTCTCATAAATTTTATCAACTGTATTTTTGGGTTGAAAAATTTTCACAAGCCATTCTATTACAGCAACTACTGCAAAAATCATTAATAGTATTAAAAATATTTTTATAGCCAAAATCACTGCAGCCACTAACATATGTCTTTTTACTACTTTTTTTGTTTTGTTTTCATCTTTTTCATTTTTATTTTTATTAAATATATCCAATTTTTCACTCCCTTTCTGTCAGTCTTTCTTATAATCCAATTTCAATATTTCCTACTTCCTTTTCTTCACTTTTTAGTTTATATTGTTCATAATTAAGTACTATATTATCAAAATTTATACTTTCTACACTTAAATCGTCACGGTTTACAACATTAAATTTTATTTGTACTTTCTTTACTTGATTTGAATCTATTGTTAAATCATTTATATTATTTTCATATAAAATAGCCTCATATTTAATACCATTACTATCTACTAAATAAGTTTCTTTTGTTTTTTCTCTCGTATCTAACAGTATTGAATTATTTGAGTCATTTCTTATAATAATATCAAAAATTTGATAATCCTTATAAATATATTGATTCATCACCTGCATTGATATGCTATCAGCTTGTTTAACTTTTGCTACCGCACTATTTATCCTAACATTTCCTATATAATTATTTATATTTAATTTATAATTATCATCTTCTTTTATAACTGTAACATAGTCTTCTACATAACCACTATCTGCCTTGCCTGTACTTAGAATATCATCAAATATTTTCACTTTATACGTATTACTACTATCACCCCTTGTTGTCCATGCCTGGAAAGAATATTGTTTATTTCCTTCAAATTTTGATTGATAATATAAACTTTCAAATATTGCCTCTGATTGATACATGTTATTTTTTATATCTGTTGACAATAATTCATATGCTGCTTCAGGATTATGGTTTACGCAATATGTAAAAAATTCATCTAACAATTTACCATTAATATTTCTAACATTTCTTGAAACATTATCATTAGAGATAATTGCTTCACTTTGTTTATCATAAGAAACAACATTATTTGATGTTGTTTCTTGATTATTATTAATCTCGGTCTGTTTAATTTTTTCTTCGTTTTGTTGTTTTGCAACACTATTTAATAATTGAATTATTATCAATACAAAAACAATTATTGCTACTATAAACCATAATTTTTTTCTATTTTGATTATAAAATCTTAATAATTTATACATATTTCCTCCTAAATAATAAAGGCAGACATTGCTAATATTTTTATCTTTCATATTCCTAGTCCGCCTTCTCATTCGTGTACAGAATTTATTAAAATAAATTTCTGTGCAAAATATTATTTATTATTTTTTATTTGTCTTTGCAATTGACTTTCTTCCACTATTATTAGATTTTAGTACTGGTGCTGGTTCTGGTTTTTTAAATCTAGAATTTTTACTATAGAAATCTCCTGCATCAAATAAATCTGCAATATTTTTCATAACATCATATCTATCTTTCGGTGCAATTGCTGTTTGTACTACATCTTCCATATCTGAACGAGGTTTATTGCCTAAGATATCAGATTTTTTGTATCCATTTTCTGTAGCAAATTTTGCAACGTCTATCATTTTAGAGTGATTATCTCCACTAATACCGCCACTATTTTTTTCTACTTTTAATGCATTTTTAATCATGTCATCATCACTTACTCCAACTTCCTTATAGTCAGCAACTGCATTCATGAAAGATCTTAAATTACCATCATATCCAACATCCATTCTCATTTTGTCATATTTCTTTTGTTCTTCTTCATCTCTTAAGAATCTCTTTCTATCTATATCATTTAGTCTTTCTGTTCTAATATCTTTTGCAGCTTTAGAACCATACATTTCTTCGTTATATCCATCCATTATCTTACCAACTGAATTATTATATCCATCCTCAATTGATTGAATTCCTGATTTGACAGTATTAGGAAGATTTTCAACTTGATTACCTATACTACCTCCAATTTTTCCACCAGTTGCAGCTCCAGCCGTTGCATATCCAATAGCATTACGCAAATCTCCTGTTCCAAGACCTGCAGCAAATCCAATAGCTCCACCACCGACTGCAAATGCTCCTTTAGCAGCAATTTTAGTTGCTTTTAATCCTCCTTTTAATGCTCCTTTACCTATTGTTTTTGCAGCTCTAATTGCCATTCTCTTTTTAGCCCCTGGTCTACGTTCACGAGGATGAACATCCAATAATTGTAATCTTTGTGATGCCGCAAATCTTTCTCTTGCCTCTTGTCTTTCTTGTTCTTCTTGTTTTGCTAGCATTGCTTTTTCTTGTGCATCTAGTTCATTATATCTTAGTTGTTTTGCTTGCATTTCTGGATCAGCAGAATAAACATCTCCTCCATTTGCTTGATATTGATCTAATTCTTGTCCTAATTTTTCTTTCTCTTGTCTTACATTATTTAATTCTTCTTGTTTTCTTTGTTCTTCAGATAATTCTTTTGAATTATTATCATCAGTTCTTGGAGTATTATTTTCTTTATCCTTATTATCTTCTTCGTTCATTCCATTATTTGCTGCATATGCTCCTAATTCTGCTCTTCTTATTTTATTAAATTTAGCCTCTTCTGCTTCGCTAGAACTTGAAGTTCCACCTTTAACAGCTTTTGAACCTTTTCCTGAAGCTCCAGAAATAGAAGAACCTAATTTTTTCAATCCTTCATATGCAAGTGCAGTTCCAGCAAATGTTCCGAAATCACTTGTTGAACTTGCTTTATTCAATCCAAACATATTCTTTATAAATTTCTCTGCTGGTATTAAAAATGCTATTGCCACAAGTGCATATAATGGATTTTTTGCAACTAAATCACTTGCCGCACCTATTAATGCCATATATAATAACAAGTGAACTGGTTGTAAAATTACATTCATAACATATTCTTTAAACCAAAAATTAAATGCTTGTGCCTTACTATCTCCTGCCTTATCTATTGGATATGTTAATGCAACTAATGGCGCTATCATTGTTAAAAACGCTATGTATAAAAATCTCTTAAAATACATTATAGTAAATGCTACTGTATAGCCTATAATTATTAAATACATTATTGCATATGCTGTTGCATCATGCCAGTCATCCCCTTCTGCTTGAAGTCTTATAAGTCCAGTTAAATTTGTATTAAATGTTAATTTATTTCCGTTTTCACTTATAGCTGTAACTTTAAACATTGAATTATCTGATCCTGTAAGAAGTTCTGTTACATTATCTGAAAGCATCAATATTCCTGACATAATAAAATGTATAACAAAGACTAAACATAGTGCAACCAGCCAATCTTGTAAATTTTCTTTATATTTAGCTTTATCTGTTGCAGCAGTTGATATTAATATTCTAATACCTAAATAAACTAAAACTGATAACAAACCAACTATTGCTAAATTTCTAAAACCTTTATACCATTTTGCTATTACTTTACTTATACTACTAGCAGCTGATTGAGCTTTATCTGATGCACTTGTACTATCACTTACAGCAGTATACTTATTAGCTCTTAAAAAATTTACATCTAATGCAGCTATTCTATTTCCAAAAATAGTTTCAGGTGAATATAACATATTAGGTACTTTAAATTTGTTCTCTAAATTGTTTACAGTCTTTTCAGTAACATCTCCTTCAAGAGTATCTTTAAGCCAAGAACCAGAACCATCATCAAGGTTAGCATCGTCTTGATCTAACATAGCTGAGCCAATTCCATCTGTACCTAACATAACATTATTTAACAAGCCCATTACAACATCACCAAGTGAATCTATAAACTGTACTATTTCTTTTAGTAAACTACCTGCTACATTTCCCCAATCTACTGCTGAAACACGTTTTGGTATTACAAAATTTATTGAACATATAATTAACAATGCTAATATTATCTTATGTATTGATTTTTTCTTAAAGAAATATTTCATTTTTTCCTCCTATGATATTAGAAACTACTTGTTCTTCTTTGTCTTTTTACAATATTATTTAAGTTCGTATCAACAAAGTCAAACTCTTTTGCTGTTGGTGTTATTTGTAATATTGCAGTTTCACTACCTACTTTTAATAATCCCTCACCTTTTGAACATGTTATTAGAAAATTAGCCTCTCCTTCACTCAATTTAAAAACTGATTTTACATATTCTATTTCCGATTTATCTTGTGCTAAAAATAATTTTGTATCTGATGATGTCAAAACAGCTTGTACATCTGGATTCTCATAAAAGTCTTGGAATCTTTGTGATACAATAGCAAGAGAAACATTTCTTTTTCTTGCACGTCTAGCCATAGTATTCAAAAAATCTACTGCTTCTGGATATGGTAATAACATCCATGCCTCATCAACTAAAACCCTTTTCTTTTTAGCTTTTTTCCTATCTTCACTGTTTTTCTTAACATACTTTTCCCAAATCCAAGAAAGTAATATTTGTTGTGCAAGTGGTCTTGCAAACTTTTCTTCCAATTGAGAAATATCCAAGTTTATAAATGGTGCTCCATCTAATAATTCAAATGTAGATTGTCCATCAAAATAAGCCATTTGACCATTATACTCTCTTATATACTGTTTCATAACTTTTATAAGATAATTATATTGATGTCTATAATCTTGATTTTCATTTTGTTTTGCCTTTTCTACTATTCTTTTATACCAGCTTCCTATTGTTGGCATTTTCTTTTTACCTTTGTATAACTTGTCTCCTCTTTGGAATGGATTATCTCTTTCATATAAACTTGAAGGATCATTAGTTAATCCTATACTTTTATATTCCTCTAGTACTGCTTCTGCTATTAACTGTTTTGTTAATTCATTTACATCTGGGTTTCTAGTACTTCCTCTGGCCATTGTAAGTAGAGCTTGTGTAACATCTTCTACCTTATTTTCAACATTAAGTACAGCTCTTTCTCTACCTGTTATCCCATCTTTTATAGTTTCTGGTTCTATATCAAATAAATTTATAACTGTACTAGAATTTGGACTTAATACAACATTAATTCCACCCAAACTCTCTGCAACAATAGAATACTCTCCCTCGGCATCTAGTGCTAGACTTTCTATTCCCATAAGAACTGAAGATCTTGATATTAATGTTTTCATAGTAACTGATTTACCAGCACCAGATTTAGCAAATATAACCATATTATAATTTGTAAGTGAAGAATCAAAGTTATCAAATAAAATTGGTGTACCTGTTTGTTTATTAAATCCTAGTGGTACTCCTGTTGGATGTCCTACTTCTGAAGTAGTAAATGGAAATACTGTACCCATTGATCTACTATCAAAAGCATGAGTTTTTTTCAATTTATCATCCATTAAGGGCAAATTTGATTTAAATGCATCTTCTTGTATTGCCCAAGCACTTTTAATTCCTACTAAAGATTTTGACATTTCTGTCGCTAATAATTTTGTAAGTCTGTCTAAATCTTCCATATTATATGTAAATAATGTAGATACAATTGAAGCTTCATACATTTTATTAAATCCAGCCGCAATTTCATCTCTTAATTGTTCTGCTTCAAATCTTTTTTGTGTTAACGTACTTTCTCTATTTATATTTCCTCTATCTGCAGCAACGATTCTTTCTGTCTCTAATTCGTTTATTACTTTATTTAATTCATTTTGTGATCTAGATTCTGCAATAGGTGTTATATATAATGATGTATTTATATCTCCGAAAAAGTATAAATCCCTAAATAATTCTGGAAAAGTACACATACGTGGTAATGTAGATATAAAAAAGCTTCTTGCATATCTTTTTACATCTGATATTATTTCTAAATGGTCTATTTTAGAAGCATCTATTCCAGATGGTGCTATTAATTCTTTTATTGTAGTCTGTCTTAAAGTTCCTGGTTCTTCATTATTGTTTATTAGTTTTTCTTGTTCTTGTTGTTCTCTTTTCTTTTTCATTTTCTTCTTTTCCTCCTTCCTCTACCATTTTTTCTAGTTCTTCTATTGCACTTTCCGCAACATCTTGACCTAAATATTCTTTATTATCATTAATTACTACTTCTGCCATTTTCTTAACTAGTTCCTCGAATTTACTTTGTTTATCATCTGCTATTTTTTGTGGTCTTGATTTAACTTTCATTATAGTTTCGTTGGCTAAATCTATTGCTTTATCTTTTATTTCTTCATCCAAAACTTTTATTTTCTTTTCAAAGACATCTTGCGATGTTGAATATAATTCATCATATCCAGCAAGCATTGCTTTCTCAATTCCAAATCTTTCTGCTTCATCTCTGTTATATGCAACATATAATAAATCAACTAATTCTTTTGATGTTAAAATTTTTCCACCAACAGAGCAAGATGCTAATGCTCTGATTATAGCTTGTGCTTTTCCATACAATTCTGAAAATGCCATACTACTTATTTCATCTTTTGCATATTTTTCATCTGTTGACTCTTCTGAGAAATATGGAATTATTATATAATATTTTTTATTTAAAACATTTTTATTTAAACTCATTTTTTCTGTATTAGCAATTATGTCTTTTCCATATTCTAATAAGTTTCTTTGTTTTGTAATTTCAAAATAATATTTATCCATATCTTCTTTTGAATACGCTTCACTTTCTCTCATTTGGTTATATCTAAGTGTCATATTTCTATATTTATCTTCTACTTCTTTTACTCTATCTTTATATACGGATATCGTATTTTCTAAGTTTACTGTTCTAGTTTGGATATATATTTGTATTGGATGTCTTAATGTATTTAAAAATTGTTGAAATCCTTCTTCTACAGCAACTTTTTCAACTCTAGACATTAAATCATAATTTACTCCTTGGCATTCTACTACCATTAAAAATCTTTTTCCATCTTTTTGAACAATCATATTGTCTTCAACTTTATCAAATTCCATAAAATCCATTATTGATTGTTTGTTATATTCTGTATTTCCTGCTTTTAATTTTGTTTTGTCCTTATTTTTATTTTCTTCTTTTGAAATTTCTTTTGTATTTTTCTTTTTGTTTTCTTTACTTTTTAAAACAAGAAATATTATGGATAATATCATTAGTATAAATATCATTACAACAAGTAATATTGTTAAAATTTGTGTTAATGAATTAATGTTCATCTTTTGTACCTCCTTCTTCTACCTTCTTCTCTCTTTCATACACATATATTTTATTATGCTGAGATTTAAATTTTACAAATCTTTTTATTACTTCATCTATGTCTTCTCCCCCTACTTTTTTTGTTGCTTGAAGCGAAGCTATTTCTGGTACTTTAAATGTTGCTATAATAAATCCTATTAAAGCAAAAAATATTATAAATATTAGTCCCACTAAATTTAATTTAAATGCTGAAAATATTAAATATATTGGTATTCCTATTGCAGCTCCTATTGTAGAATATATTAAAGCTTTTGTTGAAAAAATAAATAATATTCTTCCTTCTCCTTTTACATTTCTTGGCAAATTATATGTACCCAAAATTATCTCCTCCTCTGTGTATTATTTTTTTATTTTTTATTCTATTATAACAAATATATTATACCAGAAAAACGCAAAAATTGTAAGATTTTTGCGTAAAAAAGTATAATTTAATATATTTTTAATATTACTGTAATACAAACGTAATAAAAGAGCAAATTTTTCTTGTTTATTTTTGAAAAATTTGCTCTTTGTTTTATGTAAATTTTTATTTTATATACATTTATTATAATGACCAACCTGAGAAAAAGTTGTATATAACTTGTGCTAATGCTGATGCTGCAAATATTAATGCTGCACCTATAACATATGGCATCATTGATTTTTTGTATTCTGCTTTTTCTTCTGCACTACCCATCATGTATTTTATACCTAAAACTATTAATATAATAACTGATAATACTACACCTACTGTTTGTAATATTTTAACAATATTATTTCCTATAGTACTTATACTATCTGTTTTAAGATCAGTATCACCATTTATTGAACTTGGTGTAAGCGCAAAAACACTAACAGATATTGAACATAATGCTATTACTATCATTAATATTGTAAATATTTGTATTAATTTTTTATTCATTATTTTCTCCTTTCTATCTATATTTTAAATTAATTATACTATAAAAGTACCTTTGATATAGTCTATGCTAAAGTCCAACCTGAGAAAAAGTTGTATATAACTTGTGCTAATGCTGATGCTGCAAATATT
>ERZ824978.2784-NODE-2784-length-14419-cov-11.222153_pt1 | contig 14419 bp, 10 predicted proteins | sample MGYA00519860_ERZ824978 | MGnify/ENA primary metagenome ERZ824978 (study PRJEB31778, sample SAMEA3449184) | human gut metagenome | biome: human gut; feature: human-associated habitat; material: faeces | place: United Kingdom | collected 2010/2012 ... | reverse complement strand
GAGGCTATATGCACTGCATGATTGCCGCATCACGCGAAATGTCGGATGAACCATACTTCTGTTTCACCGGGACCCTGAACGGTGGTTTGCGGGAGCATACATCAAAATCGGACGCTTCGGCAAAGGCTCTGAGCTAAGATACCAGGATGAGATACACGGGTCACTCTTTCTCCAGGCCGATAAAGTGATTGACCTGATTTATACGAAGTACCTCATTGCAGACATTTCCTATGACAAGGACACACGCATCGAGACGTATCCTTTCCCGCGTGAGGCCGTCAGAGAGGCTCTATACAACAGCATCATGCATTGTGCCTATGGGGAACTGGTTCCTATACAGGTACGAATAGAAGACAGTGCCATGTATATCAGCAACGACATAGCCTTCAATCATGAATGGACGCCGGAAACGCTCATGAGACGACACCGCTCACAACCTTACAACCCCAATATAGCCAATGCCTTCTTTCGCGCCGGATATGTGGAGGCTTGGGGAAGAGGTATCGAGAAAATGTGCGAAGCCTGTGCCGATTATGGATGCAAGACGCCTGAATACACCTTGGTTCCGGGAGGCATCATGCTCACGCTCTATGCCAGGGAGACCGGACAAAAGAACAGAGCTGACGGTGCAAATGATGGTGTTAATGACGGTGTAAGGCTCACAAAGACAGAACGGAAAATACTCAGGGCTGTCGCTGGGGACATTTACATCACATACACGCAGCTAACCGAAAAGCTTTCCATCTCTGAAGCTACCGTCACAAGGGCTTTCAGAAAAATGAAAAAGTGCGGTATTCTTGTACGCCAAGGAACCGACAAGAGCGGATTCTGGGAACTTACCCCTGCCGGTAAACGCTTGTTGTAAGACGTTCCCATCATCCCATGACAATCTACCAAAAACGCGGAAGACAGGTCTCCGGACGGTCCTGCTTCCGCGTTTATCTTTTACCGCTTCTTCCGCCAAGCCCAGCCTTCCTCGCTGAAGTCGGGCTCCTCGTCCTGCCAGGGGCGGTCCTTGTCGAAGAACTGCTTCCAGTCATCCTTCTTCTTGGGGCCACGCGCCTCGGTATAGCCCCGCTCGGCACGGCTTGGCTTGTCCTTCTTCGCCTTTCTGGAGGGCTCGGACTTTGCCGGCGCCTTTCCCGGACGGTCGTCGCGCCGCTCCGTGCGGCGGTTGCCACGTGATGCCGACGGGCGGTGTGCGTCCTCACTGCCGGCAGCCTCGTCGGCTACCTCGACTACCACCTTGCGACCATCGACCTTCACCTTGTTGAGCGCACGGACGATGGTCTCGGCCTGACGCTCGTCGACCTCGAAGAAGGAGAAGTTCTTCATCAGGTCGATGCGACCGATGTTCACCTTCTTGCCGCGCACGTTGCGGTTCACCAGGTCGATGATCTGGGCGGCGTAGAAGTTGTCCGTCTTGCCCAGGTTCAGGAAGAGGCGGACGTAGCCTTCCTCGGCACGGCGTGCCGTCCCGCCCTTGCGTTCGCCCCGCGACTCCTTGCCGTCACGGCCGCGACGTTCCGCCACGGACTCGATTTCAGGTGCGTTGCGGTAGTACTCCAGGAAGCGGTTGAACTCCAGCGAGACCATCCTCTTGATGATGTCCTCCTTCTCCAGCCAGTCCAGCTTGCGGTAGATGTCCGGCAGGAAGTCGGCGATTTCCTCCTCGTTGACTTTCACCTTTTCGATATCGTCGATGACCTTGATGAGCTGTTTCTCGCAGATTTGCTTGCCGGTGGGCATCTCTCCTGCCACAAACTTCTTGTTGATTATCTTCTCTATTTCGCGCATGCGTCCCTTCTCGCGCAGGTTCATGATGGCGATGGACGTACCCGTCTTTCCGGCGCGTCCCGTACGTCCGCTGCGGTGGGTGTAACTCTCGGTGTCGTCGGGCAGTCCGTAGTGGATGACATGCGTCAGGTCGTCCACGTCGAGTCCGCGGGCAGCCACGTCGGTGGCGACGAGCAGCTGCAGGTGACGCTGACGGAACTTCTGCATCACCAGGTCACGCTGCTGTTGCGACAGCTCGCCGTGCAGGGAGTCGGCATTGTAGCCGTCCTGGATGAGCTTGTCGGCTATCTCCTGTGTCTCCTTGCGGGTACGGCAGAAGATGATGCCGTAGATTTGCGGGTAGTAGTCGACGATACGTTTCAGGGCGAGATATTTGTCCTTCGCGTGTACCATATAATACAGGTGGTTCACGTTCTTGTTGCCTTCGTTCCGTGTGCCGATGGTGATTTCCTTCGGGTCTCGGAGGTAGTTCTTGGCGATACGCGCTATCTCGGGGCTCATCGTGGCGGAGAAGAGGAGCGTGTTGCGGTCCTCGGGCACATCCGCCAGGATGGCGTTGATGCTGTCGGTGAACCCCATGTTGAGCATCTCGTCCGCCTCGTCCATCACCACGTCACGGATGGTGCCGAGCTTCACGGTGCCACGCTCCATGAGGTCCAGCAGACGGCCCGGAGTAGCCACGATGATGTGTACCCCCTTCTTGAGGTTGCGTATCTGGCTCTCTATCGACGAGCCGCCATAGACGGGCAGCACACGCAGGCCGTCCACGTATTTTGAATAGTCAGTGAGGTCGCCTGCTATCTGGAGGCACAGCTCACGGGTGGGGCACAGGACCAGTGCCTGGGGCACGCGGTTCTTAACTTCGATTTTCTGGATCAGCGGCAGTCCGAAGGCAGCCGTCTTTCCCGTTCCGGTTTGGGCTAGAGCTACAACGTCATTCCCGTTTCCCAGCAGATAAGGGATTACTTCTTCTTGTACGGGCATGGGATTCTCATACCCCAGCTCCGTGATGGCTCTCAGTATCTCCTCGGAAACACCTAACTCTTGAAATGTCTTCATCTATGTTCTTTGTTATACGGGCGCAAAGATACGACGATTTCACGCAGCTTCCGGCATGAACGGGGCTGTATTTGAAGGCGGAAGACCTGATTTCCGGAAAATGTCCGTCCGATGATGCGAAAAAACAGGACATACGGACGCCCTCCGACGGGTCGGCAAGGGGTATAAAACGCAGACGCAAGGACTGATGTTACACTCTACTTGTCAGCATGTTACAACAAAACTATTTAAGGCCTTCGTACGAACGTGTCCATAGCATCGTACGGGCCTGTCCGTAGCGTCGTGCGGACGCGTCCGTACGAGCGTGGCGACGCGTCCGTACGAACGTAGAGACGGAGGCCTGAAAAGAGAGAGGCGATAAATATTTACACGTTGTCATGAATTCAGAAGACACCCACGCCCCCCTTCCGCCGGAGGAGCCTTCCGCCCGACAATCCCCAACCTCCACGGACAGAACGGCCTGCGACGGGTGCGCGGCACGTTAAAAGGCAATAGTGCAACATACGTCCGCCTTTTTGAGAGAATTTTACTCCCTGCCCACTAGTTTTTTAACATACCTTCGCAGCGTCATACAAACACAAAGAACCTGGGAAGAAAAGCACATTAACAAAGCACAAGAACTGAAAGATAAAGACACGCCCCGTACAAGTCGACAGACATTGTGCCTCCCTGATGTACTTTCACTCCACCGTCAACACGGAACTTGAACTTTAGATAGAATATACTTTTGTTTAACTTTAAAATCCCTAGTAAGATGAAAACCAAACGTATTGGAGGCATTGCGTTCCTGTCAGTGGTTCTTCTCGCCGCCTCGTGTGCACGAGGAGTCGATGACGAGAGCTTCAGTGGCGGTGTGACGAACACGCAGCTGGAATCGCCGACCATCGACGAGGCATCATTCAGCATCCTCACCAACCCCGACGGAACGGAAAGTGTCAAGGTTTCCTGGCCGGTTATCTACGGAGCCGGCGGCTATCTCTGCAACATCGAATGTATTGAGAACCCGGAGGACGAGTCTGTGACTTCGGAGAATCCCCTCACCGTTATTCAGGACAGCATCGTGGACGGCTGCTCCGTGGCCTTCGCCAAGATAGAAGACGCCGTCTACAACATCAGCCTGCAGACATTGGGCAACGACAAGCTCAACAACGCCGGAGCTGCATCGGCTACGGTCTACCAGTACTCCGCTCTCGTGCCGGCAACGACCATCCCCGTGGGCACGGACATTGCCGAGTACATCAACGCCAACCTGGAGGACAGCGAGAAAGAACAGGGCTTCGCGCTTGAAGCAGGCGAGACCTACACGCTCAACGGCAAAGTTGACTTCCGCCTGAACCAGATCACCCTGCGCAGCACCGAGAAGGGCGGCACGCACCCGCGCGTCATCGTCGGACCGGAAGGAGCGCTCGTGACACAGGCAGGACTGAAGGTGAAGTTCATCGACTTCGACTGTACGAGTGCCACCCAGACGGGTCTCCTCATGCTGAGCGACACGCCTGACGCTTCCATCTCAACCGAGAGCCTGGGTTACAAGGCAAACGGAGCCAACCAGAACGGCTATGTCATCAACAAGCCGGTCATCTTCCAGGAGTGCAACATCAAGAACCTGCCGAACAGCCTCATCTATGGCAACAAGCAGCCGTGGAGCCTCCGCGACTTCCGCATCACCGACTGCCTGATTCAGCTGAACAACGAGGGATCCAACTCGTTCATCAACCTCTACGGCGGCGGCAACGGACTGGTGAAGGACATGACCATCGAGAACAACACAATCTGGAACCTTGTGAAGAACAGCTCTGCCTACTTCATCCGCTACTCCAACTCCAGCAACGCCCAACCGAAGAAGATTTTCGGCAACAACGACAACTCGTCGACGCACAACATCCGCTACAATACCTTCTGTAAGACATTCTCCAACAAAGACTTCGGAAACAACATGCCGAACACGAACACCGTCGTGCTGAATACGCAGTACAACATCTTCTACGACGTCTTCCGCATCTACCAGTACCTGCAGAACAACTGTGAACGCCACACACCGGGCAACACCATCTGGGGCGTGGACGGCGGAACACCGAACGGCAACGACACCGGCGGCCGCAAGGACAGCGACGGCAACCCGTATGCAACCCTCGAAGACCCTGCCTTTGCCGGAACGTTCCTCCAGGCCATCAACCTCGACGACCAGGAAAAGGGCGGCGTGAACTTCACACCGACGGCTCCTGTCGCCACTCAGAACCAGGCAGGCGACCCGCGCTGGTATAAGTAATCAAACAGGTTGACAGGCGGACGGGGGAAGCGGACGCCAACGAGCCCCCCGCCTCCACAGGCTTGCCAACCCACCCAGTCAAAACAAACTAAGCATTGAATCAATGGAATACAACAAGATATTAAAGGTAGGTCTTGGTGCATTGATGACCGTCGGCACATTTACGTCGGCATTTGCCCAAGCACAAATCACATTCACGGGTACGGTCGTCGACGAGACCGACATCCCCATCATCGGTGCTGCCGTACGCATCGCCGGACAGACCCAGGGCGGCACCATCACCGACCTCGACGGTAAGTTCACCATCAAAGTTCCCCAGGGCGGAGCCGTGGAAATCTCCTACATCGGCTACTCCACCCTGCGCGTCACCGACTTCTCACAGGTGAAAATCGTGATGAAGGAGGACACCCAGCAACTCGACGAAGTGGTTGTCGTGGGTTACGGCGTGCAGAAGAAGGCCCACCTGACGGGTGCCATCTCCACCGTCCCGATGGATGAAATCCAGGACCTCGTGGGCGGCGACCTCGCCAGCTCGCTGAGCGGACTTGTCAACGGTTTGAGCGTGAGCGGCGGCGACGCACGTCCGGGAGCTCCCGCCCGCCTGTCCATCCGTGGTTCGGGCGACGTGAGTGCCCTCGGTTCGACCGCACAGGAACCGTTGTTCGTCATCGACGGCTTCATCTACCCGAATGACGTGAAGGTGGGCAACACCATGCAGAACCTCGGCTCGGAGGCGTTCAACAACCTCGACCCGAGCATGATTGAAAGTATCTCCGTCCTCAAGGACGCCGCCGCAGCCGTCTATGGTGCACGTGCTGCCAACGGTGTCGTCCTCGTCACCACGAAGCGTGGCAAGATGGGCGCTCCGCAGATTTCCTACAGCGGCTCGTTCGGTATCACCGACGCCGTTGGCCATGCCAAGATGCTGAACTCCTATGAGTATGGCCGTCTGTGGAACGCCGTGAAGGCTGCCGACCCCCTCAAGACCGACCTCAACCCCCAACTCGACCTCTTCCAGGCCGACGAGCTTGCCGCCATGCGCGGACTCAACTACAACCTGCTCGACAAGTACTGGGAGACCGGCATCACGCAGAAGCACAGTGTGAACCTGAGTGGTGCGTCGGAGAAGGCCAACTACTACGCAGGCATCTCCTACTTCGACCAGGAAGGTAACCTCGGGAAGCTCGACTACGACCGCTGGAACTTCCGCGCCGGTGTCGACCTGCAGATAGCCAAGGGCTTCAAGGCAAGCTTGCAGGTGTCCGGCGACTATGGCAAGAAGACCAACCCGCTCGTGAAAGTCGGCGGAACAGACTCGGAGAATGACTACCGCCGCCTGCTCTACCGTCCGCGTTACATCCCTGAATATGTCAACGGACTGCCCATCGCCGCCTACGGCATCAGCAACGAGAAGAAGGGCGACGACCAGGTCTACCACTTCGACGTGCTCCAGAACAACGGCGACTACAGCAGCTCCATGAGCCAGAACCTGACCATCAACAGCAGCCTCGAGTACGACTTCAGCCACATCGACTTCCTCAAGGGACTGAACGTGCGCTTCTCCTACGCCAAGAGCATCAGCACCAACAAGAACAACCAGTACGGTACGGAGTACAACCTCTATCAGATGTCACGCCGCTCCGGTAGCGGACAGCACCTGTACACTCCCATACCGGGCCAGGAGGCTGAATACGAAGCACTGATGGACGAGAACAACTTCATCCTCGCCAACGGCGGAAACTCGGTAGACAACGGCGACATGCTCTCCCGTACGATGGACCGCACCGACAACTACCAGATGAACCTTACCCTCTCCTATTCGCGCGACTTCGGCGACCACCACGTGAGCGCCCTCTTCTCCATCGAAAAGTCGGAGACCGAGAGCGAGTGGATGACCGGACAGGTAACCGACCCGTATGAATTCACCACGGGACAGTCGAACTCCGTGGGTATGGACAGCGAGATGACCACCAACTGGACGCGCGCCGAATCAGGAACGTTGTCCTACATCGGGCGCATCAACTACGCCTACAACGACCGCTACCTGTTGGAGTTCCTGCTCCGCTCGGACGCCTCGACCAAGTTTGCCCCCGAGAACTACTGGGGTACCTTCCCGTCGGTATCCGCCGGTTGGGTGATGTCAGAGGAAGGCTGGTTCAAGGACCACGTGAAGTTCATCGACTACCTGAAGCTCCGCGCCTCGTTCGGTCTGACCGGTCGTGACAACACCACGCCGTGGCAGTGGATGCAGACCTACGGCATGGACCTCGACAAGGGTCCGGTCATCGGCATAGGCACAGGCAACAACGCCGGCACACACATCTCACTGAACAAGAACAACTCCGCCGTGAACCGCGACGCACACTGGGACAAGACCTACAAGGCGAACGTCGGCCTCGACTTCAACGTGCTCGACAACCGCCTCGCCTTCAACATCGACGGCTACTATGAGTGGAACCGCGAGATGCTGACGAACTACTCGGCTTCCGTCCCCGGCACCGTCGGTACGCAGTCGGCCAAGGTGAACTACGGTAAGCTGGACAGCTACGGTGTCGAGGTGGGCATCACCTGGCGCGACAACATCGGCAAGGACTTCAAATACAAAATCGGCTTGAACACGGGCTACACCGACAACAAGGTGCTCCTCATGGACTGGGCGACCGACTACCTCTTCCGCAGCATTCAGGAAGGCGACCGCACCGACCAGGGTACGTGGGGTATGCAGTGTCTGGGCATGTTCCGCAACTTCCAGGAGATTGACGAATACTTCGCCAAGTACAACATCACCTCCTACATGGGTATGTCCAAGGACGAAGTCCGTCCGGGTATGCTCATCTACAAGGACGTCCGCGGACCTTTGCAGGAGGACGGCACCTACGCCGGTCCTGACGGCATCGTCGACAAGGACAACGACCAGGTGGAACTCTCCCACCGCGGCAACCCCTACGGCGTGACCGCCAACCTGAGTGCCGACTGGAAAGGCTTCTCCATCAGCGCACAGCTCGGTGCCAGCTGGGGCGGCTACAGCATCGTCCCCACTTCCGCCCTCAAGGCTGAAGGCGACCTGGAATACTCCAACATGCCGTCGTTCTGGAACGTGGACAACATGTACTCCTATCAGGATGTCTACGACGCTTCGGGCAACCTCGTCGTGGCAGAGAACCGCGATGCCAAGTATCCGAACCTCGCCTACTCCAGCGTGAACAGCGTGGCTTCGACCTTCTGGCGCATCAGCAGCACACGCATCAGCCTCAACCGCCTGACACTCGCCTACGCACTGCCGTCGAGCGTCACCAAGATGCTCGGCATCCAGAGCTGCCGCTTCAACGTGACGGGACAGAATCTGTTGAGCCTCTACAACCCCTATCCTGACAACTTCATGGACCCGATGAGCAGCTTCGACAGCTATCCCTCGCTGCGCAAGTTCACCGTGGGTATCAACATCTCATTCTAAAAACACATTAACCGAACGACAATGAAAAGAACAACGATAAAACTATTTACCCTTGCCCTGACCGCCTCTGCCGCTCTCACAGCGTGCAGCGACCAGTTCCTCCAGGACAAGAAGAACTACGACCAGGTGAGCGAGGACGTCTACAACTACGTCAGCGGAGCCACCGGACGTGTGAGCGACATCTACTGGTTCTGCCAGCCGACACTGGACGGTCCCAACTGGAAGTATCCCTCCAGCGGCTCTGCCGACCTGCTCTCGAAGTGTACGGAGGAGTACAGCGGCTTCGACAAGTTCAACGACCCGCAGAACGAGCTGACCTACCTCAGCGGTGCGAACACCGTGCCCGACTACTTCCAGAACCAGTCGAACAACATCCGCGAGTCCGTTTGGGGACGCATCCGCAACTGTAACGACGTCATCCGCGGACTGACGAACGGCAACATCCCCCAGGAGGACAAGGACCAGCTCCTCGGACAAGTCTACTTCTGGCGTGCATGGTGCTACTACAACCTCGTGAAGTGGTACGGCGGTGTGCCCATCATCACCGAAGTGCAGGACCCCGTGGCTGACTCACAGACGCCGCGTTCGTCGACAAAGGCAACCATCGACTTCATCGTCTCCGACCTCGACCTGGCAGCCAAACTGCTGACGCCCGCCACAGCCAACGGCGGATGGGAAGACTCCAACTACGGACGTGTGACCACCGGTACGGCACTCGCGCTGAAGGGACGTCTGCTCCTGCTCTGGGCAAGCCCGCTCTTCAACCGTGCCAACGACCAGCAACGCTGGCAGGACGCCTACACCTTCATGAAGGAGGCACTGCCCGTCATCGAAGGCTGCGGCTACGGCTATGAGGAGACAACCTACGAGACCAATGCAGCCAACTGGGCACGCATCTTCAGCCCGGCAGGCAACAAGCGGAGCAAGGAAGCCGTCCTCGTGACGCTCTACAACACCATCAACCCCGGCGGCGTACCCGACTATGCACGCAACAATGCCTGGGAGAGCGGCATCCGTCCGTCAAACGCACAAGGTGGAGGCGGCAAGACCCCGTCGGAAATGATTATCAGCATGTTCCCCATGGCGGACGGCAAGCGTCCGAGCAGCAGCACCTACAGCAAGCTCAGTCCGTCGGTCTATGCCTACGAACAGAACGCACCGTTCATGAACCGCGACCCGCGTTTCTACCGCACCTTCGCCTTCCCGGGCGTACGCTGGGCCTTCGCCGACGACCCGCGTAACGACGACAACATGTACCCCTACAACGGTCCGGACTACGTGCTGTGGAACTACGTATGGTACGCTTCCGTTGAAGACCGCGACAACGTGGAATCGGGCACAAACTTCGGTCCCGACGGCCTGATGGGCAATGCCAAGGGCATCTACGTGCGCAAGCGTTCGGATGACTACGACGTCAACAACAGCCCGCTCTATGAGTGGAGCGACGACCGCCACTTCGGCCGTTCGGCAGCTCCGTGGATGGAACTGCGCTACACCGAGGTGAAGCTCAACCTGGCTGAAGCTGCCTGCGGTGCAGGACACATGGACGAGGCCGTGGAAATCCTGAAGGAAATTCGCCGCCGTGTGGGCTACACGGGCGACTGCGGACTGGACGCTACGCTGAGCAGCGACCAGGCAGCCTGTATGTCGGCTGTGCTCTATGAGCGCCAGATCGAGCTTGCTTTCGAGGGCAAACGTTTCGACGACATGCGCCGCTGGATGCTGTTCGACGGCGGTACGGGTACCGTGGAAGGTGCTCCGTCGACCTGGAAGCTCACCGGATGGAACGGCAACACCTGCACCTGGCTGGGCTATCGCGCCATGAACGGTCAACGTCGTGAGAACATGGAGTTCCGCGTCAGCAACGACTACAACGACGGCTTGGGCGGACGTGACTATCCGAACGGCGACAGCTACGTGGGCGACAACAACCCCGACCCGCTCTGCGGCATTGCTTATGGTACAGACGGAACAGTAAGCTCGGGTGAACGTGCCGCAGCCGTGATGGACTTGCGCCAACCGGTTGCCGACCAGCAGGAGGCGCTGAAGGCTTTCTATACGAAATACCTGACGTATAAGAAGAAGAAGGGCGACTCATACGACTCGAACCACAGCGAGCTTTACTTCCAATACCAACCGAACTACTACTTCCTGGGCTTGGCACAGAGTGCCATGAGCCAGAACCCCGCTGTGGAACAGACCATCGGTTGGGGCGACCACAACCATGGTGGTGCCGACGGAACATTCGACCCGCTGGCTGAATGACCTTCTTGACCGTCAACGGGCTTCGGCCCGACCACGATAAACACAAGAGGAATCTTGTGCTTTGTTAAAACAAAAGTTTATAATAGAATAGACCTGTCTGTGAAGATGGGTCTATTTTTTTGTGCGTGCGGGAAGAGGCGGCGGCTTCTACTCCCTCTCCCCCTTGCAGATATTCCGCTGAAATGCGTATCTTTGTCCCCGGAAGCTCCCCGGAGCCCGTACACACAAACACATCACACAACCCTATGGAATTTATCATCGACTTCCTCCTCCACATCGACCAGCACATGGTCGAGATGGTGCGCGACTACCATGAGTGGACCTACGCCATCCTGTTCCTCATCATCTTCTGCGAGACCGGACTCGTGGTCACCCCTTTCCTCCCGGGAGACTCCCTCCTCTTCGTCGGCGGAGCCATTGCCGCCCAGCCTGACATGCCGCTGAGCGTGCACCTGCTGGCACTCGTGCTCTTTGCCGCCGCCGTGTTGGGCGACTCGTGCAACTACGCCATCGGGCACTTCTTCGGCAAGAAGCTCTTCAGCAACCCGGACTCCAAAATCTTCAAGCAGAGCTATCTCGACAAGACACATGAGTTCTATAAGAAGTATGGTGGAAAGACCATCATCCTCGCCCGCTTCGTCCCCATTGTCCGTACCTTCGCTCCTTTCGTGGCAGGCATGGGACGGATGCACTACACCTACTTCATGCTCTACAACCTCACGGGAGGCCTTCTCTGGGTCGCCTCGTTCCTCTATGCGGGCTATCTCTTCGGCAACCAGCCGTTCATCCAGGAGAACCTGAAGCTGGTCATCGTCGCCATCATCATCATCTCCCTCATCCCCGGCATTGTGGAGTATCTGCGTGCCCGACGGAAGGGATGAGTCCCGGTTTGCTGTCGTCAAAAGGAACGGTCTTTACGATAGAAAGCCGATACTTAATAAATGATGCCCCTATGATGCAGGTCGTCATAACGTTTGATGCTGTCCATCATGATGTAGGTGTCCAGTTCGTCTGCTGAAATGAATCCTGGTGTAGGTACGAAGGGAGGATGCCTTTATGCATGCGGGAACGGTTGACAAGGGAGATTCACCGCTATAGAGCAGGGCAAAGAATACCCGTGCGCCACAGACCTTGTTGATGTGCAGTTCCGTATAAGTGGCAGGATAGCGTGCCGTGAATGAGTCTACAACCGCCTCTATCGACGGGTGGAAGGACTGCTGGAACGTGTATATCGGTTGAGGCTCCTTTTTGGGGACAGGTCTGCACGAGACGGTTATCGCCAGCAGCAGGAGCAGGCATGTTTTCAGAAAGTCAGTCAGTCGTTTCATCATCGTCAGGTTGCCATACGTTCATACGATGTTCAGTAAAGGGATAGATATCTGCCTCTCTCCAGTCCAGGAAGAAGTGTAGACTGTCGTCATAGACATAGATGAGACAGAAGGCTTCCCTGCGTGCCGTTGGGTAGTAGTCGCCTTTTTCAGGCAGTAGAGAGTCTGCACGGGGGACGAGGAACATTTCCGCTCCGCTGTAGACGTTGACGGAAACATTTCCGCTTTTGTATACAGTCAGCGGATGCAGTTCATAGCATGCGCGTTCTCCTTCCATCCGCATTGTGACCGTCCCTTGCAGTGCCAGTTGCAAGGTATCTTCGTCAATCTTGTTGATAAAGATGTCATAGTTCAGGTTCGGATGTTGTGCAACGAAAGAGTCGATGAGTTGTGCCAGCCAGGGTGCAAAGCTGTAGGTGGAATCGGACATGGCATACCCCTGCGCCCTCGTCAGGAGGGGACTGTCGGATGGCATCCGGTGGCATGCGGACGTACCAAGCAACAGAAAGCACAGGCTGCAGAAAATGTGAAATGTTCTCATTCGGCCAAATTTAGACGATTGTATGTGAACGACAAAGCTTTTCGGGAATCTTTTTGGGAAGGCAGCTTAAAGAAGAAAGGTTGCACTGCGACATGGTGTGCAGTACAACCTTTCTATACAGAAGCTTTGTCAGTGACATGATGACTGCTTCAAGATTTTTGCTATTTGTGCAATAACGTCTATGGGAATAGCATTTCTTGAGAAAAAAGTCTGTTCATCAATGCAAAAAGCTATCATTTCACTACCAGAAGTATTTTTCTTATCCTCTATGCCATGGGTCGCTACTGATTGGAAGCTGAAAGTGCGTACATTGTCCTTGAAGAATTTATAGTCATAATAGGTGGAAAATGTATTCTGTTTGATTATGAATACTTCACTGCCGTAGGCATTCCACAGATACATTCTTAGTAGATACCCACCAGTCAGTAGGGCAATGACACATGTTATGACAAAACCTAAGGGAACTCCCCTATCTTCAGCCACGATAAATGGAAAAATGATTATTGGAATCATTAATATGACTACTCCTATAACCAAAGGGATATAGATAAGTTTGGAGTTTGGTTGTTCGTAAATCGTGAGTCGAAGTCCGTCCAAAGACTCCAGTTTGTAGTTTAGTCCATTCTTTGTTTCCATATCGTTCATTTATACCAGGGGATAATCAATGGGATATATCGTCCTATTTTTCATGGTTATCTTGTTTTAACCGTTTGGCTTAAATAAGGGGAGGGAGATAAGCGTATCTCCATCAGGAGGTAGCTTATCTTCCCCTTTCTACTATTATAACTATATTTCACAGACGCTTCATTGACCCGGATATTCTATTTTCAGATAGGGAAGCGGTATAAAATCATAATTGAACGTATCCTCATAATATTTTGCTTGATAAGGTTTTCCGTAATATAGCCGGACGCCATCGGCATTGACAACAGTGTCTTGAGGAAAGCTGATGTTATACAACTCGTGCATGTAAGTCAGGTGGAAAAGATTATGAAACCAATAGAAACCGGAATGCTGCCGCAACAAATAGGTCAGCTGGTCATTCTCTTTGCCCTCCTGCCCGTTCAGTGTGAAGTCTTCCAGATAAGTCCCATGATAGTCTATGATGTCCACGGTATGATTCCGGTAGTAGAACCGCGCTGTCATCCTCACGTCCTCATACGGATACGGTCCCGGGGAGTTAGTCTTCACAGTCTGTATGGCTGCTGAAAGCTCATCCAGAACATGTGGAGTGGTGATAAGAGTATCGATAACCTCCGGTATTCTGTTTTCCGGAAGCCTCATATCCACCGTTTCGTTCCCTTTCGGATGGTCAGGAAGGATGGGAAGGAATGAATCTACCGGTTTGTTAATCAGTTCTTCACGCGTAAGGGATGTGAGCCCCATTATGAAACAAGTATAAAACTTTACCCGCACAGAGTCAAGCTTCTTTCGTATCTTGTCTGGATGAGAGCTTTGTGTCATGTCATCCTTGGTGGGACGAGCAATGGGCGGGGATACTGGTTTGCTGCATCCTTCCGTCAATAATACTGTCGTTAAGAATAGGTTTAATAAGGTTCGTATCATGATTAAAAGTGTCAGAAGTGATACTCAACGAATGATGCCCCTATGAGAGGCGTTCAGTTCGTCTGCAGAAGATGTGAGATGTTTTCATTCGGTCAAATTTAGACGATTGTATGTGAACGACAAAGCTTTTCGGGAATCTT
>ERZ824978.2779-NODE-2779-length-14447-cov-2.989925_pt1 | contig 14447 bp, 11 predicted proteins | sample MGYA00519860_ERZ824978 | MGnify/ENA primary metagenome ERZ824978 (study PRJEB31778, sample SAMEA3449184) | human gut metagenome | biome: human gut; feature: human-associated habitat; material: faeces | place: United Kingdom | collected 2010/2012 ... | reverse complement strand
GGCAACGAGAACGCGGCGGAGCTGATCCGCCTGCTTGTAACCGAACTCAAGAGCGCAGGGATTTTAGACGGTGCAACATCCATCAACGTGACAAAGCGGCACGACCTGTCCTTTGTCTACAACGATGTGATCCAGTGTGAGCTCGGTACGATGAGCGACCTTTCCGTTAAGATAAAGATGATTGCGCAGGTGCTGGAGGAAAACCCGCTGGACACCAAGGCGGAAATTGACGCGACGGACGCCAATCGAGTCTACTATAGGCCTCAATATAATTAAAAATTATGGAAATTTGCGCTTTTTTCCTATCTGCCTATTGAATTATGGCGTAAAAAAATATATGATATTATAAGTACAGGAAAAGGAGTGTCATTTGAATGCCGTTTCAGATTTCCGATGAACAGAACCAGATTGTTAACATAAAGGTAATTGGCGTCGGCGGCGCAGGCAACAACGCCGTCAACCGCATGCGGGAAGCCGGGGTTCAGGGCGTTGAATTCGTCGCTGTGAACACCGACCTGCATGTGCTTTACAATTCCTCGGCCACGCATAAAATCCAGATCGGGGAGAAAGTGACGCGCGGTATGGGCGCGGGCTCGGATCCGCTCAAGGGCAAGGCCGCCGCGGAGGAGAGCAAGGAGCTGATCGCAGAGGCGCTCCAGGGAACGGATATGGTGTTTATTACGGCGGGCATGGGCGGCGGTACGGGTACCGGCGCGGCGCCCGTTGTTGCGGAAATCGCAAAGAGCATGGGCATTCTCACTGTCGGCATCGTCACAAAGCCGTTCGGGTTTGAGGGCCGGCGCAAAATGCAGACGGCAGAGGCGGGCATAGAGGAGATGAAGGGCAGGGTGGACTCCCTTGTCGTTATCCCCAACGAACGGCTCAAGCATGTCGTCGACCAGAAAATCACGATGATGAACGCCTTTATTTTTGCAGACGATGTGCTGCGGCAGGGCGTACAGGGCATTTCCGACCTGATTAAGGTGCCGGGCATGGTCAATATCGACTTTGCCGACATCCGCACCATTATGCAGGACGCCGGCTACGCGCACATGGGCACCGGCAAAGCGGTCGGCAAGACCAAGGCGGAGGAAGCCGCCAAGATGGCGATTTCCAGCCCGCTGCTGGAGACGTCCATTTCCGGCGCAAAGGGCCTGGTTCTCAACATTACTTCCTCGCTGGACATTACGCTCGAAGAGGTCGAGCTTGCCGCCGACATGATCACCAAGGAAGCGAACCCGGATGCGAACATCATTTGGGGTACGTCTTACGACGAGACGATGGAGGATGAAATTCTCATCACGGTGATTGCAACCGGCTTCGATTATGACAAGCCCATCAGCGGCGGGTTGTTTGACAACCTGGTGACAAGCGTGCCTGCGCCGAAGCCAGAATCGGTTAATGATATTGAAATTCTGGATATTATCAACCAGCTTTCCAACAACAAGTAATCGTCATTTCAAAAGGCCCCCGCCAGAGGCGGAGGCCTTTTTTTGTCTGCTTCTTACAACCACCAGGGCGGGGGCGTCGGCGAAGGCTCGTCCTGTTCCAGGGGAAACGCAACCCCATAGGAAGCGGCGAGCTTTTTGAGATTCATGCGGTATAAGCCGGCGATTGTCGCCGTGTTGAAATACGGCTGACCGAAATGTATGCCTGCGCTGCGCTTAACTTCGCCCAGCAGAAGATCAAACTGTTCCTGCGCTGTATCCAGCGGGACGGACGCCCGGCTGCAGATATCTTGTATCTCCCGGTATAACGGCTTCCCGTAAATGAACGCATACTCCTTCTGCCCCCGGATGATCCAAAATGTCTCCAGAAAGGGGACTCTGTATGCGCGGATCCAATCCCACATGATTTCGGGGTCTGTTACATTGGGGCCTTCCCTGTGGCAGCGTTTGCACAGCAGGACGATATTGGATGGTTCGTCTGTGCCGCCCAGGGTATGCGGCACGATATGGCAGCGTTCCAGATTTCTTTGACAGCCGCAGCGCCAGCAGTGCGTGTCGGCTTCCCGCCAGTCGGTACTGATTTCGTCTTCGTCGATTCGGCGGCTCCAGTATTCCACCGCGCTTTGAATGGACGTTTGTATTTTTGATCTTCTGCTCATGGCGACCTCCTGTTTGTACTCTGTGTTTCAGTATACAGCAAGCCCCGGGAGGATGCAATAGCGGCGGCATGCAGATTCACACAGTGATACACTGTCCGGCATTGCGGCGAAGTGTGGCGTGTCCGCAGGCCCGCAGAGCAGGAATTCCCAACTGGTTTATGCGTGCGATGAAAGTATCTCAGCATCGCAAGTCATAAAGAGGCCCCGACATTTTGCGGGGCCTCTTTTTCCTTTCGGCCGGCGACTTTGACCACTGCAGTTCATGAAGGGCCGAACATGGCTTCGGCGCGGGCGTATTGGTCAAGATAGAAATCCGGGCCGTTTTTGCCGGCGCCGTCCGCGGTGACAATATAGGAGGGCAGCGCGGGCTGCCATGCATCCTCCGCAAAGGTTTCGCCCTGCAAGACCCGGTCCAGCATTTCCATGCCAATATAACCCGCTTCGTAACAGGGGCTCGATACAATGGCATCTATTTCCCCGTCCATTAGCGCATGAAGATTGTCTTCACTTGTAACGCCGGCTATATAGACGATTTTGGCGCCTTTTGGCGATTGCCCCAAAACAGCCGACCATTCATCGGGAGAACCAAATGGATTGTAAACGGCCACGATATCGTTGTTTTCAACCATGTTGCGGATTGTCGGGGTGTTGTCTATACCTTCACTGACGAACCCATCCACAACGGAAAAGCTGCTGTTTGCCTCTATATATTCCCGGAATGCAGGCTGATAATAGCTGTTCCCGTGAAATGCGATGGTTCCGGAAGTGACGCCGTTTTGAGTAAGCCGGTTTACGATATATTCCGCTGCGTCGGAAAGTCTTTTCCCTTCGTCACAAATCGGGTTTGCATCAATTGTTCCGGGCGCGCTGGCTATTCCTGAATTATTGGGACCGTTCAGAGCGCTGACGTCCAAGTATGGGATCACGATTTTCACCCCGTTTGCATGTTGGTTAGACAAAAATTCTATAGCGGTATCATCTGCCACCCATAAAATAACGCCGCGTGCGTTGTTGGCGTCAATTGCCCGCGCCCATTCCGCATACAGTTCGGCGGCAGAGCCTTCCGTCAAACCACTGGTCATAGGCGTATATCCCTGTAACTCATATGCTTTTTCAAAAAAACCCAATCGCAGTAAACGAATAGCGGGATGATTTATCGCGCCGGAACATACCATTACAACATCCTTAAGGGGGGCTGAGTCGGGGGATGAGAGGCTGGTTGACGTGCTGGATGCAGGAGGATAGTTCCCGTGCGTGCAGGCGGTGAACAGAAGTAGACATACAAGTGACAATATGCAAAGTTTCTTCATCTGTATCCCCTCCTTAAGATGGTCTAACCGCCATATAGTATGTTTTCGATGTAGCCATAGCGTCCCACTGGCCGACTTCATTGAGGTTCGGATTGATAAACCCATGGTTCCAGGACTGCTGATTTGCGTGGAGGACAAATCCTCGGTTTTGATGAATGGTATTTCATAGGTTCTGGTCCATATAGTTGCGAATGAGCGCCTGTGTGAAGTCCCCAGGCAGGGGAGGACTTTGTAAGAGCCCGGGAGAACCAAGTGGATTATAAACGGCCAGATATCGTTGTTTTCAACCGTGTTACGGATTGTCGGTGTGTGAATCCTCTGGATCTTTCGGGGCATTATAGGCGCTGACATCTGTATAAGGAATTATAATTCGGAACTGATTGCGCGCATATACCGTATTGACTCTGCAAAACGGCCGCTCTCGGCTGAAAGGGTTGTCTGCGCTTCGAAGTATGATTTATTCTATGTGCGTGGCGGCAGTGTGAGGTTTGTAATGAAAACACAAACAGTTTCTTTAGTCCGGATATGCGACCTCGCTGTCAGTTATGGCGAAAATCTTTGGGATACCGTCTGTGATTTCCACAATCGCCGTACCGGCCAAGTAGCGTTTTCCATATATATCCGACACATAGGCAGAGTATTGGTAATAGCCGTCGGGCAGAGGGACGATAGTAATGCTTTGGGTTTCGTCATAGATAAACTCATTTTCCGAGGGATAGAAGTTTTCCACTTCGAAGTATGTAACATCTTTGACAACTCCGATAATTCTATCGCCTGCCTTCAGCTTGTGAATTCTGCTGAACTCCTCGTTCTCATAGGAAACGCCAATAATCTGTATTGACCAATCATCTTTGTTGTGGGCAAAGAGCAAAAGCGCTTTTTCCCCATTGACCTTAATCGGTGCTTCGTAAATCGTGGATTCTTCCTGTTTATCAATTATTTTGCAATAAAGCAAATGACCTGCGAATTCGACCCATTTTCCCTCAAAGCGTATGTTGACACGGTTGCCGAGAATTTCAACATCGTCATCGTTGCCAAGGGCAAAAACCTTTTGTTGATATGGATCCGACTGCGAAAACCCATATACTACATATTCTACACTACCCACATAGTCCATACTTTCAGCTTGCAGCGTAAAGGACAGCATTTCATGAATGTTTTCCGAATAGGAAGCGAACTGAATTATTTCCTCGTTCTGCCGCAAAAACCAATCGTTCAAAAAGTCGGAATACACTGAATAGGGATTGTATTGGCAATACTCGCTCAAAGAATCGCTGGCGCCAAGGGGGAAATAAATACTTAGCCCCGTTGCGGAAGAACGATGCGCCCCATTCACAGAGGAAATGTGCTCGTCTAAGTGCACGCCAACGCCAAAGAAGGAAAACAGATTTCCTAAATCGTACAGGTTTGTGCCCTCTGTGCCAAAACTTACCGCATCGGAAAACGCTGAAATCACATCTCGGGGTGATCCTGCTGCTTTCATTTTTACAAGAAGCCCATCAAGCGCTTTTGCAATCACGCCAAAATCAGAAGAATCTATATGGGAAAGGGTATAGTAATCATTTGTCCCTGATTTTTCGGCGTAGCCGGAAAGCAGTTTATTATAAAAATCATCCCTGCCCAAATTCTCAAGAAGAACTTTATAATCCCAACCGCCGCTTGGCTCAAGCTCCTCACTTGCCACCATATTGTTTACAAAGGGCCCTACGGTAAAGAGTGTTTCCACCGTTGCCATAAGGCAAGCGTCAAAGCCAATAAAATCAAGCTTTCTATTCGATCCTTCATAAAAAGCGGAAAGTGCCGTTTTTAGCTCCGGCAGTTTCAATGCATCACCACCGAAGTTCTCGTCATAGCAAACGCCCTTGACAGAGCCGCCCCCGTGATCCCAAAGAATAAGTCCGTATTTCTCGGCGGAATATGCATTATAGGCCCAAAGCAGAAAATCCGAAAGGGACTGCGCATCACCCATGTTTACGGTATCTCTCTGTTCCACCAGCATAAGCTGACCGTCCCTGATTTCGTAACGACAGCTTTGGTTTGACGGAATGTTGTAATCCCTCCATTTTTTTGTACCGCCCGTCTGAAAGACAACTGTTGTCTTTGCGGGAAGCTTTGCGGAGAGCATTTCAGAAATGTTTTTTGTTGCAGCACCGCTGCTGCTTTCCAGATTGCTGCCGCAAATATATACGAGAAGAACATAACTGCCCTGCTCATAAGCAGCGGTTTCTGCCGGCGGCTTCGGCGTTTGGTTTCCACAGCCTGTTAACAGCAAGCAAAAAATCAATATGGATGGTATCAGTTTTCTATACACGTTTCTCATCCTACAATCAAAATGCTGAAGGAGTACTCTCGTTGGTTCTCCCACGTCCAATCCGGATCCGGCGAAACAAGCCAGGCTTTTTCAGAGGTTGTAAACATCCAATACCATTGATCTTCATAATATTCAGCTACCGCGCATATAAGGTCGTTTGTTGTTCGGGCCTCTATGTTATATGTCATGCCCACAGCCTTTTTCAATTCCGAAAAATATTTGGCATTTCTATCGCCGGAGCTTCCGATGGTGTATTTTTTACCTGTATCAAAATAACTGCCTTTAGAATAGATGCATTCAAGCGTTATTGAATTGTCTGCGGTATAGCTTTTCATTTCATAATGCTTGGTCAGAAAACGCTTTTGGATCGTCTCGTCAAAATGAGCCTTCAAGTATTTTTCAAATGTATCATAAGAGGTGTTTCCTCCTTTGTACAGTCTGTGCCAGCGGTTTTGCATAATCATAAGCTGTGATTCGTTTACAAGCGGTTCTTTCCCGGAGTGGTTATCGTTTCCAAGGAAATGGTGGATTTGCATTCTTATTCCGCTGTGCTTGTGCTGCAATGGGGAGGAGGTAACATAGCAGTATTCTTTATACCCTGCTTCAAGATTGTGTAACGCACAGGCGGAATTCACTTCATCGACAGCCCAAAGGTAGGAATTGGTAGTGTCATAGTCCAGATTGGGCGCATAGCCGGAAGCCAGAGTTGCCAAGACCTTTCCCTTCAAAAGCAGGGTTAAAAGATGCGCCTGCATGGCTTCTACATCAGTCGCTGCCTCCGATTCGAAATTATAAAAGACGGAGAGCAGATTGATATAGTTATCAATAGGGGTAACCGCTGCTTTCGGGGGCTTTAAGCCATTGGTAGAGCCTGCCAGGCTATAACAGAAATTCACAAAGGTTTCTACCATATTCTGTGCTCCCACTTTCTGGACAGCCTTATAGGACAGCTCCAGAATAAGAGCCTGTACATATTCCTCCAATAACGCTTTTTCATAACTGTCAGACAGGACCTCTTTAATGTCGTCCATAATATCCGGATATACTCTGCCCTTATATTTCATGAGCTTAGCTTCAATATCCGGTAATGCCTGTCCAAGAACAATGGGTTCAGCGCTGACTATCTTCGCACCCACAATATCTATGTTTTTCTTCTCGGAATTGGAATTGGGGATGGTAATGTTGCCCTCTGCGTCCTTATATATCACAAGTTTATATTCATCGGCATTATAAATATAATACAGAAGCGCATCATTGTAAGCAGAGTTATATTGGTTGATTGTCGAAGTAAGCTTATTGAGGTGGTCGTTCGCAAAGGTTGTCCAGCCGGCCTGGGAGCTGATTGCCAGCGTCTGATAATTTTGTTCGCTCACAGCAACAAGCTGCGCTGTCATCTGGCCGGAAAGATTGCCGATTTTTTCATTGATTTCATTCATCGTTGCGTTTAATAATTCCAGCTGCTGATTGATTTTGTCCAACCTGTCATCTGTGGTTTCCAGGACGCCGCAGATCTGCAAGATGGTTTGCGCGCCGCTGAACACACCCGCAATGCCGCTGACTGCGCTGCCGACATTGGAAATGGTATCGAAAACCGATTTGTGCTCAGCCACAAATGCCATAATTGAATCCAGGGTTTCACCCTTGTTTGCTGCATTCGTATAGTACAAGTTACAGTACACAGCCTCCGGATTGGAGCTTTCCCATGCGCTTGTCAGCTTTCCGGCTGCAACGGACAGCTCGCCATTCAGTTCATACTCCTTGTCGAGATCATCGGCGGGAAGCATTACAACAGCCCTGTATTCGTTATCGCTTACTTTTTCAAGGGAGGAAACAGACGCTCCTGCAAAATCGCCGTAGAAGGCAATGTCTTCCTTCACAAGACTTGCAGTTCCATTGCTGACATATAAATACAGCTCTGCAGTATATGCGTTCTCCAAATTTGCAATATAGTCCACATATGCATTGACAGACGCCCTGGCGATCGCAACGCTCATGGTATAGGCATCGCCCGATGCTGCGGAATCCGCGGCAACGGTCACGGTCTTGCCGCTCAGTCGGGCCATTTTTTCGTCCATGCTGTTGCCTTTCAAAGCAACAGACATAGTTGCCCTGGTGTAATCATCAGAAACAGCAATAACTGTGGCTGTGTGATCTTCTATAGTAATATTGGGCGTGGCAGTCTGAAAGGTATCGGTTGTCAGTACCACATCAAAGCTGACCGCCGCGTTCGTATATTTATATGTATTTTCATCAATGTAGGCAGAACGAAGTTCCACGGGAATCTCTGCACGCAGCTCCATATCAGAGATGGTGGCATTGGCATCCAATTTGACAATACCGCTGCAGGAACTGCTCGCAATAATCTGTCCCTCGGTGGTGAGGTGGATATTATTTCCGCTACCCGACACATTGGTAACGTTTAAATGCTTGAAGCTGCCGTCCAAGGTAAACATATCCTCGGTAAGCTTTTCACTTGCAGATGTGTTGGAAAGTGTAATTGCCAGTTTCGGATTCGTTTGTCCCGCTACAAAGGAACCGTCTATCCGTGCGGAGCAAACGACGGGATTCTCAGCTTGTATATTGCTGCCATCCTTATCTTTGCAACTTGAAAGCACGGATATGAAAGAAAGCAGCATTACAAACACAAGAAGTAAAGAAACGATTTTTTTCATTGTTTTATCCTCCAATATAACCTCTATCGGCAAAGCGAATGATTCTTTGTGAAACCTTTTTAAATGAATGAAAAATCGTGTGCAGTGTGAAATTCCGTTCAGCGATCACCTCAATTTTTAGCATAAATCCAGGGGCTTGTCAATCCCTGGCGCAGTGTAAAATATAGGATTTCTGGGCGTTTTTTCCACTGGTCAAGAGGGCGGCATCTTACGATGAATTCTGTGTTTTAACGCCCATTCCCATCTAGTCATTTCATTACATAGCATGGCAGAAATATGAAAAGTGAATGATACAAACAGTTACAACTTTCGTTGCTGTCGTTTCACCTATATCTTAGTCTCCAACAAATCAAAGCCCAACGAAGTGGGTTCGATTTTGGAGAAGAGTAAGGGAATGGGCGGATGGCTTGTTTTTTGCAAAAAAAGCCGGAGCAAAGCGGACTTTGCTCCGACGTGGCTGGGATGGCGGGATTCGAACCCACGCATGACGGAGTCAAAGTCCGTTGCCTTACCGCTTGGCTACATCCCAATAAACAGGCTTTATAATCATATCAAGCGTGGGGAAAAATGTCAAGGTTTATTCCGGCGAATCCATGCTTAAGCAGGCAGGCGGCGTCGAGAACTGCGGCGCGGTCGCCGCCTGGTTCAGTCCGTCGGGCCGTGTGCGGAATAGAAAAGCCGGCGCAGACGCGCCGGCTTTTCGGGGGGTGATGTATCGTTGACAGCGACATCTGCGCGGCAGATGTACGTCAATTCGCTTTTGCTTCCAGGCGGGCCAGGCAGCGCTCGGCGATTGCGAGCATGCGCGGCACATGGAACGGGCCTTTGAAAAGATTTCCCTTGCAGGCGGGCAGGGTCGGAGTTGCGTCTCTGTGCAGATAGCCGTACCATTCGCCGCCGCCGTCACGGTCGCTGAAGCAGGAGAAAGCGAACGCATCGGCCTTTACAAAATTGTCCCAGTATTCCTGGCGGCCGGTCGCCTCAAAGAGCATGAGCGAGGAAATAATCGTTTCGCAGGTGGGCCACCAGAGCTTCATGTCGTGCTCCAGCGCTTCGGGCGGGAAGCCAAGTACGTCGACAAACGACAGAAGGCCGCCGTAGACGCGGTCCCAGCCGCGTTCCATTGCCCAGGCGTATATTTCCTCCGCCTTTTCCAGAATCGCTTTGTCGCCCGTCTGATTCGCCTGGGTGACGAGGAACCAGACGCCCTCGATGGAATGGCCGGGGTTCATGGTGCGGCCGCCGAACGCATCGCGCAGGAATTCGCCGTCGGGCCCTGTCGTTTCAAGCAGCGCTTTCAGCTCCGGCTTGTAGAAAAGCCGCAGGATGGTATCGGTCAGCTCCTTGGCGGCTGCATCGTATTTGGCGGCGTTTGCGCTGTCGCAGCGGCTCATGATATGCGAGACGTTGAGCAGGATCATCGGCTCGGCATACGCTTTGGAGGGGCGGACGCCGGGCGTGTATTTCGGCGTAATTTTATATGGGTCCGTACTGGGGTCGCGGTAGATCCGCATTACAAAATCATAATACCGGCGCGCTTTTTCCATATAGGTTTCGTCTCCGAACACAGAGGCGTACTCCGCACAGGCGATGATATAAAACGTTTCGCTGAAAAAATAGCGGCGCTTGCGTAGCGGCTGGCCGTCCCCCGTTACGGAGAAATACATGCGGCCGTCCTGCGGATCGATGCAGTGTGCGTCCAGAAACTCCAGGCAGCTCTTCGCAAACGCATGGTAGTCCTCTCTGTATCCGTACAGGCCGCACAGATAGGAAAACACCCAGGCGCAGCGCCCCTGCATCCAGACGGACTTGTCGGTACAATAGAGCGTTCCCGTCCTGTCAAGGCAGGTATACAGGCCGCCATGCTCTGCGTCCTGTCCGTACTTGAGCCAGAATGGGATCACGTTTTCATCAAGCTCCGCTCTGTATTTTTCACGATATGCTGCATAGGTATTCAAAATAATCATCCTTCTTTTTTTGGTTGATTTTGAAATAAAATTAACTTACATCATTATGCCACCTAACGGCCGCAATGTCAAGCGGGATTTTTGATTTTAAGGCGTTCGTTCCCTATGCGGAACATTTTTCTGTTTTGGTTGATCAGGCAAGATAAATCAGCCTGCTGCAAGCGCTTGCGCTTGCGTTTTGAGGGAGTCCGGAGCGGAAAGCGCGGTGCGGCCGGCACATACATAACGGCGCGCAGGCTGGACGCGGAGTGGCGCGGGCGGAGCGGATACGCCGCAGGCCGGGCAGGCAAAGGCGGATGGCCGGGCGCGCTTGCGCGGGCGCTGGTGTGTGTGGCGGCGGGGACGCAGGCGCGCGGGAAACGGAAAGGAGCAGGCTGGGAGTACGGGCGCTTTGCGGTGCGGCGCAGGGCGCGTTTTGGACGGTTTTCCGTATGATTGCGGCCGAACGGCTGTTTTACCGGCTGAAAATCGGCGATTCGGCGAAAGTCGAGGAACTAGGTACTTGCAAAACGCATAAACTCATGGTAAAATAAATAACTATGTAAAATGCGCAATGAACATATAAAACTGGAGGACGATTCAATGAAACTGAACAGCGTTACAAAGCTGGAGAAGAGCATCGTGGAGCTGGAGATCGAAGTGGAAGCGGAGGTTTTCCAGAAAGCTGTCGACGCGGCTTTTGCAAAAAATGCGAGCAAAATTAATATCCCGGGCTTCCGCAAGGGCAAAGCTCCGCGCAAAATTATAGAGAAAATGCTCGGCGAGGGCGTTTTCTATGAAGAGGCTGTCAACGCAACGTATCCGGAGGCGTATGACGCGGCTGTCGCCGAGGCCGGGCTGGACACGGTCGGCCGCGGCGAGGTCGAGATTGAAAAGGTGGACGCTGCGGGCTATACGTTCAAGGCGAAGATCCCCGTCCGCCCGGAAGTGAAGCTGGGCGAGTATGTCGGCGTCAAGGCGCAGAAACCCTCCTCCAAGATCTCGGATGAGGAGCTGGACGCGGAGATGGAGCGCATCCGCAGAAGCCACGGCCGGCTGGTCAGCGTGGAGGACCGCGCTGTTGAGGACGGCGACACGGTCGTGATCGACTTCGAGGGCTTTGTCGACGGCGTGGCCTTTGAGGGCGGCAAGGCGGAAAAGCACAGCCTGACGATCGGCTCCGGCCAGTTTATCCCGGGCTTTGAGGAGCAGCTGATCGGAAAGTCCATCGGCGAGGACGTGGAAGTGAACGTCTCCTTCCCGGAGGATTACCACGAGAAGTCGCTCGCAGGCAAGCCGGCTGTGTTTAAGGTGAAGATTTTTGAAATCAAGTTCAACGAGCTGCCGGAGCTCAACGATGAGTTCGCAAAGGACGTAAGCGAGTTCGACACGCTGGAGGACTATAAGAAATCCATTAAAAAGGGCATGGAGGAGCGCGCGCAGGCCCGTGCGGAGCGCGCGGCGGAAGAGGCCGTCATCACCAAGGTGATCGAGGGCATGGAAGCGGATGTGCCCGACGCGATGATTGAGAACCAGATCAACAGCATTGTACAGGAATACGACGGCAACCTGCGCCAGCAGGGCCTGAATCTGGAGACCTACCTGCAGTTCACAGGCAGCGATATGGAAAAGTTCCGCTCCACGTTCCGCGAGACGGCGGAAAAGACGGTCAAGTCCCGCCTGGCGCTGGAAGAGATTGTGAAAGCGGAAAAGATTGTCGTGGACGAAGAGGAGATCGAGGCGGAGTACAAGCGCATGTCCGAACAGTACGAGGTTGACCTCGAGCAGATCAAGAACTTTATCCCCTCCGAACGCCTCACGGAGGATATTGCGGTGGACAAGGCGCTGAAATACGTCATGGCCAACGCCAAGATTACTACCAAGCGCGCGACCAAAGCATAAATATTTCAAATCCCGTCCATACTAGAATGGACGAAAAACAGAGGAGTGACGACCATGAGTTTAGTCCCAATGGTAATCGAGCAGACCAACCGCGGAGAGCGGTCCTATGATATATATTCCCGGCTGCTCAACGACAGAATCATCATGCTTTCCGACCAGGTCAACGACGTGACGGCTTCGCTCGTCGTCGCCCAGATGCTGTATCTGGAGGCGCAGGACGCGGACAAGGACATCCATTTTTATATCAACAGCCCGGGCGGTTCCATTACGGCCGGCATGGCGATTTATGACACGATGAAATACATCAAGTGCGACGTATCCACCATCTGCGTCGGTCTCGCCGCGAGCATGGGCGCGTTCCTGCTCTCCTCGGGCACCAAGGGCAAGCGCCTGGCGCTGCCCAACAGCGAGATTCTGATCCATCAGCCGCTCATGTCCGGACTGCAGGGACAGGTGTCCGACATTAAAATTCATTCGGACCGGATCGTGCGCGTGCGCGAGAGCCTCAACCAGATCCTGGCCAAGAACACCGGACAGCCGCTTGAGGTCATCGAACGGGACACCGACCGCGACCATTTCATGACGCCCGAGGAAGCAAAGGCATACGGCCTGATCGACAAGGTGATTGCAACCAAGGAATAAGCGCAGGCGGGTCCGAAGGGACGGCACAGACACCAGAGAGAATAAATTAAGTCCAAGAAGGATTGTGTGTATTCAATGGCAAAAAATATGATCTACGACGAAGCGGCCTGCTCCTTTTGCGGGAAATCGCAGAGCGAAGTGGGCCGGCTGATTGCGGGCGCCAACGCCTTTATCTGTGACGAATGCGTCGCCATGTGCAGCGATATCATCGGCAGGCCGGCAAAGTCCAGCTCAAAGCAGATCAACCTGATGAAGCCCGCCGAACTCAAGGCGATTCTGGACGAATTCGTCATCAACCAGGACGAGGCGAAAGTCTCCCTCTCGGTCGCGGTTTACAACCACTATAAGCGGATTGCAAACGAACAGCCGGCAGGCGAGGCGGAGCTGCAGAAGAGCAATGTGCTGCTGCTTGGCCCTACGGGCTGCGGCAAGACCATGCTCGCCGAGACGCTCGCACGGACGCTGAACGTACCATTTGCCATTGCCGACGCGACGACGCTGACCGAGGCCGGTTATGTGGGCGAGGATGTGGAGAATATCCTGCTTCGCCTGATTCAGGCGGCGGACTTCGATGTGGAGCTCGCGGAAAACGGCATCATTTATATTGACGAACTGGATAAGATCGCGCGCAAGTCCGAGAACCCCTCCATCACCCGCGATGTCAGCGGCGAGGGCGTGCAGCAGGCGCTGCTGAAGATCCTGGAGGGGACGGTGGCAAGCGTTCCGCCGCAGGGCGGACGCAAACACCCGCACCAGGACCTGATTCAGATTGACACGCGCAATATCCTGTTCATCTGCGGCGGCGCGTTCGACGGCCTGGACAAGATTATTGAAAAGCGTACCGATACGTTTTCCGTGGGTTTCGGCGCGGACGTGAAGTCCAAAAAGGCGAAAGAGGCGGAGAATCTGCTGAAAAAGGCCGAGCCGTACGACCTTGTGAAATACGGGCTGATTCCGGAACTTGTAGGCCGGCTGCCCGTGATCGTTTCGCTCGACCAGCTGGACGAGGGCGCATTCGTACGCATTCTGACCGAGCCGCGCAATTCCCTGCTCAAGCAGTACCAGGCTCTGTTCCGCATGGACGGAGTGGAGCTGGACCTGACGGAAGACGCGCTGCACGCCATTGCGAAAAAGGCGGCGGAGCGCAAGACTGGCGCGCGGGGGCTGCGCGGGATTATGGAATCGCTCATGCGCCAGCTCATGTTCGACCTGCCCTCTGATGAGGAGGTCTACAAGGTGACGATTACCGGAAAAACGGTGACGGACGGCGAGCCGCCCATTCTGCTCCGGGACAGGAGCAAGCGGAAGCAGTCGCCGCTTGGCGATACCATCACGGTGCGCCAGCAGGCGAAAAGGTCCAAAATCGTATGACAACCGGCCCGGGGCGCGATCCGTTCCGGGCCTTGCTTTACCAAAAAACATGCGAACGGCCCCTGCGGGCCGTCTGCATTAAGCGGGAGGCTGCGATTTGAAGCACCTGTTTATCATCAATCCTGCCGCCGGTATCAAAGACCGGTCCCGGCAGTACATAGAAGAAATAGAACGGGTTTTTGCAGA
>ERZ824978.2764-NODE-2764-length-14515-cov-5.876141_pt1 | contig 14515 bp, 28 predicted proteins | sample MGYA00519860_ERZ824978 | MGnify/ENA primary metagenome ERZ824978 (study PRJEB31778, sample SAMEA3449184) | human gut metagenome | biome: human gut; feature: human-associated habitat; material: faeces | place: United Kingdom | collected 2010/2012 ... | reverse complement strand
CGTCCCGCCCACGCTGTTGCTGGTGTTGGTCACCGTCACAGGTGCCAGCAGCGGCTTGCACAATTCATGCGCTCCTACCGCCGTAACAGTCGTCAATGGCTTTTCGATGTTCTGCGCAGCGTTCTGGAATTTCTGCTGTACGATGAACGGCTTGCCGCTGCGGATGGTGAACTTGTCCACGCCCCGGATGATCCGCCGCATAGTGTTCTTCGCCAGCGGGCGCACCGCTTTCAGGCCGTATTTGTCCATGATCTGCGCCTTAGATGCAAATACCGACGGGCAGGGCAGCGACCAGTCGATGATCTCCGATGCACAGCGCCACTTGGGCAGTCCATCCGCGCCGGTTTTGCTGTGGGTGGGCTTCGGCCACACGATGGGCTTTCCGTCGCAACGGGCAATCAGAACGAACCGCTTGCGGCTGGTTGGTGCGCCGTAGTCAGCCGCCACCAGCTCACGCCATTCGACCTCGTAGCCGAGATCCCGAAGCTGGCCGATGAACTTTCTGAACGTCGTGCCTGCCAGCTTCTTTACGGGTTTGCCTTTCCTGACCGGCCCCCATGTTTGGAACTCTTCGACATTTTCGAGGAAAATCACTCGCGGCCGCACCAGAGCGGCCCATCTCAGGGTGATCCACGCAAGACCACGGATTTTCTTATCAACGAGAGCCGCGCCCTTGGCCTTGCTGAAATGCTTGCAGTCGGGCGAGAACCACGCACCGCCCACGGGACGCCCACGGCATACGTCACGCGGATCTACATCCCAGACGGACGCCTGATAATGCTCCGTGTACGGGTGGTTCGTCTTGTGCATCAGGATCGCCGCAGGGTCATGGTTGATGGCCGCCGCCACCGTAATGCCGAGGCCGACCTCCATGCCCGTCGATGCACCACCGCCTCCCGCGAAGCTGTCAACGAAGATTTCGTCGTCGATGCCGATTTGTGCGCAATTTCTCATATCTTCCACTCCCCCTCATGCGGCCGAAGGAACCGGAAGGTCGCCGAGAGCTGCAGGTCGTTGTTTTCTTCTTCCTGCCTCTCGTAAACGACAGCGTCGTGTTCCATCACATACTCCGCGATGTTGTGCGCAATCTCCGCTCGGAGCATCTTCTCTATTTCGGCCTCGTGCGTTCCGGTAAAGGCAGGCACGATCTTCACCATCCTGACCGTCTGGATGTCGTAATGGAGGACCTGCGCGATGGGCGCAGGAAACGTCGCCTCAGCGCGTGTCAGGCCGCCGAGTGCATGGATGATTTTTGCCTTCAGCCTGTCAATCCATTTCATGTGCGACCTCCTTCATCAGCTTCCCGTTCTGAACTCGGTATGCTTTGTCATCCCAATACTCAGTCGCGCCGACCTTGCGGGTGTCGTTCCCGTAAAACTTCTTCCACGACGGCAAGCTGTCGTTCACGGCATCGAAATGCAGGCCCCATCTGGCGCAGGCTTCGAGCGCGTTCTCAAGCAGTTCTCCCTCTCGGCACGTCCAGAGAATGAGGCCCGCTCCGGCGATTTGCTCTGCCGCTGCTGCGACGATAATCTCCCAGTTTGGAGCGCCGATGTCCGGGTATGCGTTTGCGCAGAGGCAGCCGTCAAAGTCGATGGCTATTGCCTTCGGCAACGTCTGCGCATACTGCTTCCGACGCTCTGCGTCGTCTGCCTGCATCTGTTTCAGCACCTCCTTTGCCAGTTTCGTCGTGCATCCTCTGCCCTCTCTTAATTTCTCCAGCGGGCATCCCCTGCAGTTCAGCTCAGCACAGCACCTCAGCGTCTTCACGATAACCCCTCGTCTCATGCCAGCGCCTCCTCTCTGCCGATCTGCTGGAACTTGTAGACGAAGACCCACGGGTTCGCATACCATCCCAACTCGTCGAGTTGGTCTGCAGAGATGGTGCTGTTCCAGAGATCCCGAAAATCCATGCGCATGGCTCTGTACGGCTGGTTCCGGTCAATGCCTTCAGCCTTCAACCCGCCGCCGTTGATGTCTCCGAGCCTCTCCACGGAAACGTCCACGATTTTCAGGAATGTCCTCGCCGCCTCTTTTGGCATGAAAATCGATGGGTTCCACTTGGAGCCGGTGCCCCACTTTGCAACGAACTGGTCAAAGGCATCTCTGGATTCCGAGTCGGAGCAGCCGCCAGGGAACTGGATTTTCCCGAGTGGGCCACCTGCCCGGAACTCGATTTTTGCATCCGCCTCAAAGCGGTGCGCAGATTGGACACGCCAAGTCTCTCTAACGTAGAGCACGTCGTTGAACCAGAACTTCGGCTTCACGGTTTCCGCCCAGTCGCAGAAGATACCGCCGACACCGTTGTTCCCACACATCAGGTCGAACGTCTGGTTCTCTTCATCACAGTCGAGGACAAACCGTGCGCCCTCAGGCTGCGGGAGAACTACGCGCCGTGTCTCTGTCTTTTCGCCGGCCATGATTTTCTGCACCATCTTTGTGTTGAACAGGATCGGTTTCAGTTTCGCCACTTGCTATCCCTCCTTCTTGTAAAGCGGGTCATCCTTGCCGAGCACGGGGTAATCTACCTGCCCGCCTTTTTTGATGACAACCCGATATTTTTTGTTGATCCCCCGCCGCGCCCGATTTGCCAAAGCGTAGAAGCTGTCAAGGCTGGCGCATCCGAGGGCTTTTCGACACTCAGCCGCGTTGCCTCTGGTCAGAAGCTCGCCGCTGTATCGGTCGTAGATTTCGTAGTAATTCATCGCTCCACCTTCTCAATGCCGTCCATCGGCACCAGCCGCTTCTTGTTTTCAGCGTAGTAGACGATGGCAAACGGTTTCGGATTGATTGAGCTGCATTGGAAGCCGCTTCTTCCATACGGAGGTTCGTTCCATTCGCAGAACAATTCCGTGCAGAGCCATGTCACGCCGACGAAGACTCCGGTGAACAAAGCCGTTTTCGTGACGAACTTCTTGCAGGACTCGTAATCTTCAATTTCTTTTCCCTCCGTTGCGCCCTTCTCCCACAGAAGCGCCATTCCGAAATCGCTGTTGTCAATCTCGAAGTGATTACCGCTTGGCCTGATGTACGCGCTGCATGATACTCGATCTCCGAGCCGCAGCTTCGGCATTTCAGTCGTACTCGTAGTCACCCAGCTTCACCTCCATTTCGCAGTCGGGGCATTCGACGTAGCCCCAGTCATCACCCCAGCACTCAGGGACATCGAGTTCTCGCCACGGAACCGTGACTTCTCTGCCACAGTGCGGGCAAGTAAATGTGACCGATACCGGCTTCACGTCGATGTGGAAGCCTACTGCTTTGCTCATGGCCGCGCCTCCTTTCTTTGCGGTATTTTGAATTAGCCAAGCGGCAACCAGAGGGTAGAGCAAGGCTCTACATCCTCTGGAGCATCACGCAATGATGAAAGTATTGCCGCCCTCGGCTGGAATCGCGCTATTCGGGTCTTACAGCGGCTTTCTGATCTTGACGATGCGGGTAACAACATCTGTGCCGCTTTCGCGGAACGCCCCCGGCTCCAGCTTGATCGTCTGAGCGTACACGCTGTCGAGGAAGTCTCTGAACTCTACGGACTTCTTATCGCTGCGGAAGAATGTGCTCTCGCACATGATGGCAACCAGAACGCCGCCGGCATCCAGCAGATCGTAGGCGTGACGCACATGGTCGATGTCCTGATGGCGCGTAAAGGGCGGGTTCATCACGACGCGGTTGATAGTGCCGATTTCCTTCTTCGTCACGTCCAGAAAATCGCCGTAATTTACGTCGTATGGCTTCCCGGCCAAATACCGGCTCATGTCGGCGTTCAGCTCGATGCAGCAAATGCTTGCGGGGTAATGTTCCAAAATGACGTCCGCCAGTTGGCCGTTACCGCAGGATGGCTCCAGCACCTCAGAGGTGCCGTCGAGCTCAGCCATCTCGCACATTCGCTTGGCAACGGCGCGGGGCGTCGGAAAGAACTGATACTCACGCTTCAGGTCTTTCACTTCCTGCGTGAGCAGGACGTTCTCCAGCATCTCCGCCACATCGTCATCCTCGGCGAAGACGTGGGCCTTTGCCTTTCGGTTCCACTTGCCGCCCATGTTCTCCAGAACCTTGTTGACCTCCGTGTAGGTCTTGCGGTCAAGCTGAACGCTCGGCAGGTAAAGCAGATTTCCGTCCGCTCTGCACTCGCCCAGCACGTTCAGCACATTCTCAGGGATCTTTGCCATTTGTTTCGTCCTCCTTATTTTTCACCGGCCGCGCTCCGATGAACTCCTCGGCCAGTTGTTGATACTCTTCTGGTGTGATATATCCACGCCGCTTCTGCTGCTTCCAGTAGGCCATGATCTCGTCGTACCGAGTCTTCAGCGAGGCGTATCGTCCATAGGCGCCGTTCAGCTCACGGCAGATCCGCTCCAGCTCAACTCGCTTCTCCGCGAAGTTCTCGGCCAGTTCAAGGCTCGGTGCCCGTCCAAGTCTTGCAGACCCGCAGGCGCAGCACATCTTCGGTGCTATGCCCTGCACGGCAAAGGCAGCTCCGCAGTCAAGGCATATCCACTTTTGCTGCCGTCCTCTTGCCATTCAGGCTACCTCCTATCACACAGGTTTTTTCCACCGGCATCCGCGGCAGGCTCCTTCGTGTTCCTGCTTGTACTTACCGCACATATAGCACAGTTCATTGACGGCCGTGCGGTATTCCCGTTCCAGCTTGCGGACCTCGGCAGGCTCCCGGTTGGTGTCTTCGTAGTCGGCCAGCCGGTAGAACACGGCTTCGACCGTCGTGCCGGTCGGCTGAGATACCGTGCCGTCGCTGTTTCGTATCGTCAGGCGCTCCATCGTCATGCCTCCTGATACCGGATGGGCCGCTCGCCGCGCTCGTCGAAGTCAAGGCAGGCTTTTTTCGACTGACAGCAATAAAGCGGCGTCCCAGCTCGCGGATAGTGCTTGTTCTTGCGAACCTCGCAGATGCCTGACGCTTTCATAGGCTCTCTGAGGAAGTGGTGGCACTGGCCGCAACATTGGCCGAGGCTTTCGGGTCTGACCTTCAGCCGTCCTTCTTTCTCCGCTTTGAGCAGGTCGAGAACGTGCTGAAGGCTCATGCCGTCTCGGATCAGCTCGTCCTCAAACTTCCTGTACTCCGCGCAGGCTTCAGCCGGGATGTTCGCATCCTCGTACATTCTCAACACTCCGAGCGCCTTTTCAACCGTTTTGATCTCCTCGGGCTCGAAGCAAAAGTCCTGCTCATTGATGATGTCTTGCAGTTTCTTCGCGTATTTCTCCATCTTTACGCCTCCATCTGTTCAATTTGAGCGCACAGTTCGTCCGTTACGTCATTGCCATAGCTGAGCTCTTCGTAACCACTGCCGCCACCATCGCTCAATTTCTCCACGTCTATCCCGTTCCGTTCCAACCAGAGTCCCACTTCACGGTCAAGATTGCTGGCCATTCCTGCGTAGAGTGCAATCCGGTGCATCTTCTCGCGGATATACTTCGGCACTTTCATTCCGTCTCTTCGCGCTCCTCTCAATCGCAGTCCACATACCACCATCCGGTGCATCTGTCTTCTTCGCCAGACCGTGCATCTTCTGCCGGGTCATAATACCCGGTATGGAAAACAACTTCTTCGCCCTGTGCAGCGTAGAGTTGGAAAAGCAGGTCGCACATGGCATCCGCAATGGCTTCCGTCTTGCACATCAGCTCGTCGCCGTTTCCCCAAACCTCGCCATCTGAATAGTCCCGCATCCGACTCAGGAACAGCTCGAACCAGTCGATTTTTTCCCGCGTGTCAATGTGTTTGACGGGCGGATGGTCTGCCGTCCAGAAGTCAACTCCTTGGAAGTTATCAGCGTCGAGGATATACTCGCCATTTTTCCAGCGGCGTTCAACTTCGCGCAGGGCCGCCTCCTCGCTTTCTGCCTCCACCGCCACCTGTGTCTCAAGTGTCTCGCGGATGTTGATGCTGAACTCTCTCGCTTGCGCCTCAATCTCGTCAGCGGACTTCTGTGCTTTCAGTTCAAACTCTGACGGCATAAATGGCATCGGGCGTTCTGTGTCCCACAGCGGAGGCAATTCCATGCACCGCCATTTACCGCCTCCAGCCGGCACCTCCACTGTCACGCGCCCTTCCCTGTCGGCCTCGGCCAGCTCGCGCAGGCGGGTATAACCTCCGCCGATGCTGTTCAACGCATCCATCATTGCGCACCACTCGAACTTCATACTGAGGACTTCCTGCGGCGTCAGCTCCGTGTCCAAATATTCCCACAGCAGCGGGCAGTGCGCCGCCGGGACCGCCGTGCAGAATCCGCCGACCGCGGTGCAATTCCCGTTATCTGTGTGCCGGTATTTGCATCTCAAGCAATTCACGTCTCCCAATGTTTTGCCTCCCTTCTCAGTAATCGAAACAGGCCATATAGAAGTGAATTTTCCCATCCTTGATTTCGTGGGTGCAGCACTTCCACAGGTCGTGGTAGAGGAACCACACGGTTCCCATCTCGTTCAGGTATTCCAGATTGAAGTCCTTCAGGTACTTTCTGAGGACGTCGTTCACACTCTCGCTGCCCTTCTGCAGTTCCAGAGGAACATTGAACCACGGAACCTCTGCGGTGATGGGGCCACGGGGCTTGCGCTTCTGGAAGTCAGCGCACAGATCATCAAACCTCGCCATCGTCCCCGCCTCCGCAATATTCGTTGTAGATGCGCTTCAGCTCTCGCGCAACGATGCCGTCCTCGATGTCCTCCAGCAGATCATCGAGATTCCACCGCGCCAACTCAAGCCGCTGCCTTACCTGCTCTTTGTTGGCGCGGCGGTATTCCACTGGCAGGTCGGGGGCATTTTTGAGGATGCTCTGGCACAGCTCGATTTCGCCACAAAGCTCTTCGAGCCGATGGGCCACCCGAGAAACCACGCAGTCGTCATGCACGAGCAGGGTCTTTCCTTTTCCAATCATTCCGCATTCTCCTTTCCTACGAAAATGCCGGCGTACACAGCGCCGTCAATCAGGTAATGGTAGAACTGGTGTCCCTCAGGAACCTCGTCTACCGCCAGCTTCGTCTTCCGCATCACCAGCGGATGGGTGCCGACCATGACAACATACTCGCCATCTGGCACGAGCTGCTTCATCCACTCGCTCGGCTTTTCCGAGCTGTGCGTCGTGTGGTCGAACAGGCTGATAGCCGGCGTTCCCGTAATGGGCAGAGGTGTAAAGAGCGTCATCTGTTCCCACGCTCCACCGGCAATCATGCCGTTACTCATACTGCGCACGTCCCTTCTTGGCCTCGGCCATGATTTCCTCGATGTTGTTTCGGAGCAAGAAGCGGTAGTCCTGCATCCGCTCCTCCAAAATCTCGGCCGCCTCTCTGCGAACAGCCTCAGGTGTGATGCTCTCGCAGTTGCAATGTACGGCCAGAATCAGATCCTTGAACGTGAACCCGTCGAGGATGTTGTCCTCGGCGCTCACATCGTCACCCAGCTTCCATCTCTTGCTTTCAGTCTCCATCCCTGTTTCCTCCAAATACCGCCTCAATGGCTTCGTACCAAGTCGTATTCTCGCCGACGTTGCAATCGGTCTTCTGGAAGAAGTAACTCACGATCTCAGGGATGCTCTCCTTAGCCTCCTCGAAGGTGATACCGTAACTGGTTTCAAACTCTTTCTCGTATTCGGCTCGGTCTTCGTCGGAAACGGCGTCCAGATCTTCGATACCGAACGCATACGAGGTCAGCATACGGAGCGCGTCCGCTTTGCGATACTGCATCTCCTGATACCGGTACGCCGCCTCGATTTCTTCCGGGGCCATCCGGTAGGACTTGCCATAATACTCGAAGTCGATCAGCTCTCTGGTGTTTTCCATCGTAATCATTTTGCTTCCTCCTGAATTACCTTCTGAACCAGCTCGTTCATGCAGTCGAAAAACCGCTGTGAGCAGGCAGCGCCTTTGGCCTTGTAATACTGCAGACCGTCGCACCTGCCGTCTTTGATGGTGACGTTCGCCAGTTTGCTGCAGATCCAACCCTGCGTTCTCAGGGGAACACTCACCTTGTACCGGCGCATGAGGAGCAAAACAATCGGCTCGTTGTGTCCGACATCCCCCACGCGGTAGTCGATGCGGTCGTTGTTCAGGCGCCCACCCTCTCGGATGATTTTGACGGCTGCCTCGATCTCCTGCTTTGCCTTCGCATTTATCTCCTCGGCCTCTCGGTGCCGCTTCTCTGCCTCTTCTGCGGCTATTTTTTCTTTCTCTTTCTGGATGTACTCCTGATGGGCCTCAGACAGCTTCATGCACTCGTCCAACTTGTTCAAGACGCAGGCTCCGACATAATCGGGATGTGTCAGGCCGCCGTTCTTCTCGCTCTGGAGATAGAACTTAACGTGGCTTGCAAGTTGCTTACTGATGCTGGCAACCCACCTCTCAGGCTGGCTCCCAAGGCGCGTAACAACTTCTTCCTCTCGCTTCATTGCCTCGGACACGCTGGTCGGCTGGTTCCACCCATCCCGTTCTCTCAGCTCATTGAAGAAGGCGACCCGCCCCTCCTTGCTGCCGTACAGTTCGTTCACCGCGGGCAGGTAGCCGCAGTTGTCGATCATCTGGAACTCCGTCATGCGCAACGGAATCAGGTAACTGTTCACCTCAACGTGCAGTATATAGCGGTCATTGTCGCACCGCGGGTACTCTATCTCAGGCTTTCCGTCCTTGCGCCACAGCCGATAGGCCGTGGTTCCGTCGGAAACCTCCTTGATGAACACGGCTCGCATCCGACGGCCGGTGCGATTATACATACCGCCGTCGAACAGCGGCGTCATCAATTTCACTTCAGGCATCTTTATCCCTCCCTAAAATTCGGATTGAAGGTGCCGCTGTACGCGGCCGTTTCGTTCCAGTCGTCGTAGACGACAGTTTCCACCTGCGTACCGTGCCGGAACGTAACATTCGGACGGATGCAGTTTCCGTCCAGCCATCTTCCTTGCAACTTCCGGCAGGTCAGCCAGCGGGCGAATGGTTCTCTGCAAAGCTGCCGCATAAGGTAGCCTCCAGTGTCGAGCCTGCGCCAGATTTCTGTGCATTCGCCCTCCATGCCGCAAACGAACTCTACGTCGATGGTCTTCGGCGGGTTTCTCTGCGGGTCGTTCTTGTATGCGTTCCATGACACCTTCGGGAACCATTCTCCGCAAACTTTGCTGTACTCCAGCGTCGAGTTCTCGGCGATATATTGCTTTCCGAGCAGGTCAATGTCCTCCTCTTTCATGTAGAGCTTTCCGACATTGCCGTCGGCATCGGTAAACACGACCGTTTTTCGTCCTGTCAGAACGATGTCTGCATTCTCGCCATACGGAGCAGCCTCTTCGGGTGTGATGTCTCTAATCTCGATTTGCATTTTCTCACCTCCATTGAAGCGAACGCATAAACGGCAGAGCCGCCTTCATTCGCTCGACCTCTCTGTGCCTCGACGTTCTTGGCTGTGCCATCTTATTCTTTTCAACGAAGCGTTCCATTTCCTCCAGAGTGCCGGGGCCGTAGCCCACAGCGTCGAGGATGGTCTGGGCGCCGTCGCAACGTATGGCCTTCAGCGAATCAACGTCGATACTCTGGCCGCCCGGAAACGGCTGGTGCTGGGACAGCCGGCATAACGGGAGATACTCCCCTGCTACGGGATGGCCGATGTTCCAAACTGTATAGCCGAGCGGCACGGCGTTCACGATCTCGTATGTGTGCTCAGGGAATGGCCAGCGCCGCTCCGTGATGTACTGACCGTCCCCGGAGAACGTCGCTTCATACTCGTCCATCTCTCGCCGCCTCCCTCTCATTCCCGTTGACTGTAATCGGCGTCGTATGGTGAAGCCGCGTCCGCTTCACCGTGAACGTCTTGCCGCAGTAGAAGCACGGAAACTTGCAATTCCCATTCCACCCGACCATGTTCGATTTCCCGCAGTGCGGACACTCAATGATGCCGACCACCGGCTTGTTCGCCATCGTCTATTCCTCCCCTCAGTACCAAATCAGGTTGAGGCCGCCGAGCTGTTCCACACGGCCAGTCATCGCCTCAACATCTACGAGCCGCTTGGGCAGTCGCTCGTCTCCGTTCCACGCTCGGATCAGCTCTTCCAGCTTCTTGTCAGGGGTCGGTACGGCGAAGTCGCACCCGAAATTGTAGACCATCTGATCGAGCAATTCCTCGTAGACACCTTCCTTGCCGGCAATAACCTTCTTTCGCTGGTCGCCGTGGAAGTTGATGCTGCCGAGGAACAGCCGCCCGTGCATCATCTTCAGCGCCCGCAACTGTTCGCGGTTCCAGTCGTTATACGTCTTGTCAGCTTCTCGCAGCGCCCAATACCCGCCCGTACTGCGGACATAATTGAACTGCATCTTTCTGGCGAAGGCGAACGTGATGCTGCCTTCCAGCCTGGTCTTCCAGTCCAGACTTCTCAGGTTCAGCTTCCCATTGTTCGCCCATCCCATGTCGAGCTGGCCGTTTGCGTCGCTGTTCTCGAACGACCAGAAATGGTCACGATACACGCACTCGCTGTTGACGTTCACGCCCCTGTCCTTGGCCTCAGAGCGGGAATAGCGAACCGGCTGACGGTCAACCTCGCGGTTGTGCTCCTCGTCCTCCTTCAGATAGAACAAAACCGTGTTCTTATCTCTCTCGGCCCCGTGATAGCTCGGGCGGTAAGCGACCACGCCCAGCTTCTCCGCGATCTCGTCGAGGGTTTTCTGCTGCTGCGTGTACCAGACGTCAGCCGCCGTTACCAACTTCATCGTCATCCTCTCCTTTCAAGGTCATTTCGTCTGTGAATATCAGTCGGCCGCATCCGTTACAAACGAACCCGCCGCTGTTGAACCTGATCCAGTCGGTGCAACCACACTCCGGGCAGGCTGCGAAAATCTTCATGCCGCCATCCTCCGTTCATAGTCCTTGATTTCCTCAAGCGTCAGCCACTCAGGCTTGCCGCTTTCGGGGAAGCTCCACCAAAGAGCCTTCATGTACTCGATATGGTCAGCTACGTTGCCAGCCCAAAGATACTTCGTGACTCGGTTGCCACACCCGAGGAAATACTCGCAATCCTGCCTCATGCGGTCGAGCATCTGGTATCTGAGCTGCAGGCTCCACGTAAGAACCGTTCCGACCTTATCAGCCACGGCCATTACTGCTCACCTCCAACCAGTGCTTTCCACCCCGGCTCCTCGCCGAGCCACATCGCCCGCAGCCAGTCGTTCTCACAGAAGTACCGGCGGTAGTGGCTCGGCATCGAGTTCACCGCGAAATTGCGGATCTGGCGCTTGCGCTCCTTGCCGGTCTGCAAGCGGGCCTCCCAGCCGATAAGCTCGGCCTGAGACTCATTGATGAACTGACGGTTGCCATCGACCTCAATGCCGATGCGTTCCTCTGTGCAACCGGAGTACGGGTTGCGGCAGGTGCCGCACCAGAAGACCTTGCCAACGCTCCCCTTCTTGAACTTGCGGCCGGCAATCACACGCACCGTATCGCCGACGTGGATTTTCATGGCCTGCATCCGGTTCGTGCGCCCGTCGAACAGGGACTTGCCGAGCGCCTTCCAGTAGTGGTAGACCTTGCGGAGCACCTCAGGCGTGGCGTCGATCTCAGCGCGGCCACTGCAGGCGCAGCGGGTGGTGTTGAACAGAACCTTGTCGATGGTCTGCTTCTCTTCATTCCAGCAGATCGCGTACCAGTCGGAATCGTCGTAGCCGTTGTGCTCGTACCAGTCAAGGACGCAGCCCTCATAATCGGGCGTTCTGCCGTCACCGTAGACGTTCGTGAAAATAGCCATCACTTTCCCTCCTTCATCATCAGGTCGTACAGCTTAGCCTTCAGCTCCATGATCGTCATGTCGCGGTCGTGAACCTCCGCTTCGAGCTGGACGATTTTCTTCTGAGCGGCCTGCTCAGCGTCAACGGCCTCCCGGCATCTTCTGTGTTCCACATCGCGGTCATCCTTGGCCCGCTTCAGTTCTCCGTTCAGCTCCTTGACCTGCTGGTGAAGCATCTTGTTCTCTTCCAGCGCATCAATGACCGGGAAGTTGCTGTGCTGATTGTAGAAGCGAGTCGCATCTTCCCAGCTCCAGATCTTAAAAGCGACCTGATAGAAATACTTGCTCAGTCCAACGCGGCCAGAGGAATAAGTACCACGCGGATCAGGTTCGCCGTCGAACCCATTCAGGCGGCCGTTGTCATTGGCGAGCCGAATAAGCTCTTTCACTTCGCTGCGACCGAAAATGTCCTGTGCTCTGCAAATGTCCTCGGGCTTGGTGCTCAGACCGTGTGCCGCTACTTCCTTCAGAAGTTCCTCCGCGTTTTTGATGCTGTCATACTGACTTGCCATATTGATATCTCCTTTTCTGTTTAAGACAGCCACTGGCTTTCCGGAACTATTGCTCCGACTGCCAATCGGCTACTTTCTGTGACCAATCGGTATCATTTATCGTATCTTAACTATAACTGTTCCGCCGGTAATGTCAATATGATATTAAATGGTTTTCGGAATTTTTATTTATAATAATTCAAATATGGCTGTTTACAAAAAAAGAAGCAGGGCGGTTTGAACCGTCCTGCTTCTCACTGAATAGCAGTTATTCTTTTTTCGGGCTTTTGTCAATCGTGGTGCCGTATTTCGAGATAAACGCCGCTGCAATGTCACCGCTGACTGCTTGCACTCTGTCTCTCTCTCCTTCAATGCTGGAGTAGTATACAAAGAAGTATCGGCCTTCGCGGTCAATGTACAGCTCGGACGCTCGCCCATCAGAGTCGAACTCGTGCTCGCCGTCTTCCCAAAAGCTGTTGGAAAGTGCGTCGGATCTCGCCGTGTCATACATCACGCGGTTGGACATGGCTCGTACCCGTCTTCCATATCCGGGGATATGGATGCGGACGGGCTTACCAGTCTCTCTTACGGTCATGTTGAAGTCGATTCCGAATGCATCGAGCAGCGCAAAGAAGTCATCCACTTTCAAAGTACCGCGGATTAGTCTCTGCCCCAATGTTTGCGCAGGCCACCCCAAAGCCTTAGCTCCTTCTGCCTGTGTGCATCCCATCTCCATGAGAACGGCAGCAACTGCCTCCTGTGACGTCATAGCTACACCTCCATTCGATGCATTTTCCTGACTATCATACATCGAAGTGGTGATAAAATCAATCTTTTTCTCCAATTTTTCACTCCCTGTCTTCATTATTGCGCATTTTGTTCCCTTTCACGGCCGTTGTTGACGTACATAGTGCAGGAACTGCACCGCTATACACACCAGCCATCTTTAACTTTCGGATTGTTGCGACCTGCTTACGATTTACACTCTGCCTATAGCAGCAGGCATCATTCCAGAGAGCTACGGCATCTGCTTGTATACAGAGCCATGTCAGAAAATCGAAGTAATACTCCCGCGGACACATGGCGTTCAATTCGTCCCGCGATACGCCCCTCTTCTTGCAAGCCAGAGCAATCAACTTCTCCTGATGGGACGGAACTGCGTATTCCACAGTCCCGTTCTCCGTAATCACGACCTCCAAATACTGCACATACGTCTGCTTGTGCTTTTCAAGGTTGAACGTGCAGTAAATATCATAGGCCATCGCATCAGGCCCCCGCCGGTGCCGCCGGGATGAACCCGCGGATCAGATCTTCATACAGTCTGCGGTATGTATCTCGCTCGGCCTTGACCGCAGCCAGTTCCAAAGCTGCCTTTGTATCTGTTTCCTTACCGACGGTAGCCTCCCGCTTTTCAACCTGCTGCTCGCGCTCCTTCAGGCGCTCGATCAGGTCGGGGTACTTCTTGAGGCCCAAAGCCGTTGCAACCGCGATGTCGATGTCGCGCATCTCTTCCGCCGTACAGTGCCCGATATAATTGCCGAGTCGCTCCAGCGATACCGTATTGATCTGCTCGCACATGACCGTGCTTGCCCGTCTTGTACTCAGGATTTCAACGTGGGTCGGCAGATTGCTCTTCGGCTGTGTCGTGCAATAAGCCACCTGCACGGTTTCGGAGGAGCGGTTTCCTTCGTCGCAGGAAACAACCACGCCAGGGCGCCCCGTATGCTCCTCACTTCCGACCTGAATACCGAACTTGTGGACGTAGAAGATGTCGCCGCGCTGGATGTTGAAACTCATACTCCGTCGCCTCCTTCAAAATACCGAGTCCGCTCCTCCTGTGTAGGCCAGTCGGGGTCAAGGCCGCGCTTACGGCGGTTGCGCCGCCAGCCGTTGTATACCTTCACGTCACGCTCGTCGACGCTGTATCCGACGCCTCGCTCGGCGCGGTTGTGGACGAGCAGCGGACGCGGATAGTTCGGATTCCTTGCCCGCAGAACCTCATACTCGCCTACTGGATCTTCCAGCTTCCATCCGCTCTGTTGCAAGTAGGCTTTGAGGTCTGGAAGCATCCCGTGCATAACCGTCATTCTGTTTTTCATCTGTTCCTCCATTTCCTGCCGTCGGTAGAACCGCTCGCGGTCGCAGAAGTCTTTCAGGGCGTAATATTCGCCGGCATCCATGCCGCAAAAATCAGCCTCGCTCATTTGCTCGCCTCCTGACGATAATCTTCAGAACGCCCGAACTTGCCTCAAGCCCTTGAAC
>ERZ824978.2759-NODE-2759-length-14544-cov-3.270964_pt1 | contig 14544 bp, 11 predicted proteins | sample MGYA00519860_ERZ824978 | MGnify/ENA primary metagenome ERZ824978 (study PRJEB31778, sample SAMEA3449184) | human gut metagenome | biome: human gut; feature: human-associated habitat; material: faeces | place: United Kingdom | collected 2010/2012 ... | reverse complement strand
AGCCTCCTTCTTTGTTCTGATTGATCGCCTCAATTCCTTTTAGTGCTTAGACACAATAATTTTACCAGACAATGCGGAGGTTTTCAAGAGAGCATTTGTGCAAATTCCTGTTTTTTGATGCGCCGCTTATAACGTTTGCGGCGGAGCAGCCGCTCCTTGCCCTGATGTACTTTGCAAAGCAGACCAAAAAAATCCTCCGGGGCAGACGCTCCGAAGGATTTTTTGCTGCGCCAATATCATGTTTCCGAAAAACTCCTGCCGGTGGAAATCGGGCGCTGCCGTTTCCGCGGCGTTCCGCGCGGGAAAGTGCGGCCGCGGCGTTGTGATGTATGCCTTATGCGCGGGAGAAAACGATCGCGGTACCGGCGATGTCTTCGTCAACGACGGAGAGCGTACCGGCGGCCTCGTCATAGACGGCGGAGCTCTGCGTTTTGCCGATGGTCAGAACGATCTCACCGTTTTTCACGGCATACACGCCGTTGACGGTGCCGCTGTCGAGAAGCTCCTTCAAAGTCTCCTTGGGAAGCAGGCTGGCCATAAAGTCTTCCAGAGGCATTTCCAGCATGGCATCAATGAGTTCGCGTGTCGTTGTGCAGCCGTAAGTCTGCATAAGTCCTTCCACGGTATAGCCGTTGTTCGCAGCGTCCTGCTCGATCTCTTTTTCCAGATAGGCGGTGAGACCGTCCGTAAAAGCTGTATAGAACGTGTCGATCATCGCGGCGGCAGATTCGCTGTCAGCCGCCAGAAGGAAGGTTCCCACGCCGGTGAACTCGATGGTGTACTTCAGGGGAAGAGCGCCGAGCTCCATGCAGTCCAGAAGCGCTTTGGAGGATTCGTCGTCATCAATGGCATCGTATAGGGAGTCGATGAAGATCGACGATACATCCATTTCGTTCGATACCCAGCTTCCGAGCAGCTTTTCAGCAAATACTCTGTCGCCGGCCTGCGCGGCGAGAGCGGCGCTGTTTTTATAATCGCCGAGGGCAGTGAAGAGCTTCGCGGCGTGCGCGTACTCTCCGGCGTCATAGGTGTTCTGCGCGATCGCATAGTCGCATGCGGTGACGAGCGAAGCGCTCTCTTTATAGTCGCCGAGCGCGGCGAAAAGCGCGCGGGCCTGCTCGTAGTCTTCGGCAAGGTAGGCGTCCGTCGCGATCGAGTAGTCGCACGCCGAGGCGAGCGCTGCACTGTCCTTGTAATCACCGAGCGCTTTGAACGCCGCGGAGGCCGCGGCCGCGTCGCCGCTGCCCATGAGCTGCACGGCTGTCTGGTAGTCATTGGCGCCGCAGCCGGTCACAGTCAGCATAAGAGCGGCGATGAGAAGTATCAGAGCCAGTTTTTTGATTGTCTTTTTCATTCTTTCTTCCTTCTTCCGATACGTTTTTGCCGGAGATCGTATAAACTCAATATAGCATCAAATTTATCGGTTTGTAAAGAAAAAACGCCCGCCGCGCGGCGCATTTCGCCGTGAAAAGATAGGATTCTACTTTCAGGGGGTGTTCTTTTCGCCGCGGTTCTGCTATAAAGAAACCGATCAACACAAAGGAGAACGGTTTTATGGATCTCATCAGGATCGGACAATACATTGCGGGCAAGAGAAAGGCGCTCGGCCTCACGCAGAAGCAGCTCGCCGAAAAGCTCGGCGTGAGCGATAAATCGGTCTCCAAGTGGGAGCGCGGGGTATGTCTGCCGGACGTGTCGCTCTATACGGAGCTGTGCGCGGCGCTGGGCATCGGCATCAACGAATTCCTTTCGGGCGATGATATCGCGGAAAACGATCTGCCGCGCCGGGCAGAGGAGAATATCCTTCAGACGGCGGCGGACGGAAAGCGGCGGCAAAAGCGGCTCAAATGTATGGTCGCTGCGCTGCTCATCGTTTCCGCTGCGGCGCTCTCCATCATCGGGGCGTACCTGATCCGGACGAACCGGCCGGAGAACGTGATCCGCCCCGTGGAAAAAGAAAGCACGGAGATGCAGACGCTCAAGCTCCTCGCCGGTCTGGACGGAGCCTATATGTACCGCTATACAGCCTCGGACGATTTTCTCTCCCTGCGTATATATCTGACGGAGTATCATTTCGGGAAACAGGTCAGCAAAGAGAACTGGGAGCTCAGCTACCGGGACATCGGTTCGCCGAAGGAGGGGACGATCCTCATCGTCCCGGATTTTGAAAATTTTCAGGTGAAGCTCATCCTCGCCGACGGTGGGTCAAAACTTTCGACGAGCTTTCCCATACTGGAGGGCGAGGAAAATCGAAAGTATTTCGCCAGAGCTGGGGCGTCTATTGAGGACGAAACGCCCATAACGTTTGAGGCGGAGCAGCCGCTCCTTGCCCTGATGTACAGCGAAAATGACCTTCAGGTCAGAGCCGTTCAGGAGTTCGCAGCCGGAAGCGTGTCGCCGGTAAACGACTATGCCTACTATATTTCTCTCGAATTTTGCAAAGCAGAGCAATAAAAAAATCCTTCGGGGCAGACGGTGGGTGGGCATAAAACAGTAACCCGTGAAAATTACTGAAATATGGCATCTGTCTGACGGGGGTGGAAAACATGAAACAGGCATCATTGAGATAAAATCTTGATGATGCCTGTTTTTGCAATCACTAAAGTGTTTTTATAATTTATTCACCCACCACTGGAAAAGTCAAATGAGCAGGTGGAACAGATATGCATAAGAGAAACCAGATTTTTCCAAAACGAAAATCCCGGTTTCTTTTTTATTGAAAAAATTTCTTTAGCATCGTACAACTAAATTGATTTTTCTACATAAATATTGTATAATAACTTTAACTTTATTAGTTAATATCACGGAAGGTGATGAAAATGTCGGTTAGCTATAAAAAGCTTTGGAAGCTTCTGATCGATATGGATATGAAAAAGAAAGATTTGCAGCAAGCTGCTGGAGTAAGTTCTGCGCTAATTGCGAAAATGGGGCGCAATGAAAACGTATCGACAGATTCTCTTGTCAAAATTTGCACGGCCCTAAAATGCGATATAGGCGATATTATGGAAATTGTTCCAAGCCCCGAGAAAGATGTATGATGCAAGGGAGGTGTAATCTTGGAAAGTAAGATTACAACCGGTGAAGCGAAGCAGGAATTCACCAAACAGGAAAAGGTAATATCCCTCTTCAAATTTATTGAAGAGCTGAATAAATTAAAGCAAAAAGTGGTGCTCAAGGTATCAGATTACCCGTGGTGGCGTTCTGTCGATTCTCTCCCAGATGATCCGGAAAATATCAGGGTGTATTACAGAGATCGGGTAGAAGAGGAAGACGTAGAAAATACAACGGATGTGTTGCTGTCTATCCATAAGCCTGAATTCCAGAGCTGCCCCGATCCTGACCCCAGTTTCGAAAACTGGCTGGAATGGGGATGGAATGACTATCGTTACAAGGCGAGGATTAAGGAGTTTATTCTCCGGCCTCTGGATCAGACGCTACTCCCTGGAGCGCTTTCCGACGATGACAGAGACCGTATTGATGAAGAAAACCACACTTATAAGGAGTTCTTCACCGATAGTGAAGAACGGGTAGCTGCTTTTCGTGCCTGGACAGAAGAACGAGAGAAATGGGCTGCAAAGCAGAAGATCCTTGCCAGAACCCGAGATTTCTTTTTGGAACTCTATAAAATCAGCATTGATCTGGATCGTGATTCTGAAACGCTGGAATTGGTCGTTGCTGACGGCTTCATCAAAGATCGGGGTATGCCGGAACTGGATCATCCCATTTTGACCCGCCGAGTGAAGATTCGCCATGATGCAGTCGAAAACACGATTTATATTACGGACACGGATGTGGAAACGGAACTGTACACTGTTATGTTCCAGAGTATGGACGGAATCAATCTGTCCTCCATCAACCATATGCGGGACGATCTTCATCAAAATGACTACCATCCCCTGGACCGTAACGAATTGCCCGTATTCCTCAAGATTTTTATCCATCAGCTTTCCTCAGAAAGTGTTTATTCCGAAGATGGCATCCCTGATAACTGGCAGAAAAAAGAACGTCTCCTGATGTATCGCAATCCCTGCTATATTCTGCGGAAGCGCATGGATGGAGCCTTGAAAGCCATTGAGCAGATCATTGAGCACGTTGAGGAAACCGGAGCGGTTCCTGCGCCTATTGCTGATATCGTTGAGGGCGGAAAAATTGATATTCCGGAAGACACCGACGAATCCTCTATTGAGGAGCAGCTTGCAGCTGTTGGCGGTGAGAGTGTGGACATTCTGCTTTCCAAAGAAGCCAACAAGGAACAGCTGGAGATTGCCCGACGGATCGAGCGCTATAATGCTGTCCTGGTGCAAGGCCCTCCGGGCACTGGCAAGACACATACCATCGCAAACCTCATGGGTCACTTCCTGGCCCAGGGCAAGAGCGTCCTTGTGACCAGCCATACGCAGAAAGCGTTAAGTGTCCTGAAGGAAAAAGTTGCCCCCGGCCTGCAAAGTCTGTGCGTTTCCATGCTGGATGACTCTAATGTGGACATGGAGAAATCTATTGATGGAATTACAAGCTACATGTCCCAGTACACCTCTTTTGAGGTTAAAAAGGAAATGGAATCCCTGGGGCAGGAACGGAAGCAGATCATTCGGGATCTTGCGGACACACGTAAAAAGCTGTTTTCCATTATTAATCAGGAATGCAATTGCATTGTCTATAATGGAGAAGACATTTCGCCGTCTGCAGCCGCTAAATTTGTCCAGGAGAACAGTGAAACATTGTCCTATATTCCCGGAACGGTTCATCTCTATGAACCGCTGCCCCTTAGCTTTGCAGAGCTGTCCGAGCTGTATCGGAGCAACGGGGTAATTACTGCAGAGGATGAGTCTGAATTTGACCATGAACTCCCGAGTCCGGAAGAAGTCATGTCTCCCAATCATTTTGAGGCGAACTGCAATTCGTTGGATTCCGCAAGGACGCATTTGAAGGCTATTTCTGCTAATAAGAATTGGGAAGTCCAGAATTTGCCCGCTGAAAGCAAGATCCTCATTCGGACTCCATTTGGTATGCTGACGCTGGATTATCCGGAAGTAGAGGCCGTTGACCAGCTGAGAAACTATGTATCTGGATTCCCTAAAGTGGAACCTTGGATGCAGCACTGCGCTGTTGACGGTAAAAAGGGAGAAGCCTATAAGCAGCTGTGGCTGCGATTGGTTCAGCAAATTCAAGACACGTCCGCATACGCAGAAAATCTGACTGTTGAGAAGTTTGGCAAGGAGGTCCAGATTCTCAGCCAAGATCCTCATTTTGCAGAGGCTATGAAGCAACTGTTGGACAAATATAACCAGGGTGGAAAGATCGGCAAGCTGACCCTAATGTTCAATAAACAGCTGGAAGCTGCCCTGAAAGGTGCAACTGTGAATGGACAGCCGCCTCAGTCCGCTGAGGACTGCCAACTGATTCTCCATGTCATGGAGATGAAATCCATGCAGGATCAGTGCGCTTCTTACTGGAATGATCTGATCGCCAGGCATGGTGTTCCTGCTTTCTATGATTTGGACGCATTGGAACCTGAGTGTGTGGCAGCAAATTATATTCCCTACATCCAGCGTTATCTGGATTGGTTCCAGAGCGAATACGAAGTGCTGACCATGCGCATGAGTGCGGTTGGTTTGCCCTGCGACGTTATTTTCCAGAGCAATCCCCTGGATACTGAAATGATGTCCGTAGAGAAAATTTTGATGGCGATTGGCGATACACTTCCCCAAATCTGCAATATTTTTGAGGTCGTTAAGACGATTACGGATACCCAGAAAGAATTAGATCAAAATCGCAGTATTCTTCAGCTGGGAAAGCGTATGTATTCTGGTGTCTGCAAAGCATTGCTCATGGCGGCAGAAGCTTATGATTCCCGTACCTATCGGGATGCCTTTGCTGTGCTGGAGGAGACTTATGCCAAAACAAGCCTGAAGGCCAAGCGTGAAGACTATCTGAATCGTCTTTCTCCAGTGGCACCTCAATGGGCAGACGCTATCCGAGGCCGGGATGGAATCTACGGAGAAGCCATTGTCCCCAGTGATATTGCCGATGCATGGAAATGGAAGCAGTATTATGGAATCATCGAGAAGATCACCGCTGAACCCTTCCCGGAGCTGCAAAAGCGCAGCCTTGCTCTCAGCAAGGAATACCGCAGGATCACCGCACAATACGCAGAAAAATCCGCCTGGTATAACCTTTTGCGGCGAACGGAACACGACATCAGCATGAAGCAGGCCCTGATTGGCTGGAAACAGACGGTCAAGAAAATCGGTAAAGGCACAGGTAAAAACGCACCGATGTATCGAGCAAAAGCCCGTGAGCTGATGGTGAAGTGTCAGAGTGCTGTTCCCGGTTGGATCATGCCTATCGGCAAGGCGTTGGAAAGCTTGAATCCACGCACCAATAAGTTCGATATTATTATCATCGATGAGGCCAGCCAGTCGGATATTTCTTCCTTGGCAATTTTGTATATGGGCAGAAAGTTGGTCATTGTTGGTGATGATAAACAGGTCAGCCCTATGGCAGTCGGCGTTCAGGTTGACAAGATGAACGTTCTGAAGGAAATGTACATTGCAGGCAAGATCCCCAACGACCACCTGTATGACGCAAAGACGTCTATCTATGATATTGCTGCAACCACATTCCAGCCTTTGATGCTCCACGAGCATTTCCGCTGTGTACCGGAAATCATCGGATTTTCTAACTGGCTTTCCTATGATTTCAAAATCAAACCTCTGAGAGATTGCAGTAATAGCGTCCTTCTGCCCGCAGTGGTGAACTACCGGGTCGCAGATGGTGAGCGTATTGGCAAGACCAATCCCAATGAAGCTAAGTCTGTTGTGGCACTGATGCAGGCTTGTATGGAGCAGCCTGAGTACGCAGGAAAGACCTTTGGCATCATTTCACTTCTGGGCGATGAACAGGTCAAAAAGCTCCAGGAGGAAATCTACTCTCATATCGACCCCAAGGATATCAGCGAACGCAGAATTCTCTGTGGTAACGCTTCGAACTTCCAGGGTGATGAAAGAGATGTCATCTTCCTGAGCGTTGTGGACTGTGCCAATGGCAACGGTCCTGTATCCAAACAGGCATTTGGTGTGGATGACGCATACAGAAAACGCTATAATGTTGCAGCCAGCCGAGCCAAGGATCAGCTGTGGGTCGTGGATTCTCTCGATCCGGCAAATGATCTGAAGCCGGGTGATATCCGCAAGATGCTGATTGACTATTCTCTGAATCCTGAATCTGTGACGATAGCCAATGCTAAAATCGAGGCCAAGGCAGAGTCCCCCTTTGAATCTGCAGTAGCCCGTTTCCTGACGGTCAGAGGCTATCATCTGGTACAGCAGTGGAAGGTCGGCGCCTATCGGTTGGATATGGTCGCAGTTTGCGGCAGAAAAAAGGTGGCTATCGAATGCGATGGTGAACGCTGGCACAGCGGAGAGGATAAGATCCGTGAAGATATGGAGCGACAGACCATTCTGGAGCGCCTTGGCTGGCAGTTTATCCGCATCCGAGGCAGTGAGTACTACCGTGATCCTGATAAGACTATGGATCGAGTGGTTGCAGAGCTGACCGATGATGGTATCGAGCCTGAAGAGGCTGCTGTTATGCAGGATACTGGCGGCAGAGATATCGAACTGCTGCAGCGAGTAAAGCAGCGTGCATATGCAATCATTCACCAGGATGATGAGGACGACCCCAACCTGGATGAACGCACTGTGGAGGCGGCGTTGGATCCCAAAAATGATGTGATCGGTGCTGTTGTTGAGAAGCCGGAAGAATTAGAGCTCCCGAAAGCAGATCCTGTCCTGGAGTCAAGTGATGAGGGCACTCCGGAAGTAACCTCAGTGGTCGAAATGAAGCCCGCATCGGTACCCGAAGCTGATATCCCTGAGACAGTCGAAATGCCTGCCGTTATCTTAAAGCCGGTTCAGGAAATAGTCGTAAAAGTTAGGAAAAACAACCCCGAACCGGAACAGATGACCATTCTGGATATGCAGGACGATAAACCGGAACAAATGATGTTCCCTGGAATGGAAGAACCTGCCCCGGATGCGGAAAACATCATTGCATTGCTTGAAATCACTGGAACACAGTATGTAGATAAGCGTGCAAACGGTGGCAGCCTCTGGATCATCGGCGGTTATGAGCTTTCTGAAACAGTGAGGAAGGCTAAGGCACTGGGATTTACCTTCCATTTCAAAAAAGAAGGCGGACGGGCAACCAGAAATCAACCTGGCTGGTGGGCAAAATAACCGACCATTAAATCTGTATGTTGAAATGAGGTGAAAACATGGCATACATCGACTATTATTTGTCACGTGAGGCCGAAAAATTTGAGCTTTCCGACTCTTACGATATTTATAATGCTATCCCGAATGATGACTTGCGTAAAATTCTGTCATCTCTGCATGCTCAGCTGAACCATTGGTTTGTAACGCTCAACGGTGATTTGCGCACACAATACGACGATGAGGGAAATAAGGTCTATTCCGGAGGATATTTCCGAAATCAAGGGCTCACTCAATGATCCAGATCTGATTCATGTCTGTTTTGGCAATTACAAAATGTGCCACGAAACCTATGCCCTGACTCGGCTGTGCTTCTACATCCTGACAGGTAAGACCAATGTAGGCATCGAGGAGCTGACGCCCTACGCCCTGCGAGAGCTGATCCAAGGCATCTATGTGGAGACCCCGGACAAGTCCACCGGCAAGCGCCGCCAGACCATCCACATCAAGTATGACGGCATCGGCTTCATCCCTCTGGATGTGCTCATGAACGGAAAAACGGCGTGACCGAAGTCACGCCGCTTCCCGAGAACACGCAGTTCTCATGACATTTTGAATTTTACTGTTTTACAGCCACCGCCCTGATGCTCCGAAGGATTTTTTGTTACGCCAGGATCATTTTTCCGAAAAACTCCGGCCGGTGGAAATCGGGCGCTGCCGTTTCCACAGCATTCCACGCGAGAAAGTGCGGATGCACGGTTTTGTCGCCGCATTTGTAGCAGTTGGCACGGAAGGAAACGCCCGAGCGCAGGGAAAACTCCGGATAGAGGATGCGCAGAAACGAGAGCGGGATGCGGTATTCCGCCGTCCAGCCGTCCGGCGTCCGGGTACAGACGGGACGGAACGTTTCCCGTTCGGACTTGTGGCAAAGCCGGACGCGCTCGCGCCGGTTCGGGCCGAAGCCCAGCTCCATGCATGCGTTGGGGTTGATCTCAAAGTTTACATAACGTCCGTCATCCGTGAGAGAGAAGAAAAATTCCATGCAGCTGTCCTCATGGACGGGGCTGAGCGGGGCGCTGCACTCCGCTCGGATGTCCGATTCCCATGCGCGCAGGAAAACATAGAGCGCGGTATCGTCGTAGCAGAGCTTCTGCTCCATGCGGACGCCGCAGTCCGGCTCCCACAGCACGCAGTCCGCGCGCAGCGGCTCGATCGCGTCCCGGTCGGGCGCGCCGGATGCTTTTGCTATCGTATAGCTTTTCATAGCGCCTGTCCGCCGAGATATACGGCGCTCCGGTTCAGCGCGGCGTCGCACACAACAAAGTCGGCGAGCTTTCCGACGGCGATGGAGCCGATCTCCGCGTCCTGACCGATCTCGCGCGCCGGGATGATCGTTGCGCTCAGGATCGCCTGTTCCGCCGGGATACCGAAGGATACGGCGCGCTGCATGCATTCATAAAGGTTGGCGGCGGACCCGGCGATCGTCCCGTCGGCGAGCTTTGCAACGCCGCCCTTGAGGAAAACGTCCTGCCCGCCGAGCGTATACTGCCCGTCCGGCATGCCGCAGCAGCGCAGCGCGTCGGAAATGAGGCAGATGTGGCCGGGGAAGAGCCTGAACGCCATCCGCACGGCGCTGGGGTGGATGTGGTATCCGTCGCTGATGAGCTCCGCAACGACGTTTTCGCGCTCGGATCCCGCCCCGATGGGGCCGGGCTTGCGGTGGTGGATGCCGGGCATGGCGTTATAAAGATGCGTCAGATGGGAAGCACCGGCATCGAAAACGGCGCTGGCTTCCTCATAGGTGCAGTCCGTGTGCGCGATGGACACCGTGCAGAGCTTCGAGGCCTTTTCCGTGAACTCGACCGCGCCGGGCAGCTCCGCGGCAATGTCCGCAATACGGAGCAGACCTTCGGAGGCATTATACAGGCGTTCAAACGCGGCGTAGTCCGGCAGGCGGAGATAGCTTGCGTTCTGCGCGCCCTTTTTCTTCTCGGAGAAGAACGGCCCCTCCATGTTGATGCCCATGAGCCGCGCACAGCCCTCGGGCGCGGTTTTTTTGAGCGCAGCGGCAGTTTTGTACGCGGCTTCAAGCACGTCGTAGGGCAGCGTCATGGACGCGGGGGCAAAGCTCGTGACGCCGTTCGCGGCGAGATACTTTGCCATTTTTACAAGACCGTCGTAGTCGCCGTCGGAAAAGTCCGCGCCGGAATTGCCGTGGTTGTGGATATCCACCAGACCGGGGATCACATACTGCCCATGCAGGTCGATCCCGTCTCCGGCGGCATCGGTGAGAATTTCCGCAAAACGCCCGTTTTCCACGCGGAACGCGCCGTGCTGAAAGCACCCGTCAAGAAATAGATTGGCATTGGTAAAAAGCATGATGTCATCCTCCTGTGAACGTTGATCTCCGGTGGTATGTTTGAATTTACGCCTTCGTTTCCTCGGCAACGATACGCTGCATATCGTCCCATTTCTTTTCCATGTCCGCCGCGAGCTCGAACTGCGCCCGCGCACGGTCAAGATTCTGCCCTTCGCGGTGGACGGTAAAGTACAGATCGCCGTCGATATGGTCGGTCAGAAACCGCATGCCGCACTCCAACGTTATTGTTTTCGCTCCCAGCGGAAGGAGCTCCAGCTCCCTGGCGGTCAGATTCGGGCAGGCACGGACATATCCGCGCGTGAAAACGCGGAAACGCTCCAGACTCATCTCCACCTTGGAGAGATCCCGCTCGTCTTCCGCCGCGGTCGAAGCGCCGTAGCGGATGGCGTCGCCGAAATCAAAGAGGCTTGAGCCTGGCATCACGGGGTCCAGATCCACAACGCAGAGTGCCTTTCGTGTCTTCGCGTCCAGAAGGACGTTGTTGAGCTTCGTGTCGTTGTGCGCAACGCGGAGCGGGATCTCTCCGGCAGAAAGAAGGTTCTGGAGCGCGGACATCTCCGCTTCCCTTGCAAGAGCAAAATCGATCTCCGGCTGAACGGCCGCGGCGCGGCCCACCGCGTCGCGCTCGATCGCCTCGCGGAAAAGGCGGCAGCGGTCGGGCGTGTTGTGAAAATTCGGGATAGTCTCGTGCAGCTTTTCTGCCGGGAAGTCGGAGAGCAGCTGCGCAAACGTACCGAAACCGACGGCGGCCTGATAGAAATCCTCGTCCGTCTCCGGCTTCTGAAGGCAGATCGTCCCGTCCACATAATCGTATACGCGCCAGTATTCGTCCCCATACCGGGTGTGGGGCGCGCCGTCCTTCGTCCGGATGAGGGACATGACGCTGCGCGGATCGCTGGACTTGGAGCGCAGAAAATCCGTCACCGCCGCAATGTTTTCCGAAAGCGCCTGCACATTGCGAAAGGCGTGGTGATTGATCTTTTGCAGAATATACCGGTGTCCGGTGTCGGTCACAACGAGAAATGTGACGTTCACATGCCCGCTGCCGTAGTCTTCGCAGGAGACAGGCGTTCCGTCCAGCTGAAAGATGCGCAGAATGTTTATCTTATCCTGATCCATGGTAAATGCTCCCTTTGCAGTGTTCCCGTCTATTTTAGTCAGTCCGGCGGAAGATAGCAATCCTTTTGTAAGATTTGGGCAGGATTTTTCAAAAAAAGCCAAAGCGCGGGCATCCGGAGATGCGCGGAGGCAAAGAAAAAATGTCCTTACGGATTTTTCCGTAAGGACATATCAGTACCCGGTATATCGTCATTTCGCGCGATATACCGGGTGATGTGCAGAAGCGTTATTGCTTAACGATCGTTCCCGACTTGCCGGAGAGGGCAAGCGCGGCCTTTTCAAGGGAACAGATGACCGCTTTTCTTCCTGCCTTGGAGGCGGCAAACTTCATGCTGGCCTTGACCTTGGGCAGCATGCTTCCGGGGGCAAACTGCCCCTGCTGAGCATATGCCTCTGCCTCCCGGCAGCTCATCTCCTTGATCTCTTTCTGATCGGGCTTATTGAAGTTGATGCACACTCTGTCAACAGCGGTGAGAATGTAGAGATACTCTGCGTCAATGATCTCCGCAAGGCACTCGGAGGCATAATCCTTGTCGATCACGGCGGGAACGCCCACACAGCTGCCTTCGCCCTGCTTCATAACGGGGATACCGCCGCCGCAGGCGATCACGAGAAAACCCGCATCGACCAGATGCAGAATGCTTGCCTTACCCTGTGCAACAAGATCGACGATCGTTTTGGCGGCGTTGACGACCTTCGCTTTCTGTTCTTCCGGCGTATTGCCGAGAGCATTCCCGTCCAGTGCTATTACGATTCTCGCTATGGCGCTCAGTAGACGATGCCCATGCTGTCGAGCACGGATTCAAGCTCCGCTTTCGCAGCAGCCTTGGCGATCTCGGAGAACGATTTCTTTTCCCGCGTGAAATATACGAGAAGGCCGCGCATGGCGGTGAGACGGTTCCAGGCTTCCTCCCAGCACAGGGAAGCGGCGGAGTCTGCAACCTCGTCGGTAACGTCCTCGCCGCGGGTGCAGGGCAGGCAGTGCAGGAACTTGCAGCCGAGATTGCCGAGCTGCATCATGTCACGGTTGACCTGATAGTCGCCGAAGAGCTTAACGCGCTCATCTTTCGGCATTTCGTTCTCGTAAAGGCCGTACCAGACATCGGTGTAGATGAAGTCCGCACCCTTGACGGCGCTGCGGTCATCGGTGACTTCCCATGTGCCGCCGGAGAGCTTGCAGTTTTCCTCGAGAATCTTCTTGTGGTCTTCGTTGAGCTGGGCAGACGTGGGGCCATAGTGGACGAAGTGCGCGCCGAGCTTGCTGCAAATAAAGCCGAGAGACGCGCAGACCTGCGTGCCGTCGCCGGTGAAGACGATCTTGCAGTCCTCAAACTTCTTGCCGGCGGGCAGATGCTCCATCATGGTGATCACGTCGGCGATCGCCTGCGTCGGATGCGTGTAGTCAGACATGGCGTTGATGACCGGGATCGTGCAGGCGTTTGCCAGGCTGACGACGGTCTTGTGCTCAATGACGCGCGCCATGACGATGTCCATCAGACCGGAGAGAACACGGCCGGTGTCCTCAATCGTCTCGTGGCCGCCGAGCTGGATCATGCCGGGCCCGAGATACTGCGCGTGGCCGCCAAGCTGTTCCATGGCGGTCTCAAACGAGCAGCGGGTACGGGTGGAGGACTGCTGGAAGATCATGCCGAGCGTCATGCCCTTCATGAGCGGGGGATTGTAGCCGGAGCTGATGGACTTTTTGATGGCAATGGACAGATTGATGATGTCCATCAGTTCTTCCTTGGTAAAGTCATTTACGGTGAGAAAATCCTTTTTCATTGTTGCGACCCTTTCATGGTTGTTTTCCGAATAGTAGAATGATGGCCAAGAGGACCAGTATCCCCAGCGCGATCGTATATACGACGCTGAAGCCAAGAGTTACGGAAATGATACAGAAAATGCTGACCAGTGCAACGGTGAAAGCATATGGCATCTGCGTGACGGCATGATCCATCACATCGCAGCCGCTGCCGAGCGCCGCGAGGATCGTGCAGTCGGTCATGGGGGAGCAATGGTCACCGAATATGCCGCCGGAGAGGACACCCGCCACGCAGACCGGCAGAAAATGGCTGCCGATGCCGGGGCTGTTTTCCATGACGGCACAGGCGATGGGAATCGCCATTGGCATGACCATGAACATACAGCCATAGCTTCCTGCGGCAAATGACACGACACAGCAGCAAACGAAGATGATCGCCGGAACAAACTGCCATGCGGCCTTCGAAGCGATCAGCTCCACGACGAAATATACCGTGCCGAGCTTTTCAACGATCGAGGCGAGTGACCACGCGAGCAGCAGCACGATGATCGTCGGTACGATGTTTCCTACGCCGTCGAGCCATGCTTTGATGCCTTCTCCTGCGGGCAGTATCCTCGTTACTGCGGCTGCGGCCATGGCGGCAATGCCGCTGAGAAATGCCGAGCGAAGCAGCAGTGTGATCGTATCGCCGCGTTTTGCGAGAAGCGAAGCGACAAGATACAGCACGAGCAGAGCGATGCTGCCGAAAGCTACCCAGATCGCTGCCGGCTCTTTTTTTGAGCCCGTATCCGAGCCGTCCGGTTCAGAGCAATCCGGACATGCGCCGCTTTGCGCGGCTCTGGCGCAGCGCTCCGCTTTGAGCATAGGGCCGAATTCCCTGCCGGTGAAACTGGTGATGAGCATGAACACAAGAGCAAAAATGCAGTAGAAGCAATAGGGGATAGAGCGAATGAAAACCTGAAAGGCAGAGTCTGCGATACCGGCCGTTTCCAGACCGCTGCTGATGACTGCTATTTCCACGGCGACCCAGCTGGAAACCACGGCGATGCCTGCCACGGGCGCTGCGGTAG
>ERZ824978.2756-NODE-2756-length-14567-cov-5.349711_pt1 | contig 14567 bp, 11 predicted proteins | sample MGYA00519860_ERZ824978 | MGnify/ENA primary metagenome ERZ824978 (study PRJEB31778, sample SAMEA3449184) | human gut metagenome | biome: human gut; feature: human-associated habitat; material: faeces | place: United Kingdom | collected 2010/2012 ... | reverse complement strand
CAAAATCCCATCGGCGAAGCCGATTTGGAATGGATTTTGCATCGTAACTGTGAAGATACTGAACAGTTACGAAGGAAATATATAACATGATTATCATACAGCTTGCCGGAGGACTGGGAAACCAGCTCCAGCAGTATGCACTATATCAGAAATTTAAAAGCCTTGGAGCAGAGGTAAAGCTTGATCTGTCGTGGTTTGAACAGTTTGAGGATACAGATCAGGAGCCGGACAACAAAGAACAAATCAAAGAGCATAATAGAATGTATAAAATAAATCCGGCAATGAAAAAAGATATTTTGGCTACAAAACGTCGGTGCGAATTGAATTTCTTTGACCATCTGCCATATGAATGCTGCACTGAGAAAGAAAAAACAGCATTAACCGGTTCACAGGGGCTTGCAGGTAAGCTGCGTAGAAAGCTGCTTCCACAGACGGTACACTGGTATAAGGAAAAGCAGATGTATGATCCGGAGCTTTTGAGTTACAGGCAGATGTACCTGTCAGGATATTTTGCCTGCGAGAAATATTATGCAGATATTCTGCCGGAATTACGCAAGCTGATTCGGTTTCCGGAGATTGCGGATGCACAGAAGAGAATGGCTAATGAGGAGATTCTTGAGAGAATCCGAAGCAGTCGTGCAGTGAGTGTGCATATTCGCAGGGGGGATTACCTTCAACCGGAGAATGCGGCAATGTTTGGCAATATCTGCACAGAGGAATATTACGAATCTGCATTGGACTACATGAAGGAGAAGATTGAAGATCCTCACTTCTTTATTTTCTCCGATGATGTTGCTTATGTGAGAGAGCATTATCAGGGGGAAGAATATACCATTGTGGATATTAACCATGGAGATGACAGCTTTTATGATGTGTATCTGATGAGCCGGTGTGAGGGAAATATCTGTGCCAACTCCACCTTCAGCTTCTGGGGGGCAAGATTAAATGCACGGACAGATAAGATTATGATCCGGCCTACCATTCAGAAGAACAGCCAGATGTTTGAGGAACAGGTCATGAAAGACCTGTGGAAGGAATGGATATGCGTTGATCCCTGGGGAAAGCGGTATTTCATTTCATGCATGCAGGAAAAGGAAAATCTAAATGAGTGGTGATAACAGCAAAATTTTAAAATTAAGGACAAGTATAAGAAATTTATGCTTTTATCTGGGACTTCTTATAGAAATCAGTATTGTTCTCATTGATAAAAGTACATTTGTAAATCCGGTTGAAGGAATGTTGTTTCGTCTCACCTTTCTTTTGTTCGGTGCAGCACTCCTGATGACACATTATTCCGGAAGGGAATGGTTCGTGATCTTTTTTTTCGGTATATTGGGCGTGATTTCCTATTATGTAACCGGTCGGAATGAAATCATCCGCTTTGTGGTATTTATTGCTGCCTGCAAAGAGATGGATATGAAACCGGTGATGAAAACTTTATTCTGGGTAACATTAGCCGGCTGCATGGTGATCATCATGGCATCCATTACCGGATTGTTTGGAGAAGTGGCTCTTACGCAGGCATACGAAGCTGGCGGAGTGGATACACGTTACGTACTTGGAATGGGACATCCCAATACATTGTATTGTATGTCCTGGGCGGTAATGCTGCTCGGAATGTATGTATATGCAGATAAAATCCAATGGTATACTTACCTGTGTCTTGCTGCGGGATCTGTAGGGCTGTTTGCATTTACAAAAACAGCTACGGGCATATTAATTGCATTGTTTTCCATTATATCGGCTGCTTTGTTCCAGTACCTGCCAAAGCTTCGCAACAGCAAAATTGTGACAGGACTTTCCATGCTGGGATATTCCTTCTGCTTTCTGGTATCTGTTCTTGGGGCTGCAAATGCCAACCGCGTACTGGACTATAACTGGGGACTGGATGATTCAATGCAGGCGAAGATTTATGTGCTTTTAGATAAATTTTTGACTGGAAGATTACTGACACTGGCCAGTACAGAAATCAGTGATGGTACATTACAGACCTGGAGAATTTTTGCAAAGCCGGATACCACGTATTATTTTGACCTCGGCTGGGTACGCCTGTTTTATTGGTATGGCATCATCCCAGCAGTGATCTTTATACTGTTACTGCTGTATTTATTATACTTCTGCTTTAAAAAGAAAGATTATATGGCTGTTGTCATGATTCTTTCGATCACAATTTATACCGTTGTAGAAGCGCATTTTGTTTCTGTGTATATTGCCAGAAATTATCTGCTTTTTCTACTCGGCATATACTGGTATCAGATGATTCCACAGAGGGAGCACCATTTGGCCGTTGAGAGCATTAGGAAGTAATTGTCCAGAACTGCATTTATCATTTATGGGTAGTAATTATGCATGGCTTTGAATGGAAAAAATAAAGGAAATAAAAGAACAGAAAAGAACAGAAAAGAACAGTTAATTCGTATGAAAATGAAAACAAATTTACAGGAAATTGCATATTTTGGTTTTTTTGGAATTCTTCTTATCGCAAAGGGAATCGGGCTATATGAGGGAATGCCTTTATTTAACATTTGTTTAGTACTGGCAGTCCTTTTTCTTGGCTGTAAGCTTTTGCTGACGGATTATACGCTGAAGGAATGGGGAATCATCGTCTTATTTACCCTGATCAGCTTCCTTGCATATCGTACAACCGGTGAAAAAGCGGTTATTATTACCGTACTTACCATACTGGGAATGAAGAATATTCCGGTAAAACGGCTGCTGCAGTTTGCTTTTGTAATATGGACAGTTACATTTTATGGAATGTTCCTGTTTCATATGGCGGATGTGACGGATGCCTGTATCCTGGCACACAATAAATTCGGTCTCGGATTCCTGCTCCGTTATAGTATGGGATTTCCACATCCTAATGTCTTTCATATTTCCTATTTTATCTGGATGGCACTCCTTTTATATCTGTTTCCGATGAAGAAGCGTAAGCTGTTCGTGGCATCTTGTCTGTTGTTTGGCATGAATCTGTTTGTATTTTTGTATTCGGTAAGTATTACAGGATTTGCACTGGTTACGGTATATCTGGCTTTTAACCTTTACCTGAGCGCAAGAGAGAAGCTTAATATGCTGGAAAGAATTCTGATTCAGTGCGTTTATCCGGGCTGTGTACTGGTATCGATTATTCCACCATTATTTTTTAAGGGAAAATTGTTTGATTTGCTGAATAAGGTTTTGAATACCAGAATGAACATCTGGAATTATTATCTGACGAATTTCAGGCCAGCCTTATTTGGAACCAGAGTATGGTCACCGGAAGGAGCAACACTTAGTATGGATTGCTCTTATCTGTATTTGCTATACTATTATGGAATTATTCTTTTTTTGTGTGTATCCGCATTGTTTGTTTATACCATATGGCGCTTTACAAAAGAAAATAAAAAGGCAGAACTGGCAATTATTATTGGAATGTTAATTGCGGGTATTACAGAGCCGTATTTGTTCAATCTGTCTTTCAAAAATCTGATCCTTGTTTTTGCAGGAAATTTGTTATATAAGAAGCTTTCTGAATGCGAGAAGATGAAATGCCAGGATGTGAAACAAAATGGCAGAAAGCCTGATGAAACATACCGATGGATCAATCGGAAGCTGCAGATTCTGCCATGGGGACAGAAAGAGATTACGGTAGCTGCGATAGACACGGAAAAGTGGCAGATGCACAAAAAGGCCTTCTTTACCAAACTTCATGAGGTGAGGAAATGGCTTGTACTTACTGGAATTCTGGCAGCAGGTATTGGCTTTATCATTGGAATTACCTGTGTAAAAGTACCGCAGAAAATCTATGTGTATACCGATCATTGCGATTATGTAAAAGGGGATGGAGAGACATTTCAGTCGGTACAGCAGGAAGACGGAGCGGTAATTTATGGAATGCGTTCCGAAGAACTGAATTATTATGGATTTGATGGAAATATGTTATTGCTTGAAAGAGCTCGGGGAATACTATCTATAACGGTGGGAGTTCCTTTTCTATTGGAATTTCTCTTTTGTATCATTTTGTGGTATACTAATAGAATTAAACCGGATTCAGGAGATGTCAGATGCAGGAAAAGCTGACTTATTGTACAATTTTAAATACGAATATTAATGTGACAGATATGCAGAGAACCGTTTCTTATCTGGAAGAGCATCTGAATGATCTCCGGGGACAGTATATCTGTATTTCGAATGTGCACACTACCGTTATGTCGAGCCGTGATGAACAATATCGTAATGTTCAGAATGGAGCTGCTATGGCACTCCCTGATGGGAAGCCCTTATCCCTTGTCAGCAGAATTCGTGGCTATCATAATGCCGGACGTGTACCGGGACCGGATCTGATGATTGAGATGTTCCGGGTATCTGAGGAGAAGGGATATACCCACTATTTTTATGGAAGCAGAGAAGAAACGCTTACAAAATTACGGGAGAATCTGTTGAAACGTTTTCCCAAGCTTAAGATAGTCGGGATGGAATCTCCTCCGTTCCGCCCTTTAAGCGAGGAAGAAGATGCAGGAGCTGTTGCGAGAATCAATGAATCCGGGGCGGACTTTATCTGGATTGGTCTGGGAGCTCCAAAGCAGGAAAACTGGATGGCTGCGCATAAAGGAAAGGTTTGTGGCGTAATGCTTGGCGTGGGAGCCGGCTTTGATTTCCATGCCGGAACGATTAAACGGGCACCACGATGGATGCAGGAAGGCTGCCTGGAATGGCTGTTCCGTTTGTCACAGGATCCAAAGCGTCTGTTTAAGCGATATATCAGTACGAATTTCACATTTGTTGTGAAAACGATAAAAGAAAACCATTCTGAAAAGAAAAAAGCGCGGAAGACCACTTTTCATGTAGCGCAGATTGGTCATAAAAGAATTCCCTCGAGAGAAGGAGGCGTTGAGATTGTTGTGGAACAGATCTCAGAACGCCTGGTTTCACAGGGGGTTTATGTAGATGCCTATAACCGTTCCGGATACCATGTATCGGGACGAGAATTTGATACAAAACACAATAAGATTTATAAGGGAATCCGGATTATTACGATTCCAACGTTCCAGAATGGAAAGTTGAATGCAATTGTTTATGCATTTTTAGCAAGTATCCGGTCCCTGTTTACACACTATGATGTGTATCACTATCACGCAGAGGGACCATGTGCGATGCTATGGCTGCCCCATCTGTTTCATAAGAGACTTATTGCAACAATTCATGGACTTGACTGGCAGAGATCCAAATGGGGAAACTTTGCATCAAGGGTGCTGAAATTTGGAGAGCGGATGGCGGTAGAGAAGGCTGAGAAAATAATTGTTCTGTCCAGGAATGTGCAGCAATATTTTGAAGAGACCTATGGAAGGAAAACGATATTTATCCCCAATGGAATTGAACGTCCCCGGTTGGTAGAAGCGAAAGAAATCACTGAAAAATGGGGACTTCAGAAGGATAAGTATATTTTATTCCTTGCAAGAATCGTTCCGGAGAAGGGGGTTCATTACCTGTTGGAAGCGTTTCGTGGCATTGATACGGACATGAAACTCGTGATTGCCGGAGGCAGCAGCCATTCCGGTGAATATATGCATCAGGTGATGGAGATGGCAGCGAGTGATGACCGTGTGGTTTTCACACATTTTGTACAGGGAAGACAACTGGAAGAGTTATATTCCAATGCATACTGCTTCGTGCTCCCAAGTGATGTGGAAGGAATGGCGATCAGTCTGCTTGAGGCAATGAGCTATGGCAACTGCTGTGTGGTCAGTGACATTCCGGAAAATACCGAGGTTATTGAGGATAAAGCGGTAAGCTTTCGAAAGGGAGATGCTAAGGATCTGCGCAGCAAGCTTTCCATGATAATTGAACATCCGGAAATTCATGCGGAATACCGGAAGAATGCGTCAGATTTTATCTGCAAGAAATACAACTGGGATGAGGTTGTACGTCAGACCATGGAGGTTTATGGTTGTGAAGATATTAATGGTAAATAAATTCCTCTATCCGAATGGAGGCTCTGAAACCTATATATTTAAGCTTGGAGAAGAATTACAGCATCAGGGACATGAAGTTCAATATTTTGGAATGGAACACGAAGGAAGGATTGTTGGGAATCATGCGGAAGTTTATACCTCCAATATGGACTTCCATACCGGTAAATTACAGAAACTCCTTTATCCCTTCCGGATTATCTATTCCAAAGAAGCATACCGGAAGATGCAGACGGTGCTTAATGATTTTGAACCGGATGTGGTACATCTGAATAATATCAACTTCCAGCTTACACCTTCTGTGATCGAGGCTGTGTGCGACTGGGAGAAAGGAAAAAATAAAAAAATCAATTTAATATATACAGCACATGATAGTCAGCTTGTCTGTCCGAATCATCTTATGCAACAGTTCTTGAGTGGCGTGAAATGTCAGGAGTGTCTGGAAAAAGATACATGGCAGTGTGTGAAACATAAGTGCATTCATGGATCGACAGTAAAAAGTCTGCTGGGAAGTGTTGAAGCAGCGTATTACAAACATAAACATACCTATCGTAAAATTGATCATATTGTGTGTCCAAGCAAGTTTATTAAAGAATGCCTGGATTATAATGCGGATTTAAAAGGTAGAACCAAGGTACTTCATAATTTTGTGAGTATGGTAAATGCAGAAAAAAAAGAAGTAAATGCTGTGGAGGAGAAGTACGTATTATATTTTGGCAGATACAGTCCGGAAAAAGGTGTAAATACATTGATTGAGGTATGTAAAAGAACGCCGCATATTCATTATAAATTTGCTGGAAGTGGACCATTAAAAGAACAGGTCTGTCAGTTGGAAAATGTAGAGGAGCTTGGATTCTTGAAATCAGAGAATTTATCACAGGTTATTCGTGAAGCACAGTTTGTAATATTTCCATCAGAATGTTATGAGAACTGTCCATTTAGTGTCTTGGAAGCACAGATGTGTGGAACGCCTGTTATAGCAACTGATCTTGGAGGAACTCCGGAACTGATTAATAATGGGGTAAGCGGTATCCTTTTTGAACCAGGAAATGTTGATTCTTTATTAAAATGTGTTAATAGGCTTTGGAATGATGAGGCAGTTGTTCGAAGACTGAGTCATGGGTGTTTACAACAAAGTTATATGGGTGTGGAAGAATATACAGAACAATTGATGAAAATTTATGAGGAGTGTAGATAATATGGCAAAGAGAACCTTATACGGAACGGTAATTGTGACCTACCGGTGTAATGCAAGATGTAATATGTGTGACTGCTTTAAGGATCCTACCAAGCCAAGTGAAGAAATTACATTGGAAGATATTAAGAAGCTTCCGGAGATGGCATTTACCAATATTACTGGTGGAGAACCGTTTGTACGGCAGGATATCCCTGATATAGTAAGAGAACTTTACAAGAAGAGTAATCGAATTGTTATTTCTACGAATGGATATTTCACGGACCGCATTATTGCACTTTGTAAGGAGTTCCCAAAGGTAGGAATCCGTATCAGTATTGAAGGACTGCAGGAGACAAATGATAAGATTCGCGGCATCCCGGATGGGTTTAATCGTGGGTATAATACGCTGAAAACACTGGTTGAAATGGGACATCCGGATGTGGGATTCGGCATGACGGTTCAGGATATGAACTGTGAGGATCTGGTGCCGCTTTATCATATTGCAAATGATATGGGAATGGAATTTGCAACAGCAACGCTTCATAATTCCTTTTATTTCCGTAAGACCGACAACAAGATTGATAATAAATTAAAGGTTGCCCAGAATTTTGAGAAGCTGATTAATGAATTGTTACAGAGCAATTCTCCTAAGAAATGGTTCCGGGCCTACTTTAATCATGGACTGATTAATTACATCTATGGTAATAAACGTCTGCTTCCATGCGATATGTCGAAGAATGCATTCTTCATTGATCCATTCTGTGATGTTATTCCATGTAACGGCATGGCGCAGAAGGCAGTTATGGGAAATCTCCGTAATCAGACATGGGACGAGCTATGGCATTCCGATCAGGCAAAACAGGTGCGGGAATGTACGAAGAAGTGCGATCGCAACTGCTGGATGATTGGAAGTGCTTCGCCGGCGATGCATAAATATATCTGGGTGCCCGGCTGGTGGGTAATTAAGCACAAGTTTTTAAAGGGTGGAAAATACTCCCTTTCTGAGAATGCATATATGAAAAAAGATTTGGAACAACAATGAGAATTTTAATGCTGGTAAACTGGAAAGTTGAATACGCGAAGGATATTCCCTGTGATAAGCAGCCGCCGGATTATGTCGCAGAAGGGAAGCCGTACTGGTTCTTTCGCTATTTTGAGAAGGAACAGGGAGAAGAAATTCAGGTGGATGTCGTAGATATCAGGTCGTTCCCTTTCCTTGAAAGATTCGAAAAGAATAAACTGCGCTTCTATATCTGGCAGACGTTACGGGTACTTCCTAAATTGAAGCAATATGATCTGGTGCTTTCTCATGGAATGCAGAGCGGGATTGTGCTTTGCTTATGGAGACGGCTGTTTGGAAAAGGAAGTTATAGACATATTGTATTTGATATCGGGGCATTTAACAGTGCCCGGGAAAACGGCAGGAGCCTTTCATTGATGCAGTATGCCAGTAAGGCACTGGATGGGGTCATTTATCATACACCGCATCAGACAACTTATTATGAGAAGTGCCATCCCTGGCTGCTTGATAAGGCACAGTTTATTACATTTGGAACGGATTCCGAGTTCTTTCAGAAGGACATACCAGACCATCACGATGACAGGAAATCCAATCAGGAGCAGACAGAAAATTATATCCTTTGTGCCGGCTATTATAAGCGGGACTGGGATACGTTGATAAAAGCATATGATCAACTGGATACCCAGGTAAAACTCCGGTTGATTGGAAATGCGGATCTCAAGACGGAAAATCCCAACATTGAAGTGTGGGGAGCTGTTCCGGTAGAGGAGTTTAAGAAGCAGATCGAAGGGGCGCTGTTCTGTATCCTTCCCCTGCAGCAGTTTAATTATTCCTATGGACAGATGACACTCCTGCAGCAGATGGCGATGGGAAAGGCAGTTATTGTGGCAGATGTCTATAGTATAGAAGCATATAAAGGAGAAGATCATTTCCTTCTATATCAGCCGGAGAATGTTTTACAGTTAAAAAAGCAAATGGAGCGTCTTCTTAACAGCGAAGAGCTTCGGGAACGGATAGGACAGACTGCGCAGCAGGCTGTAGAGAAACGTTATAATGAGGAGATCATGGCACATCATATTCAAAGAGTGCTGGATCAATGGATGAAAAGAATTTATGACTGACAGAAAAAGTAAGGTGTCGATAATTGTACCGGTTTATAACGTGGAAAAATATCTGAAGCGATGCGTGGATTCCCTGATCAGGCAATCCTTAGCTGAGATAGAAATTCTTTTGATTGATGATGGATCAACGGATCGGAGCGGGGAATTATGTGATGAACTGGCAGGAGCAGATCTGAGGATTTCCGTATATCATAAGGAAAATGAAGGACAGGGGATTGCAAGAAACCTGGGACTGCAGAAAGCGACAGGAACGTATGTGGCTTTTCTGGATTCGGATGATTATTACGATCCGGATACCTGCAGGGATCTTTTTGAGCTTATGGAGCATACACAGGCAGACCTGTGCTGTTATGGATACCAGATAGAGACACAGGAGCGTCAGGTGGTGCGTATTCCGCATATCACAGACAGAGAATATATGGGGGAAGCATTTCGAAAAGAATTTGTTCCTCATTATTTCGGCGACCAGCCGGAGAAAGATGAACTGAGAGGCTTCTCCTCCTGTATGACTATCTTCCGGAGAAGTATTGTGGAAGAACATAATATCTGCTTTCCCTCAGAACGGGAGTATCTTAGTGAGGATACCATATTCAGCCTCCGGTTCTGTGAGCATGCAAAGAAAGCAGTGACAACATCGAAGATCTATTATCATTACTGCCAGAATCCGAATTCCTTTTCCCAGGCCTTTCATGAGGAACGTCTTAAGCAGACGATTTCCTTTGGGAAGACTTTGGATGAGTGGGCAGTCCGCATGAAGATAGAACCGGAAACCTGCGTGAGACGTGCAATGTATTTGTGGGTAAATTTGATGGCTTTTCTGCGTCAGGGAATCCGGTATTATGAACAGACGGATCCCAGACAGGAGCTTTCTTTTATAAAGGCTGTCTGCCAACAGACGGAAGTAAGGAAGAAGCTGGAAGTATTAAAGAAGGCACAGCTTCCAGGGCAGCAAAAGCTGCTGCTTGGAATGATATTGAGAAGACGATACCGCAGTGTCCTATGGTTAGTGCGGATTCGTGCCAAAGTGAAACTGTAATGATAAGAGAGAGGAAGAAATCTTGAATCAGCCATTAATCAGTGTGATTATGTCCACTTATAATGATGAATTATATATTGAAGAATCCCTGCAAAGCATTCTGAATCAGACGCTGGCAGATTTTGAACTGATTATTTATGATGACTGTTCCTCGGATCATACGGTAGAAAAGATCCGGGCTTTTCAGGATCCGCGGATTCAACTGATTTGTAATGAAGAAAATTGTGGACTTACGAAAAACCTCAATAAAGGACTGCGTATTGCGAAAGGAAAATATATTGCCCGGATGGATGGGGATGATATTTCAGAACAGACCCGTTTTGAAAGGCAGGTGGCCTTTTTAGAAGAACACCCTGCCGTTTATCTGATCAGTTGTCATGCGCAGAACTTTGGGGAATCCGATCTGGTGAACCGGATTCAGGGAAATTCGGAAGTATTGCGGTGCAGAATGCTGATCCGTCCGGTGTTTGCCCATCCCGGATTTATGATGCGGAGAGAATTAATCAAAGAGGGATTCTTTTATGATGAAACTTTTCGCACGGCACAGGACTATGAGTTTGCGGTAAGAGTGGCCAAGGCACATGAAATTGGAATGGTGCCGGAAATTCTGCTACATTACCGTGTGCATAAAAAACAGATTTCGAATACGGCAAACGGCAATCAGGTTACCAATGCAGACCGGGTGCGCCAGATGGAACTTTTAAAGTTACAGGTTACACTGTCAGAGAGGGAGCAAAAGGTATATGCGGACTGGGTATATGAAAGAAAAACGAATGGAATTGGAGAATTCCTGGAAGCAGGCATATTGCTGCAGAAACTGGCAGAGGCGAATGACCGTGTAAAAATTTATGACAGGAAAGTATTGGAAGAAACTCTGAAAAGACTGCTGTATACTTGGGTGATTCGTAACAAGGACTGGGGCTGTATTCTCCGATTTCCGAAAATCTGTGGATATCTTCCCAAAAATATGATACTATTTGTGGGTGAAGTAATTCGAACCATAAGAGAGAAAGTGTCCTGAGATGAAAGACGGTATAAATTTAGGACGGAGACTCTGTCGGAAAATCTGTTATCTGTTTAACCGGCAGCTTCCGGATAAATGCTATATTCAAATGATGTATTATGTGAAGCTTGGAAAGAAGCTGCATCTGAAGCATCCGGTTCTGTTTAATGAAAAACTGAACTGGATGAAACTGTATTATCGAAATGAAGAGTTTACCCGAATGGCAGATAAGTATGAGGTACGGCAGCTGGTAAAGAAAAAAATCGGTGGGGAATACCTGATTCCTTTATTGGGAGTCTGGAATTCTGTTGAGGAAATATCGTTTGACACCCTCCCGAAGCAGTTCGTACTGAAGTGTACCCATGATTCTGCGAGCGTGGTCATCTGTAAGGACAAGCAGTATTTTGATGTGGAGGAGGCTAAGAAGAAGCTTGCAGCCTGTATGAATACGAATTATTTCTGGGCAAGCAGAGAATGGCCTTACAAGAAAATTAAACCGAGAATTATAGCAGAACAGTATATGGTGGATGAGTCTCATACGGAACTAAAGGACTACAAAATATATTGTTTTAGCGGAAAACCGGAACTGATCCAGGTGGACTTTGGAAGATTTACGAAGCATGAGAGAAACCTGTATACAACGGAGTGGGAATATATTCAGGAACGTTTTGAGTATCCCAACAATCCTGAGGTCCAGATCCGTAAGCCGGAACACCTTAAGGAAATGTTGGAACTGGCCTCTAAGCTGGCAGGAAATATTCCGAGCGTGCGGATTGACTTTTATTCGATTAACGGAAGGATTTATTTTGGAGAAATTACCTTTTACCAGGAAGGTGGATTTGGTAGATTCGAGCATGAAAGCTTTGAAAAGAAGCTGGGAGATTTGATCAGGTTAGGATAAGATATGATTATTGTAGAAGTGACCGGTGGATTGGGAAATCAGATGTTTCAATATGCATTGTGCCGGAAATTACAATCTTTAGGAAAAGAGGTCAAACTTGACCTATCCTTTTATCGTACCAAGCAGATACTAAGAAGATTTGAACTTTATGATGTATTTCGTGTTCCGTTTGAAACGGCATCCAAAAGAGAAATATATCATTTGAAGGGTTACACAAGCAATGCTTCCAGACTGGAAAGAGTTGTAACAACAAGGCTTCACCGAGAGACACATGTATATTCAGAAGATCTGGATGCAGGATTTCAAAGTGCAGTATTGGAAATGGACGATGTCTATTTAAGCGGTTATTGGCAGAATGAATTATATTTTAAGGATATAAGGAAAAAGATTCTGGAGGATTTCCGGTTTCCAGAAATGCTTACGAAACAGTATCCGGAACTATTACAGGAAATGTGGTCGGAAAACTCTGTCAGTATTCATATCCGGCGAGGAGATTATTTGGATCCGGTAAACAGTAGGTTGTATAGTGGAATCTGTACGATAGATTATTATCAAAGATCGATTCAGTATATGCAGGAAAATCTACAGAATCCAAAGTTTTATTTCTTTACAGATGATCCACAGTGGGTAAAACAAAATTTATATAAGGACGGGATGACCATTGTGGAACATCAAAAGGAAGATCCGGATTATGTGGATATGTTTCTGATGGGTCAATGTAAGGCACATATTATTGCGAACAGCACCTTTAGCTGGTGGGGCGCATGGCTTGACTCTAAAGAAGGAAGAATAGTTATTTCTCCAACAAAATGGCTTAACAATCATGAAGTGCAGAATGCAATCTGTGATTGGTTTATTAAAGTGGAAAGTTAGGAAGATTACAGAATGATTAAGAAGTTAGGATATATATTTACACGGCGGGAGAAAATTCATCTTGCACTTGTTTTTATTGTGATACTGATAGGAAGCTTTATAGAATTGCTTGGAGTATCGGTGTTCCTTCCATTTATTGATATTCTGATGAAACCGGAAAGCATCATGGAACAGAAGAAGTATCGTTACTTTTATGAATTGTTTGGTTTTTCGTCGACAGATCATTTCCTTATTGCAATTGGAATCCTGATTTGTGTCGTTTATTTGTTTAAGAATCTTTATTTGACGTTTCAACAGAACTGTATGTTGAAGTTTTCTTATACGACCAGAATGCATCTTGCCACAAAATTATTGAGTACGTATATGGCAGAGCCATATACGTTCCATTTAAACAAAAATATCTCAGAGTTACAGAGAAGTCTGCAGTATGATGCCAATCAGTTTATGCAGCTTGTCAACAGTTCTCTGCAGGCTCTGGCAGAAGTTGCAGTGGTGATCTGCCTTGGTGTATATTTGATTTATGTGAGCCCAACCATTTCTGTCGTTATTATTGGTCTGGTTGCTATGTGCATTGGCCTTTTCTTTTGGATTTCTAAAAAGTTTTCCAAAAGAATTGGCGCGCAGAATGAAACATACAATGCAAAGCTGTATCAGTGGATTAACCAATCCCTTGGTGGAATTAAAGAAGTCAAGGTGTTAAACCGTGAAGCCTTTTTCGTAGACTCCTATAAAGAAGTGTATAAGAAACTTATTCGGGGTGCCAAGAATAACGAAATGCTTGCAGCTGTTCCAAAATACATTCTGGAAACAGTATGTATTATCGGTATGATTATAGCAGTAATCGGTAAACTGCTTTGGGGACGCAGGGATCTGAATGCATTTGTTGTCCAAATGTCAGCCTTTGCCGTTGCGGCATTCCGACTGCTTCCTTCGGTTGGTAAAATTAGTGCCTATATTAATAATATTATGTACAGCATTCCGTCATTAGACCTGATCTACAATGACTTGAAAGAAATTGAGAATTTCAGTCTGGAGGAAAGCAATACTACCCAAATTGAGAAATGGCATCTTAATAAGCGTATTGAACTTAACAACATTTCCTATGCGTATGATGGAACAGATAAAAATGTTCTGGATAACATCAGCCTAACCATACATAAGGGAGAGACGGTTGCCTTGATCGGTAGTTCCGGGGCCGGAAAAACAACACTTGCAGATGTGTTTTTAGGATTGCTTATTCCACAGAAGGGAAAGATTCTGGTAGATGGAAAGAATATATATGAGAATATGAATTCCTGGCATCATATGCTGGGCTATATACCGCAGACCATATATCTTTCGGATGATACCGTTCGTAGTAATGTAGCATTCGGTATTAAAGAAGAAGAAATTGATGAGCAGTCCGTGATAGAAGCTTTGAAAAAAGCACAGCTTTATGATTTTGTACAGACTTTGGAACAGGGACTTGATACTTTTGTGGGAGATCG
>ERZ824978.2752-NODE-2752-length-14581-cov-7.532975_pt1 | contig 14581 bp, 15 predicted proteins | sample MGYA00519860_ERZ824978 | MGnify/ENA primary metagenome ERZ824978 (study PRJEB31778, sample SAMEA3449184) | human gut metagenome | biome: human gut; feature: human-associated habitat; material: faeces | place: United Kingdom | collected 2010/2012 ... | reverse complement strand
ACTCGGCGTATTCGGTGCAGCTCTTGCCACTCTTATTGCACAAGGTATTTCAGCCATACTTTCGCTTTTGATTTTTCTTTACCGTATGCGAAAATATGCAGGTTCGTTTCATTGGTTTGACAAAAAAGAACTGCGTACAATGCTTAAAATCGCCGTTCCGTCAATCCTTCAACAATCAACAGTATCAATCGGTATGATGATTGTGCAAGCGGTTGTAAATCCTTTTGGCACGCAAGCACTCGCAGGCTATGCGGCAACAATGAGAGTAGAAAATGTTTTCTCACTGATATTTGTATCCATCGGGAATGCAGTGTCACCCTTTGTTTCGCAAAATCTCGGCGCAGGAAAAATCGACCGTATTAAGAAAGGCTACCGTGCCGCTTTACTGTTAGATGTATGCTTTGCCGTTCTTGCATTTGTAATTATTGAAACGATGCACACTCAAATTTCTTCGCTTTTCTTAGGCAAAGACGGAACTGAATTAGCGTATCAGGTGTCCGGTGATTATATGAAATGGCTCGGCTGCTTTTTCATATTTATGGGCATCAAAATGGCAACAGACGGTGTTCTTCGTGGAATCGGAAATATGCGACCGTTTTTAATTGCAAATATGGTTAACCTTGCAATTCGTTTGTCCGTAGCATTGATTTTTGCGCCCCGTTTCGGTATTGCTTTTGTTTGGCTTGCCGTACCGGCAGGCTGGCTTGCAAACTTTATCATTTCTTATTTAGCGTTAAAAAAATCTTGGCCCAAGGATACCTTAAATTAGAAATATTCAACTTATCAAGCAAAACAGGTTTGTCCAAAATTTTAGGGCAAACCTGTTTTATTATTATAAAATCACATAATGTACTAAGTTATTCATTTAAGAATTTATTGCGTTAAAATATTCCTCATCTGACACGGCTTCCAGCCATTCGTTTGATGTATTTTCTCCCGGAACTTCAATAGCTAAATGAGAAAAATAACTATCAGCCGAAGCTCCGTGCCAATGTTTGACATTCGCAGGGATATTTACAACATCGCCGGGCAGCATTTTTATAGCTTTCTTGCCCCATTCCTGATAATATCCTCGTCCGGCAACACAAATCAAAATTTGACCGCCACCGTTTTTTGCTTTATGAATATGTCAATTATTTCTGCATTTCGGCTCAAAGGTCACATTAAAAATACCAACTTGGTCTTTAGAAACAGGGGCAAGAAAACTCTTTCCGCTGAAATACTGTGCAAAGCTGTCGTTCGGCTCACCAATCGGAAATATCATTGATGAAGCGTGTTTTTCAATCGTATTATCTTCAGTTTCCTCGTTCTTATCATTCCACACTTCTTTTGCCATACGAAATGCAGCCCAAGCTTTTGGCCATCCTGCATAAAAAGCATTATGTGTTAAAATCTCTGTAATTTCTTCTTTAGTAATTCCATTTTTCTTAGCACTTTCCAAATGGTAACGAAAAGCGGAATCAATTAAACCTTGCGACATTAAAGAAGTAACTGTTACAAGTGAACGGTCTCTAAGCGATAACTTATCTTCTCTGCTCCAAACCTCACCAAATAATACATCATCGTTTAATTCAGCAAATTTCGGAGCAAATTCTCCTAATTCTTTTCTACCGGCTGTTTGTTTGATTGCCATATATTTCAACCTCCTAAAAATTAAAATTCGCTATTGAATATTTTTTTATTCTCTGTTATATTAATAATAACACCTAAACCTAACTTTATGTCAAGAGTTTTTTTATTTTTTGGAGGAAAAAATATGTATACAATCGGTCAAGTATCTGAAATGTTTGATTTACCGGTATCAACTTTGCGTTACTATGATAAAGAAGGGCTGTTTCCTGAATTAAATCGCACATCGGGAATTAGACAATTTAGCGAAAATGAAATTGAGGCATTGCGTGTAATTGAATGCTTGAAAAAAACAGGGTTACAAATAAAAGACATTAAGCAATTTATGTCTTGGTGTATGGAAGGAAGTTCAACATATACCAAAAGAAAAGAGTTGTTTGAAAACCAAAAAAAGCAAGTAGAAGCTGAGATTACCAAGTTGAATAAAACGCTTGATATGTTAAATTTCAAATGTTGGTATTACAGTGAGGCTATCAAAGACGGAAACGAGGATAGGATAAAAAGTTTGATTCCTGATGAATTGCCAAACAGCATTAAATCTGCATATATGAATTCACACAAAGAATAAAAAATTAGATAAAAAAAGTAATCACTAACGGATTTGAATTGTGATTGATGCTTTTTTGATGATGTACCAAACGAATTGCATGGATTGTGTGGCACAAAGTGAACAATAAACGGTGTGTAAATGAAAAGACGGCGTACGGAAAAGACCGTGCGCCGTAGTTTTATCTATATGGAAAAAGCAAGTAAAATCGCCGTAATACAGCGTAAATAAAGAAAAAAAGCACCGAAAAACGGTGCTTTCTATGGCTGGGGCTTTATAATCAACTCAATGCGTAAACAGTCCACCGGACTGTTTACTGTCAAAAGTGCTTGCACTTTTGAATTTCGTGGTTTTGGAGCGAAAAGCACGCTTTCAGTTAAGCCGCGTGTTAAAATACAGTCCCCCTAAAATTCCGCATAAAAACAGCACTTTCAGGATTTGAAAGTGCTGTTCATTTTTGTCTTTATAGTTTTTGTTGAAAAATGATGCTTTTTTGATGCTCTTGAAAATTGAGCGCTGTTCCCAAGAAAAAGAAAATTACAAGCGTTCACGCACTATCATAATGGCATATCCAAGCAGATAAGTAAGGAATAAATTTATTTGCTCAATCATCAATTTCATATTCTTATTTTGAAATAACATTACTGTTATGTCTTTAATGATATTTCAAATATTATTCGTGCAGGAAGACTTTAATATAAATCTTTACCCACGAGCCTTTCTTTTCTTTTGAGGTAATTCTGCCAAAAAGCAGTTTACCGGCATCCATAAGTCGAGCGAATATTACATTGTCCTGCTTAGGCACATAGCCGATTTTAACACCATCTATTGTTTTTATTACAATAGCTTGCTTGTCATATTGATTATCTGCTTCCCTGAAGAATTCAAGCTTATCATTCGTATTTAGGTGTCGTTCTAATTCTTCGATACCCTCAATATATGTAGTTCCTGCCACATAAGTATCAAAAAGAAAAATATCTTTTTCAAACGGCTTCGGTATTGTAAGTTCTCCGTTGCTTCCATGAAGCAATCCCATAAGTCCACCGGCACCGGATTTCACTAAATCACCCATAAGCTCACCTAATCATTTCTTCGATTTTTGCCTTGTAAATCGAGATAAGTTCATTGTACTGACTGAGGATATTCTCAAGTTCTTTTTTCTTTTGTTCTGTTTGTTCTTCATCTTCAATGATTTCTTTCATTGTATACGGATACTTCGACTTAATTTGCTCAATGCTGTCTCTTATCACTTTCAACAAGTTCTGCAACCGTTCTTTTTCTTCGTTAAGCTGAGTTAAAGCATCCTTGTGCTGCTCCGGTAAAGGACTGTTTCCTACCATTTCACCGATAATTTTCAAAGTATTCAAATCGCCGTTTTTATAAGCTGATACTGCATTATCAAATAATTGAACCTGTGCTTCGGAAACATCGGGGTTAATATCAGGGTGTAATGCCTTTACTATTTTACGATAGAGCTTTTTAAATTTTTTGTTATCTTCGTTAGACAGAACTTCCGCCTTACTTCGTTTAAGAGCGTCATTCATCTTATCAATCTGCTCATTGAGTTGTTTTTGATACTCTGCAAATTCGCTATCAAGCGTTTCTTCAATAGCAGAGATGATGACTTTTTCCTGTCTGTTTTTCTTTGCCTGAATCAATTCGATTTTGCGTTTCAGTCTCAGAGCGGCACATTGAGCTTTATAAGCCTTATACTCGATACTGCCGAGTTTTAGCATATATTCTGTCTCAATATTCTTACAGATAACGAATTGAAGCTCGTCACGCTCCAGCAAAAGCATTGACAGCTCTGTACGCATTTTTTCTACTTCGCTTTTCAGCTTTTCAAAGTCAGGAAATACAATAACATTACCTGTAGAAGTAATGTCTACCGGAGCTTCGGTATCTTCTTCATCGTCCTTGAACATCATATATTCAGCAGCACGACCGGTAAGCCGCCTTTTAATTTCATTATCGTCCATTCAATCGCACCTCGTTCTCAAATAAATATACTAACAAAAACTGTTATTAATCAATTCTCTCGTCATAAGAAGTGAACTCAAATTAACAAAACAAATGATTATAACTTATTAATTAGTAAATTAACATATATTTCAAATAAGGCTAAAAGGAATAAATCTTCCATTGTTTCAATAACTTTTCTATCGTATTCTCCCGGAGAACCGTATGATTTATCATTGTTTTTATTTTTGTTCCCATAGATTGCTGAAAACTCTGCAATAACAGTAATCAACTGGCATTCTTCTATTTCTTCTTCGCAACTTTCAAAATTATATTCTATCGTTAACTGCTGAATTGGTGTAGCCTTTTTGTCATTGCTGTTAAACGCATTAGCCAAAACATCTGTAATATGATTTTGATATTCGAACTCTTGATGTGGAATTGGTTTAGCAGCATAGTATTCTAAGCTACGAGCAAAATACTTTCCTCCATCGTAAAAAACACTTTTATCATCAGGAAAGTGTTCATTTAGCACACTATCTATTGCAGCCAAACACTTTTCAAAAATATTGTACTCACTGACTCGTAAATCCAAATCACAATATTCCAAAATTCTATTTTGAACCTCTTTAGTACAACAGCAAAATTCTCTATACATCTCTCTGTTGTAATAAAACAAATCATTATACATAGCGGCAATTGCACATAAGGGAATCAAACCTCTGTCTTTATAGTATTTTGAAATAAATGAAACCGCTTGTGCTTTTACGCTCTCTTGATGACGCTCCTCATCACGTTTGTCCTGCCTTTTTTCAAATTTCTCCATACGATTACTTTGTCTTATTTGCAAGACTGCAATAATAACCGTAACTATTAAAGCGACTCCCGCACAAATAATACTTATCCAATCTGAAACAGTCATCATATAGGTCCTCCTTCTACTGTAAACGATAATTTAGTGGCTTAATCGGTAATGGTAGCTTGTCCATTCATCAGCATAGGAAGTAACCAATCACGAAGATTGATTAACTCGACAGTTTCATCTTTGTTTTTCAATATGCTTACACGGATTTTATGCAGGAAGTTTTCATAATCCAATATAATTTTTTCATCAGGAACAACAACATTTAGTATTGCCAAATTAGCCTCGCTGAGAGATGCTCTTGTTGATGCCATACACGAATTATGGAGAAATTTATATATACCATCGCTACCTAAAAATGAACGTATGTATTCCCTGTAATTAGGATTGTGAACACAAATTTTTCCAAGAGCTACATTGAACGCACCCTCTATTCCGTATCGAACTGCACCAGCATCTCCGTATTTGTCCATAAGTATGTCAAAGCGGTCAACTATACTAAGATTTTTTGTTTGAGGAATATATGTTATGTGTGTATCGCTATCATAATCTCTGTTTTGAATGAAACGCACATAACCTTCTTTTGGCTCATATACAAATTCACTTTTAGGTGGTTGACTATTGCTTTCCCAACTTACCAATTTGAGCAGTGGGACAACATTCCAATTCTCTGGAATATTACGTTTTAGTTTTTTGTTCCAAACCATCTTACCGCCAGATGAGCAGTATGGCTTTCCGTTTTCGTCTGGAAAATCAAATTGTGTGAACCAGTAATCGTAAATAAGCTTAGCTTGCTGCTCTAAATTATCGTTTATTTCACTATTTAATAATATTTTCTCATCAATAGCTGACAATAACATAACCATTTCATCTTGATATTTCTTAGATGGAACTTTGAAATCCAAAGAAGTCAAATAATCTATATTTATGTTATCTTGAATACTACCTGTCGCAGCATTTTGTATGGACTTTTTTATATACTCAAAAATATAGTACATAAATTTTTCTGATGATTTTTCATGATTTGCAGAAAAACCTACAATACTATCTGGAAAACACATTGGATAAGCCAAAATTGCTGTTTCCGCAATATTGGCGGCGATAGTAATACACAATGTTCCTGTATTCCACAACTTACTTTGCTTGAGCCCGAAATCGCCATATTCCTGTTCATGATGCCTTATATATAAGTTTGCATCCTTTATTTCTCCAGTCTGCACAAGAGGATATCCACCGCCTTCAAACAATCTTTCGTCATTTCGAGGCCTATGCTTAGACTTTCCCCTCGCAAACACACCTAACTCTGAGAGTTTTTTAGTTTCCCATTGTCGATTATATTTGCTTTCGTTATATATCATTATTTCACCTCATCCTATGTATTTTCTATGTGCAATTTTTACATTGCTTTGTTTTACCATTGCATACTGTAAGGTTGTGTCTATCTTTCTATGCCCCAAGAGCTGTTGCAATTGCTCAATGGGCATTCCTTTATCTATTGCCACGGTTGCAAGTGTACGCCTGAACTTATGCGGGTGTACCTTGTTAATACCTAATTGCTTTCCAAATTCTCTAAGGCGAACCTCAACACCGCCGATTTTCAGCCTTTCGTGCGGTGCTTTCAGCGAAACGAAAAGTGCCGGGTTATCATCGGTTCTGCTGTTCAAGTAATTCTGCAAATGTATCTTTGTCCTTGCGTCAAAATAGACCACTCGTTCCTTGTCACCTTTACCGAACACGATACATTCTCGCTCGTTAAAATCAATATCATTTTTGTTGAGCAACACCATTTCACCGACACGCATACCCGTTGAAGCCAGCATATCAATCATTGCTAAATCTCTCGGCTCGGTGCAGTTGTCTCTCATAAGCTCCAACGCTTCATCGGAGTATGTGTCTTTAATGTTTGTGCCGGTTTTGACCTTGTGTATTCGCCTAACTGGACTTTTCAAAATATAGTCCTCATCCTCAAGCCACGAAAAAAAGCTTGAAAGAATGCGGCGGATATTATCAATCGTAACTTTACTTGAATTTTTATTTGATTGATATTCAGTAAGGTAACAGCGTATATCATCGGTTACAATATATTTAATACCTTTACCTATACTATCAATCATTGCCTGTATAGTTGCTTTGTAATATTTCAAAGTTTTCTCGGAACAGCCCTCAATTCGCTTTGCCGATAGAAACAGTTCTACGAAGTTTAGCTCCGAGTATTTCTCTTTGTTTTGATTTTCCGTTACCTCATAATTTGCAAGGGTGTATTTCAACACCTCTTGCAATTTTTCATTTTGTGCATTGTTCAGGTAAGGCAACATTCCCTGAATAACATCTTTGATTAAATCTTGTTTCACAGTCAATTCTCCTTTTTATTCTTAGAGAACAACTATGGGGCGGAAGTCCCCCGATATTAACTCCCGCCACCCACGGAAGTTATGGGTATATTGTATGCTAAACGATAATTTATCAGCAATGGCTTATGACATTTATATGCATAATTTTTTCTCAAAAAAGCCTAATGCTAAACTAAAAGACATTTTGACCGAAGCTGAAAAGTCAGCTATTCAGGTCGGAGAAGCAAAAACATCAAATGGCGAATATCCATTCTTTACAAGCGGTGCAACTATTTTGAAATGGAACGAACCATTTGTTGACGGTAGAAATTGCTTTTTAAATACCGGCGGTAACGCTGATGTTAAATTTTATGTTGGTAAAGCCGCCTATTCAACAGATACTTGGAGCATTTCTGCAAAATCAGAAATGTCGGATTATCTCTACCTAATGTTATTTTCAATCAAGCCTGAACTTGACCAAAAATTCTTCCAAGGAACGGGGTTGAAGCATTTGCAAAAGCCTTTACTTAAAGACAGACCTATCTATGTTCCTGAAAAGCTGGAATTAGAAGCATTTAACCGTCAAGTAATGCCGATGTTTGATATTATTTCTGAGAACACAAGAGAAAATCAACAGCTGACATCTCTTAGAGATTGGCTTTTACCTATGTTGATGAACGGTCAGGCTACCATCAGTGATTGATATAGTAAATTATCGTTTATCGCATTATTTATAAGCTGCTTTTTGTTAATTATCTCAAGTAATCGTGCAACATCTTCTTGTCCACTCTCAATAACAGGTATAATTATTTCTTTTAAATCCGGAATACATAAATTGCTTACAATGGAACCGGTTGCATCTGCACGTTTAAATTGTGTTTGAACAAAGCTAGACATAAGTGTATTTAATAAATAATACGGGTCACATTTTTCCTTATTAACCTTTAACAGAACCAGCCTTTGACCTAAACAACACTTTAATCCTTTAGGGACAATACCGACCACGCCCATTGGAGCTTCTCTTGAAATTATAATATCTCCTTCTTCAGGTATAGCTCTTTTAGTTCTTTCCAAATATGTTACTTCATCAACAAAATATCCATCTGTAAAATCAAGATTACCATCCTTTAAATTAAAATTACGAACTACCCGAATACCTTCGTTTTTCCAGTCAGGCGTTGTATGAGGGCAGTCAACAATGTCTGTGCACAAATCGTTTAGTTTGTAATACTTCACTTGTTACCCTCCTTAAGTTCTGAATATATTTTTTTCCACTTAGCAGATGGATGTTTACAAATTGAGTCTTTGGAAGCAAAAGCACATAAACCTTCAATATAACAGTAACCACAAATATCTGGATTTGCTTGCCGGCAACCAAATGTCTGTTTTTCTGTATCCATCTCGTTAAGAGGAGAACGAATTGGGATACATAACTCTTTTGGAAAACTACTCATACTTCACCTTCTTTAACTGCTCCATAATCTCCGTTTTCAGTTTGTCGCCCTCTGCAAAATATTCCTGCAACTTCTCTGCATAGGCACTCATACGAGCATTAAACTCTTCCTGTGACAATTCAACATATTCGATTTTTACATCAAAATATTGTCCAGCCGCAAGTGAATACTTCTTTTCTTTGATTTCATCATAGGTAACAGCAACTGAAAAATCATCAACAGCTTCTTTATTAAGGAATGTATCAACAATTTTATCAATCTCAAAATCACGAAGTCTGCGTTTCTGATTATTACCGTCCTTATATTCTTCTCCCAATTTTGAAGCATCTATCAGTACAACCTTATCTGTTTTTCTTGAATTATCGAAAAATAATACTGATACATTCGTTCCGGTATTAGCAAATACATTTGATGGCATGCTGATTGCACCATAAACAATATGGTCTTCTACCAATCTCTTTAATACTTTCCCCTCAACACCGGTTTTAGCCGTTAAAAATCCCGTAGGAACTACAATTGCGCCTTTACCGTTCTTCTTTAAAGAATTAACAACATGCTGAATAAAACATGTGTAAATTGCCATACTTTCTTTTTTCTTCTTTGGAACTGACGGAACTCCTGCCCAAAAACGAGCCGGCATTGCCGCAATCTTTTCTCTGGTATCGGAAAAATCCATTTTAAACGGTGGGTTAGATACTACAAAGTCAAATTGTCTCAATCCTTCTCCATCATCAGATTTATGATAAGGAGAAACTAAAGTATCACCCTGTATAGCATGGTCAAGAGAAGACACCAATCCGTTAAGAATCAAATTCAACTTAAGCATCTTATTGCTTCTCTGGGAAATATCCTGTGAAAAAATAGTGCATCTGTCTTCACCAATTTGATGCGCAAGTGCCATCAATAAAGTTCCTGTTCCGGCTGATGGATCATAACACTCAATACTATGAAGGTCTGCATTTTCGCCAACAAGTAGTCTTGCCATAATCGTTGCTATTGCATGCGGAGTATAATATTCGGCATACTTGCCACCGCCTGCTGTATTGTAGTCTTTAATTAAATACTCAAATACTGCTGCAAAAAAGTCATAATGCTCCTCAAATGCTTCTTCAAAAGAAAAATTAACCAATTTATCAACAAGTGCTCTTGCAAAAGGTGCTCTCTGAGCTTCATCTGTAACATACTGTGTCAGTTTTTCAAACAGCGGAATTTTTGTGTTCTGTGTGGTCTGAGTTGAAAAAATTTCGCTGTTTAAATCAGCAATATCTACCATAGTATTATCAAAGATTATATCGAAATCGCCCTTGGTCTGCTGATTCCATAAGAATGAAATTAAATGTTCTGGTTTAAGTCTAGGAATATCTGGCGACATCTCATCAAACATATCAAGCTTGTCATCCTCAGACATTTCCATATAAGCAACATCCCATTTTTCAGTTTCTGCCAACATGGGATTTATCTTCTTAACCTCATAGCCAAACTTATCGTTTAGGAATTTGTATAGAAACACCTGAGTAATAATTTTATATTCGTTACCGTCATTTCCCATACCATAGGTTTGACAAGTTGATTTCAGTGCATCAATGAGTGCCACTGTTTTTTCTTTTATGTTCATTGCGTTGTCTCCTTATTATCTTTAGGCTGCTGAGTATGTTGCATTGTACTGTTCTAAATATTGTCTGGCAATTCTAGACTGTATAAATTTTCTGTCTTCACGAGCACTCGAAACACCGACATTGTCCATTCCGATTTTAATCTGTTGCATAACCGTTTGTTCAAAGTATGCGTCTTTTTTTAAGATATCATTTTTATCATAAACTTTCTGGTCAATGTCGCTTTTAATCGACATCAATACATCCATAATTGTTTCATCATAAGTTGACACTAACGGTTGCTTTCCTAGCTTAACTCTTTCTTGATTCTCTTCTCGAATACGCTTATGTACTCTTGCAAATTTAGCATCGCCCTTATATTTATGTACAAGTACCGAATTTTTCTTTTTCAATTCATCCAGCTTTTTCAGCACCTCATCTAATGCTTTTGAATGCTCAGTAAACTCATCAATACTATTGATAACAAACCCGTGTTCTTTGAATCTTTGCATAAAAACTTCTCTTAACGTGATGAACTCTGGGTCATCTTGGTCTATATTCTTTGTGAATGCCTGAATAGTTTTTGACCATTTTTCCTGAAGTTCAACACCCCCTGCAATCAATTTCATCTCTTCTTCACCAATTTTACTAAAATTGAAAGTTATATCCTCCATTGCCTCATTGACAAGCTGCTTGGTAGCATCATCTTCTTCAAAGGCTTCCTTTTGGTTGATATTGTCAATATGATGTTGTACTTCAGAAATCATCTCAGGTAATTTTGTAATCTCAAGTCGTGCAAATGCCTCTTTCAATTCATCATCGCCAAAGGTTCTAACCACATTACAGCAATCTCGTGCTTCAATCAAAATTTTGCGAAGTTTCAATAACTCTGTTTTGTCTTCTATAGTTGATATTTCAGAACTAAATTCCTCCAAGTTATCAGTTGTATAATTAAACAATACTTGCCTAACTTCTCTCATCTGATGAACAAGAGCTTCTGGATCTTCTATAACTTGCTGGAAAGTATCAGTCTCGTTGCCTTCTCCTGTTTCTACGGGGTCATTAAAACGATTCAACTCTCGCATGTACGCTTCATTTGTCTGTTCAAAATTAGATTTAATATCAGCAAAGTCAATTATGTATCCATAACGATTATCTTTATAAGGTCTATTTACACGAGTGATAGCCTGTAAAAGGTTATGATCTTTTAATTTCCTGCCAAAATAAAGTCTCTTGAGCCTCGGTGCATCAAATCCTGTGAGTAACATATTATAGACGATCAGAATATCAATAGTCATATTCTTTTTGAAATCTTTAATAATCTGCTTTCTTGTTTCCTTATCATCACTATCATGCAGTATAAGTCCTACTTTAAAGCAGCTTTGATTTGAAGAAGTTTTGTTAAGTTCTGTTTGCACCTCATCAAAATAGGCAAATAGTTTTCTTGCCTGTTCACTCGTTTCACAGATAACCATTCCGCCGAGAGTATTATCTCCCTTAATCATCCGGAACTGCTTCATATCTGTTATGATATAGCGCAACAGTTCTTTTACATAACTGTCATGCTCGATAATTTGGCTTTTCTTGATATCCTTTTTCTCAACAAGAGTTTCTAACTTCTCATAAATCTGTGAAAGCTTTTCCTTGTATGAAGTTTCAATATCTTCACGTATAATCTTTAATGTATAACCATCTTGAATTGACTTATCATAATAGTATGTATGAAAGTATTCTCCGAATATTTTCCATGATGCACGCTCTTCTTTCAAAAGAGGTGTTCCCGTCAACGCAATCTTGATAGAATTCTCATCTGCATCAAATAAGTTTGCCAAAAAACTACCAGCAGGATTGTAACCACGGTGCGCTTCATCAATAATGAAAATTCTTTGTAGATTAGTTGCATATGCATCTAATCTGACTTTTTCCTTATCCTCAGCAAATCGTTGAATGTTAACAACTGTTATTTCTGGTTTGCCGCTATTTCCTTCCATCGCTTGATTATTTCTAAACTGTTCCATTAATTCAGTTCTGGAATTTGCCGTCTTAACCTCAAGACCACGAGCTTCAAATTCCTGAGTAGCCTGTTCCAAAAGGTCAAGTCTATCCACAATAAAATAGAACTTTGCCACCTTGTTCTGTTTAGCATAAAAATCCGTCAGAACATATGTCAAATAGTAGGAAAGAGCGGTTTTTCCGCTACCCTGTGTATGCCAAATTACACCAGATTTTTTTCCTTCACTAAGTTTCTGACGCACAGCCAATGCCGCAAACATTTGCTGATAGCGCATAATATGTTTTTGATCAGTAAACTCGATCTTTCCATCGACTTCCTTTTCATTCTTCACATATGCTATACCATACTTAATTATAAAAAGTAATCTTTCTGGACTGCACATTGAAGTCAGCATTCGGTTTGTTGGTGTATTCTTTTTTAAATTGGTTTGATACTCAGGGGCATGATGGATAACTTGACAGTTAAAATCAGTTAAAATTTTTCTTTCTACATCAGGAGATACTTCCTTATACGGATACGATTTATGGTATGGTGCTATAGCCTCGCCTTTCGGATTTTCTTCTCTAAAACAGTTAAAAGGAGCTTCCGTCTTTGACGCAGTACAATAAAAAGCGCCTTGAATAGGAACAATTCCTCCCATCGCATCATATTCCATATTATTTGAAAACAACATCAGTTGAGTAATGTTAATAAACCTACGGAATTTTTTATTTGGAAAGCGCTGCCTATTCATTCGCTTACTCTCAGCAACCATTCCACCTTTATTGTTTGGTTTTTTCACTTCAATAAAAGCTATCGGCAGACCATTAACAAACAAAGTAATATCTGGTCTGAATTCATCTTGACCATTTTTGCATGTGAATTCAGCCGTGAAATGATAATCGTTCTTATTTAAATCTTCAAAATCAATAAGTTTGACTGGAGATACACTTGTCAGACGAGTGTAAAAAGCACGTCCCAAATCATCATTGTCCAGTTCCTGGCGTATCTCCCTAAGAACCTGCATTGCTTCGCCAGCTCGTTCTGGATTTAATTGAGCAAACTTCTTTTTGAAAACATCAATAAGAATATTAGTATCCGGATCGTAAATTGTTCCAGCCATTTCTTCTGATATTTTTCCGAAGTATGTGTATCCAAGTCGTGTCAGATGAACCATAGCTGGCATTTGAACACGGGTAGCTTCATTAAACATATTACGTTTATTGTTAACTTTCATTTTTAACCTCCTACAAATAACGCAATGATTAAATATTGCTTTTAAACTTGCATTTAATAATAGGCATAATTATACAAATACAAGTATATCATATTTCAACAACCAATACAAACTTTTTTGTTAATTGTACAAATAATGGTACAGGTAATGAATCCTCATCTATAAAAACGGTGAGGATTTTTGTTTTTATAAAACAATTTGTAAATTTTCTTTCAAAACACATCAACAAAACCTGAATTTTTCTCCGTATTATAGAGAGGTATTTTTTCTTCTTTGGTGAAATTAAATGTAAACAAGGTGTAAAGATTTTTGAAAAACACCCGAACAAAATGGAAATTTTTCTCCGTATAGTAGAGGGACTTTTTTCGTGGGTAATTTTTTGTTTTCAAATTTGGTTTTACTCTCTTTTCTTTTTGAAAAAGTATCTCTCGAATAATACGAAAGGAGGCAGCGCAATGAAAGAAAGCTACAAAAGTTTTGATGAACTACCGATGATGTTATCGGTGTCGCAGGTTGCAAAGGTGCTTGGAATATCTCGCACAAGGTCATACGAGCTTGTCAATGAAAAAGGTTTTCCAAAAATAAAAATCGGCACAAGAATTGTTGTACCGAAAGATGAGTTCAAATTGTGGATTCAAAAACAAATTAAGAAAGGATAAAAATTATGTACGTAAAGAAAAATTACAAAACCGACGGCAAGGTTTACTATATGCCAAACAAAATCTTTGACGAAAACTTTTCGCCGCACGAATTTATGATTTACTGTTTTCTTGTTTCGGTTGGCGACAGCAAAGGTGTAAGTTTTTGGTCTGTTCCGAAGATGGCAAAGAAGTGTAATATGTGCCCAACCACTTGCAGAAACACGCTCAAGTCACTCGAAGAAAAAGGCTACATAGATATTACTCAAAGATTTTTTGAAAACGCACAGCAAAGTAATATCTACACAGTTCATCAAATATAGTGTACCCCACTGTAAGA
>ERZ824978.2751-NODE-2751-length-14585-cov-9.565520_pt1 | contig 14585 bp, 7 predicted proteins | sample MGYA00519860_ERZ824978 | MGnify/ENA primary metagenome ERZ824978 (study PRJEB31778, sample SAMEA3449184) | human gut metagenome | biome: human gut; feature: human-associated habitat; material: faeces | place: United Kingdom | collected 2010/2012 ... | reverse complement strand
ACAACACGATTTCCAGTCGTGCTCGTTATGACCTCTTCGATACCACTGCATATTCACTTTCCGCTGACAGACAGCATAGATTATTATACCAAAATCTCGACAGATGTCAAGACATTTTTTTGCCTTTACCTCGCCTTTACCTATATCTACGCATGGAAGATTGCAAATCCCCACGTCCCTTTGCTCCCCGGAATGACGGGGATGGGTCTATTGATGCGCTGCGGGGCGCGGGCTGTCTGCCCGCGCCCCGCAAGGGAAACCCGTTTACTTTTCTCTGATTTTCAGTGTTTCTTCCTCATACCGCCGCCTGCGCTGCCATGTGACCAGCGCAAGGCATCCGGTAAGAGACGCGCAGAGGCAGAGTCCCCACGAGCCCAAGGCACCGCTGTCACCGGTTCCAGGGCTGCTGCCCGCCTTCCTGAAGGTGACCTCGATGGTATGCTCCTTCGTGACATTCTTGAAGGTATAGGACTTCACCGCGCCGACGTTCCTGCCGTCCACCAGCACCTTTGCCACGACGTAGCCCTTGTCCGGGGTGATGGTAAAGGTCTGATCCATCCCCTCCCGGACGGAGCTCCAGCCGGAGGGCGTGATAGACCCGTTCAGACCGGCCGTCGCCCTGATGGTGTAGTAGCTGTAATAGCTGCCTCCGCCGCCGATGTACGTCCAGTGGGCATACACGGTGGTATCCGCGACGAACACGGTGGCAGTCGTGATCTCCGTGCCGCCGTTCTTTTCGGTGTACCAGCCGTCGAAGGTATAGCTGCCGCTGCGGGAAGCATCGGGCAGAGAGGCCAGCTTCTGATCGGTTGTGGTCATTCTCCCGACAGAGGGCGTACCGCCGTTTCCGTCAAAGGAGATGGTGAACTCGCCGGGTGTGGACGCTGCGTCCTCCTCGAAGATGGCCCTGATCTTCACCTCGCCGCCCGGCATGATGAACTTGTTGTTGACGATGGTCACGCTTCCGCTGACCACCTGCCACTCCTTGAAGTGGTAGCCGGTTTTGGGATCGGCGCTCAGGGTGACCTCCATGCCCTCCTCGGCGGCGGCGGGTGTTGCCGTGGCGGTGCCGTTGCCGTCATCGGCGATGGTGACGGTGTACTGCGTTCCCCGCCGTACCACCAGTGCACTCTGCAGCGCGGATTCGTTGCCCGCGGTGTCCTTGGCGTAGAGGACAAGAAAAGCATTGTTTTTCCCCTCATCCAGCGCTCCGGAGATGGTGAAGCTGCCGTCGCTGCCTGCGTAGAGAGAGTCTCTTGTGCCGTAGTGGATCAGGCTGCCTGCGTCCGCCGTGCCGGTGATAGAATACGCCCCGGTATCCTTGTCCGCATAGAAGATAGGATCGGACAGCGTAAGCACGGGCGGTGTCTCGTCCCGGCTCACCAGCAGGAACACGCTGGTCACGTCCTTGCCCTTCACGGCGTCGATCTTGAGCATCAGCGTGCCGGTGAAGTCGGGGATCACAAAGGTGTCCGTCGGGCTGACATGGTCTCTCTCAGCCGGTGCTCCGGTGTCCATGCGTGTGACCGTGAAGTCGTCGGTCTGGTCGCAGGTCACGTAGAGATAGGTGAGATAGGGTTTTTCGTCGCGCACATAGGCGTGGAACACGCCGTTCTCGTCCCTGCTGCACGGCACGCCGCCCAAATCAAGGGTAATGTCCAGCGGTGTGTACTCCGGCAGGTATTGGCCGGAGGACTGGGTCTCCGCGCTGTAATACTTGCCGCCCTCAACGGTTCGGTAGGCGCTCACGCCGATCTTATAGTTCTTGTTGGCAGACAGGTTTTCGGCGGGGACGGAGGTGGCGCTGCTGCCGGACTCCGAGACCGCCACGCCGTTTCCGCCCACGGTGAGAGCCATGTTGATGGCGGTGGTCTTTTCGTCAAGGTCATAGCCGAAGCCGGTATCCTCCCAGCTGCCGTCGTCCTTCTCCCGATAGACCGTCACGCGGTAGCCGTCGGCGCCGTCCACGGCCTGCCACTCGCCCCGCATGACCTCGTTGCCGACAAACTCCAGGGTGACGCCGGCGGGGCGCTCGGGCTGGTTGGTGTTGGTATAATCAACGAGCGTGGTAAACGCGTTCGTGTCGATGCCCATAAGCGCTGTTTTCTTCGTCCCGTCCTCCATATTAAACGTCTTTTCCGTCATCAGGAAGGAGGTCACGTAGTATTGGCCCGTGGGGGCCAGTGCGCCGCTTTGGGGAATGTCGACGGAAATGTTGTTGAGGTCCTTCACTTCCTGCTCATCCACAAGGTACGTCGCCTCGCCCTCGGCGCTGCCCAGATAGGTACGCAGCACGTAGGTCGTATTTTCGACCGGATACTTCACCTTACCGGAGAGCGCGTAGCCGTTCTGCGTCAGCTCCAGCTTCTCGAAGGGCTCGACTGCGAAGCTCTTCTCGTCGGTAAATTCCAGCGCGCCCGAGTTGACGGTATACGTGCCGCCCTCCTTCAGCCGCAGGACTGCCAGACGGTATTCTTTGCCGTCGTCCTGCGATTTCTTCATGTCTGCGATGGTCATGGCATTGATGGCCGCGTTGGCGTCCATCTTACCGTCTTTCTTCAGCCAGTAGATGCCGATGTCGCTGCCGTCCTTTTTAATAGTCAGCGCGTCTATGATCTGCTCCTCGGTGACGTTGTTGTTAAAGGCCAGCACGATATACGGCGTCTCGTCAGGCCCGGCTGTCACGGTGAAATCCTTCGTATAGGGCAGCGCTGTCGGCGCAGCGGACAGGCTGACGGAATAGGCGCTGCCTCTCGCGGCGCTTTGCAGCGCGGAGGGCAGTGCCGCCGGCGCAGCGGACAGGCTGACGGAATAGGCGCTGCTCTCTACGCTGCTGCTGGCGGCGCTTTGCAGCGCGAAGCTCCGCACGATGGGCTCAATGCCCTTATCCGCCCAGTTCCACTCGGGAAGACTCCCGAGAAAACGGATCTCAAAGTCCCAGCCCTCGCCCCGCTTGAAGTTGGTCTGCACGATCTGCGGTATCAGCACCCACACCCGCGTATCAAAGACTCTGATGTTCACACCGACCATCGCACCGAGGTAGACGTCCATGTTCTTGAACGCCTGCTTCATGCCCTCGCTGACGCTGACGCCCCGGATGGGAGCGGTGGTCTGCCCGCCGATAATGAGGTTGATGTTTCCGACATCCACGCCGATACCGCCGATCACACGAATGTCGTCGGGGACCTGCACCCGGCCCTTGACGATGGCGTTGGCGCCCACGCCGAGGTACAGCCGATCCTTCGCCGCGGTCACACCGCCGAAGGCGCCCACATCAATGGAGGAGCTCAGCTTGATGGCATTGATCTCATTATTCGGCAGGTTGAGCGCGAGGAACTTCGACCCGACGAGGTAGAAGCCCTTGTAGTCCGTCCCCTTGTAATTGCGCACTTGCCCGTTGAGCTTGAGGGAGTAGCCGAATTCCTCGATGATATTCCCGGACTTGCCCAGACCGACAAGACCCACATCCGTCGCCTTGAGGGATATCTCGCTCGGCCCGAGGACCACGTTGCCCGTACCCTGGATCAGATGCAGGTATGTACCCGTCAGCGCGCCCCGCAGCTTCAGCGGCGGGATGGCGAAATAGTCGCCGTTCACCGTGGCCGCCAGATCCTTGAAGCCCGCGCCGCCGCCGTTGAGCTGTCCGATGGGAACAGGCGGGATCAGGGGGATGCCGGGGTTGGCCTTGACATAGAACCACAGCTCATCGGGGATCAGTGAGCCGTCCTTCTTGCTGCGCTCCAGCGCCAGCTTGGCCTCCGTCTCAAAGAGGTCGAAGGCGTTCAGCTCCAGCTCGAAGGCGTAGCGCTCCTCGCCCTTGAAGGTGTTGACCTCGCCCTCCACCTTCGCCAGCTCCAGCGCCATCAGCTTCGCGGTGTCGAAGCTGCCCGTGGCCTTTACGCCGTTGACCTTGAACTCCTTTTTCTCATTCAGGCCGAAGCCCAGCTTTTCCATGTTGAATTGCGCGCCCTCCAGGACGGTTTTGAAGCCGATCCCGCCGCCGAGGACCAGATCGCCCGCCCCGTTGGTCGTGGCGCTCTCCAGCTTCACCTTGGCGTAGGGAATGTCCACAAAGACGATGGCTTCATTCTTTGTGGGGTCAATGTCAAACGAGAAGCCCTTGTTCGTGAGCTTGATCTTCAAATCGCTCTCCGAACCGCTCTTCGGCTGATAGAACTTGAAGCTGGGCGCACTCAGATGCACGCCCCTTTGCTCTACCCTACCGTCCCAGTGGATGACCAGACTCCCGCCGCTGCGCCATGTGGCGGTGACGGAGGGGGAGAGCATCGCCGCGCCGCCGGTGAAGGTGAATTCCGTGCCGTTTTTGCTCTCATAGTCGCCGTTGATGAAGCCAATGGGGTCGCCGTATATCAGCTTCAGCGCCGACAGCGCCGCATCACTTGCCACGGGCAGCACCATCACGCCGTCCCTCCTGGCAAAGACCGCCAGCCGCTGGGCGTAGATGGTGGGATCGACCTTATCCGGCTCTGTGGGCACCTCCGATGACTTCACCACCAGATTGCGGAAGCCCCAGAGGTAGCGAGTGGAGCTCGGATAGGACTCGTCGTCGCCGAAAACAAGCCCCAAGCTGTCCTCGCACACCACCCGGGTGTCGGCGGGGCGGCTGGCCGGCGTCACGCTGACCGTGTCCGGCAGATATACCTTGATGGTGTTGGATTTATTTTGGCTATAGTATCCCGACAGCCCCACAAAGGGGTTGGCCCAGTTGTAGCCGTCCGTATAGACCTCGGTGATGCAGTCGTAGCACCAGTCGAACCCCTGTCGGAAGCCCTTGTATGTGGATACATTCTCCAGCTTGCCGGTGATGACGGAGCTTTCGGTGGAAAGCACCGTCTGTTTATCATAATTAAAAACGGTGCGGCCCAGCTTGAGGGCGGGGCTGTCCGCGGCCTTGGGATGCCCCATGGCGGTAAAGCCGCTGAGGGTATAGCCCCAGAAAATGCCCACATCGGTGTTCAGCGTCTGAAAGAACGCCTCGCTGTCCTGCTCGTTGATCCGGATATTGTCAACGGATACCATCACGCCCCAGCTCTCCTCGGACAACTCGTTCTCCTTAAGCTGCACCAGCTCATGGTACACGGAGGTCGTCCCGCTCACGGTGAGCTTGGTCAGATTGACCGTCAGGTCATAGTCCGCCCTGATGGCCTTTGCCGTGCCGTTGGGCGTCTTGTTCACAAAGGTCAGGCTTTTCAGGCGCAGGCTTGCCGGATGCGTGGTGTGCCTTGAGCCATAGGTAACGAAGTAGCAGTACGGCGTCTGCCTGTCCGTGGGGTCGGCGCTTTCCGTCGCCGGAGCCGTTGACAGTGTGCCGTCCTTCCGCGCGATCACGCGGATATAGTCGTTTTGCAGCGCAAGCGACCCGCTGCTCAGCGTGGTCTGCTTCACAGCGTTGTTTCCCACCGGCCGGATGTCTCCCACAGCGGCCAGCGCCTGCGCAGGCAGTATGCTAAAAAGCAGGCATAGTGTCAATAGCAGGGATAGTATTTTTTTCATGGTTCACTCTCCTTCTCTCTTTCCTTGTCTCCGTTCCTCCGTTTCTCCCTCTCGCGCAGCCGTATGCAGGCGATCACCAGCACAACCGCCACCGCAAACGTCACAACGGCCACCAGCACATAGCCGCCCGCGTCCTTCCGCAGCAGCATAGCGCCAAAGATGCCCTGCGCGGCGGTCTGCCCCTGGCCGACCACCACGCCCTCCGCCTGTATCAGCGCCGCGAACAGGAGCATACACGCGGCGGACAGCCCGTAGACGCCGCGCCGCTGCTTCCGGCGGGTGTTTTCACGCACCCGTTTTTTGACAAGGGCGACCCGTCTTGCGGTATCGTACATATCGTCTGCAACCTCCTCTCTGCTTTTTCAACGGGGCGGCTTAAAAAGCCTCCTACTTATATAGGTACATAAAATCGGAAAAACTCTCACCCAAAACGCAAAATTTTCCAAAAAAATCTGAGAGCCGCCAAAAAGCGACTCTCAAAGGGAGAAAAAGCTCGGTTATTCACGCCGGACGGACCGGGAGGTGTATGGTTTTCCCGCCGCGATCAGCAGCACCGGCAGGGCATAGGCGATATACTGCGCCGCACCGCCGTAGGCGATGAGCAGGTTATAGACGGCGTGGAGGGTGATGGCCGCACCCAGTAGTCCGCAGGTGCCGGCGACCTTCAGCCACGTCCGCTGCCACGCATACGCCAGCCCTCCGCCGACGATCAGACCGCACAGCACGTGCATCGCCCCCGTGCCGAAGCCCCGGAAGAAGATGAAGGAGAAGCGGTCGGCGCCGTTCTGAATGAGATAGCAGACATTTTCAAAGGTGGCGAAGGCGAGGGCCACGGTGATGGCGGCGGGCTTGATCCGCTGGCTCTCCGGCTCAAACACCAGCAGGTAAAAGGCCAGCGGCAGCAGCTTCATGAGCTCCTCCACCACCGGCGCGATCTCCACCGTGGCGGCCAGGGCGTCCGCCTGACACACCGCCGCGAGAAAGGTGTTGATATAGGCAGAGAGCAGGCACACCCCCATCCCGGCGATGCAGAACAGAAAAAAGCGGAGCTGCTGCCTGCCCATGCACAGGGCGGCTACCAGCAGGGGGGACACCATGCACAGGAAGATGTTTTCAATGTAGGTCATGCGCGCACCGCCTTTCCCGTGGCGGGCAGCAGACCCAAAATGGCAAGCGTCAGCAGAATATCGCACCAGAAGGCGGGGTCTGTCGGAGAGGTATCGGGCCAAAAGCAGCCCACCGTCCAAAGCAGGTATTCCGAGAACACAAAGCACAGCACCCCTATGTGGAAGTACCGCATATCGCGGGCCGCGCCCTCCTGCCCGCTCGCATAGTCCAGTCCCCGGATAGCGCAGAAGGAGAGTACGATCATCATGCCGCACCAGATCAGGTTGGAGAGGATGTCGCCGTAGGTGCAGTAGAACACCAGCAGCGGCACGCCGACCAGCGGCGCCAGCCACGCCTTCCGGCTTCGGGAGGCACGCTCCTCCGGACTGGACAGCGTGGCCTGCAATATCCGCAGGAAGATCCCGCTGGCGATCCAGCCGAATTCCGACACATAAAAGACCTGCGGCGTGGTGGAGAACAGCAGCAGATACAGCGTCCAGTAGAGATCACCCAGCGCAAAGCAGCCGTAGAAGCACAGCAGCAGAAGAAGGTGCGTCTGCCGGGGGTTTTTATAGTAGGCGATGCCGGAAAGCCCAGCGCCTGCCACTGTGACCAGCAGCTGCAGCAGGTTTTCAATCAACTCCATGGCGTCCCTCGCTTTCCTGCTCCTGCTCGTTCTCCCGGTGCATACGCCGGAGCTGAAAGCACAGGATGGTCACGCACACGCCCAGCAGGAAGGCCAAAAGGCCGATAATGATATACCCGAGGACAGCGCTGCTCCGAAAGATGCTGGCAGCCGTTTCAAAGCCGGTGTAGTCGTTGACCTGTATCCGTGCGGCGATACCGGGCATGGCGAAGGACACACCTGCCAGCACCGCAAGGCACGCCGCCGCAGCCAGCGCCACGGTGAGTCTGTCGCGCCGCCGTCTGTCCTCATGTTCTCTTGCGGCGATCCGCCGCTTCGCCTCCGCTACCCGTTCCTCATGACTCCGCATTTGTGATCCCCTCCCGTTCCAGCAGCCTGCGCAGGCTCTCTTTTCCTCGATACACCATATTGGTGATCTGCTTCACTGTTTTTCCTGTGACCTCCGCCGCCTGTGCATAGCTCATATCCTCGAAATAGGTGAGATACAGGACCTCCCGATAATCCGGATTCATTTCTGCCATGCAGAAATGGAGGATACGGTCCCGCTCCTTCGTCCGGATGACCTCCTCCGCCAGCAGCCGTCCGTCCGGCTCCTCCGCCAGCTCCTCCAGACTGAACAGGTGTCTCCGCTTGCTCTTGCGGCGCAGCGCCATGTGCCGTGCCGCCTTGTATAGATACGTCTTGAGCCCGCCGTCCCGAATCCGCGGCTTTTTGGTGAACAGATAGGCAAAAACGTCCAGCATCAGCTCCTCGGCTTCGTGGACATCGTGCAGGTAGCCGTCAATATACATAGTCAGCGGATCGCCGTATTCCTTCATCAGGGCATCCAGCCCCGCGTCGTCGCCGTCCAGGTATTGGCGGTATAGGATCTCGTCGCAAGCCATATCGTTCACCTCTTTCTTGCAGGTGTCAAAAAGGGGGCTTTCCCGTGTTCTTCGGAATCCATCATGCACTGATGAATAACACTTGTCATGGTACATTATATATGAATACCTGGGGAAGCACAAGGCATCTGCAAAATGTTTAGAGGAAAGGTGCATATACAGCATCATCTGCCGGGGGTAAGTCCCTCCCTTACGGGAGAAAAAGCCGTAAAAAAAGTACTCCCATAAGAGGAAGAGAGCCGCCTAACGGCGGCTCTCTTGGGATAGTGAGGGCGTTTACTCCTGATCGGGAGTCTCCGGGGCGTCCTCCGCCTCCGGCACATCGGACAACTCCTCCGGCTGCTCCAGATCCCCGGCGGAGGCCGGGGACACAGGGCCGGCGGCGTGCATGGCTTCGGCCTCGTCCTCGCGCTCGGCCTCCGTCTCAGGTACCAGCTCCTCAGCCAGCTTGCGGTAGGCCGCCAGACCCGCACCGGCAGGGATCAGCTTGCCGATGATGACGTTCTCCTTCAGACCCACCAGATGGTCCACCTTGCCCTTGATGGCAGCTTCGGTCAGAACCTTGGTGGTCTCCTGGAAGGAGGCCGCGGACAGGAAGGAATCCGTGGCCAAAGAGGCCTTGGTGATACCCATCAGCAGTTGGGTATAGGTGGCCTCCTGCAGCGGCTCGCCGTCCTCGCGGACCTCGCCGTTAGCGATGCGGGCGCGGACCGCCGCGTTGGCGTCCTCTACCTCCATGACATCGGCCATCGCGCCGGAGAGCAGGCCCTCGGCGTCGTTGGCGTCCTCCACGCGCACCTTGCGCATCATCTGACGGACAATGACCTCGATGTGCTTATCGTTGATGTCCACGCCCTGCTGACGGTACACCTTCAAAACCTCCTGGATCAGGTAGTTATGCACCGCGGAAGCGCCGCGGATACGCAGCACGTCGTGGGGGTTCAGCGCGCCGTCCTGGAGCTGGCGGCCCTTCTCGATGACCTCGCCGTCCTGCACCAGCAGGCCGGTGTGGGGCACCGCGTAGGTGCGGGTATCGCCGTCATCGGCGGTGATGATAATATTCAGCAGGCTGCCCTTGGTAGCCTCCTCGAAGCGGACCTTGCCGCCGATCTCGGCGATGGTGGCCATCTTCTTGGGCTTGCGGGCCTCGAACAGCTCCTCCACTCGGGGAAGACCCTGGGTGATGTCGCCGCCGGCCACGCCGCCGGTGTGGAAGGTTCGCATGGTCAGCTGCGTACCGGGCTCGCCGATGGACTGCGCCGCGATAATGCCGACAGCCTCACCAGGCCCGACGGGCTTGGAGGTGGCCAGGTTCATACCGTAGCACTTGGCGCACACGCCGGAATGGGCGCGGCAGGTGAGCACGGTGCGGATCTCCACGGAATGAATATCGAATTTCTCCAGCAGGTCGGCGTCGGAGGCCTCCATCATGTGATCCTTGGAGATCAGCACCTCGCCGGTCTGGGGATTCAGCACGTCTCTGGCGGGGAAGCGGCCGCGGACACGCTCGGAGAACTTCTCAATGATCTGACCGCCCTCGCTGATCTCGGACACCACAATGCCCTTGTCCGCGCCGCAGTCTGCCTCGCGGATGATGACGTCCTGGCATACGTCCACCATGCGGCGGGTCAGATACCCGGAGTCGGCGGTACGCAGCGCCGTATCGGCCAGGCCCTTACGAGCGCCTCGGCTGGAGGTAAAGTACTCCAGCACGCTCAGACCCTCGCGGAAGTTGGCCTTGATGGGGATCTCGATGGTCTTACCGGCGGTGTTGGCCATCAGGCCGCGCATACCGGTCAGCTGACGGATCTGCTTCATAGAACCACGGGCGCCGGAGTCCGCCATCATGAAGATGGGGTTGTACTTGTTCATATTGGCGGTCAGGGCATCAGTGACGTCGGCGGTAGTCTTTTCCCATTCGCGGACCACCAGCTTGTAACGCTCCTCGTCGGTGATGAAGCCCATGTTGTACTGGTCCTCAATGTCCACCACGCGCTGCTCCGTCTCAGCGATGAGCTCGTACTTGGCCTTGGGCACCGTCATATCCGCGATGGAGATGGTGATCGAGCCGCGGGTGGAGTACTTGTAGCCGGTGGACTTGATGTTGTCCAGCACCTCGGCGGCCACGGTGAAGCCGTGCTGCTTGATGGTGCGATCCACGATCTTGCCCAGCAGCTTCTTGCCGCAGGTCTCGGTGATCTCGTACTCGAAGAACTTGTCGGTGGGATTGCCGTTGTCGTCATACCGCTTCACGAAGCCCAGATCCTGAGGGATGTTGCGGTTGAAGATGATGCGACCGGCGGTGGCGCGCACCACGCGCTGCACCTTCTCGCCGCCCAGTTCTCTGGTGACGCGCACCCAAACGGGCTGGTGGATGCCGATGACGTGCTCGTTGTAGGCCATGAGAGCCTCGTCCTCGTCACGGTAGATGTGCAGGTGAACGTTGGCCTTCTCCTCGTCGGTGAGCTCGTCATAGGTCTTGCCGGCCAAGGCGAAGTCCACATCGTCCGGCCAGAACTCGTCGTTGGTCATCTGGCTGACGCCGTTCTCAAAGCGCTCAAAGGTCAGGTAATAAGATCCCAGCACCATATCCTGGGTAGGCACGGTGACAGGGCCGCCGTCCTGGGGACGCAGCAGGTTGTTGGCCGACAGCATCAGCAGACGGGCCTCGGCCTGGGCCTCGGCGGACAGGGGGACGTGAATGGCCATCTGGTCGCCGTCGAAGTCGGCGTTGAAGGCCGTGCAGTTCAGGGGGTGCAGCTTCAGGGCGCGGCCGTCCACCAGCACCGGCTCAAAGGCCTGGATGCCCAGACGGTGCAGCGTAGGCGCGCGGTTCAGCATGACGGGATGATCCTTGATGATCTCGTCCAGCGCGTCCCACACCTCGGTGCGGCCCTTGTCCACCATCTTCTTGGCGGACTTGATGTTGTTGGCGCTGCCGTCCTCCACCAGCTTCTTCATGATGAAGGGGCGGAACAGCTCCACGGCCATCTCCTTGGGCACGCCGCACTGGTAGATCTTCAGCTCGGGGCCGACCACGATAACGCTTCGGCCGGAGTAGTCCACGCGCTTGCCCAGCAGGTTCTGACGGAAGCGGCCCTGCTTGCCCTTGAGCATATCGCTGAGGGACTTGAGGGCGCGGTTGTTGGCGCCGGTGACGGCCCGGCCGCGTCGGCCGTTGTCGATGAGGGCGTCCACGGCCTCCTGGAGCATCCGCTTCTCGTTGCGGACGATGATGTCGGGGGCGTTGAGCTGGATGAGCCGCTTGAGGCGGTTGTTGCGGTTGATGACCCGGCGGTACAGGTCGTTCAGGTCGGAGGTGGCGAAGCGGCCGCCGTCCAGCTGCACCATGGGGCGCAGCTCCGGGGGAATGACGGGCACCACGTCCAGGATCATCCACTCGGGCTTGTTGTGGCTCAGGCGGAAGGCTTCCACCACCTCCAGCCGCTTGACGGCGCGGGCGCGCTTCTGACCTTCGGTCTCGCGGTCGCGCTCCTTCTCGGCCAGTTCGGCGATCTCCTTCTTCAGCTTGACGCTCAGATCGTCCAGATCGAGGGCCTGCAGCATTTCCTTGACGGCCTCGGCGCCCATTCCGGCGCGGAAGCTGCCCTTGCCGCACTTGGCTTCGACTTCACGATACTTGGCATCGGTGATCAGCTCATACTTCTTCAGGCCGGTCTGGTTGCTGTCGCCGGGATCCAGCACGATGAAGTTGGCGAAATACAGCACCTTCTCCAACGTGCGGGGACTGATGTCCAGCAGCATACCCATGCGGCTGGGGATTCCCTTGAAGTACCAGATATGGCTGACGGGCGCGGCCAGCTGAATATGGCCCATGCGCTCGCGGCGCACCTTGGCGCGGGTGACCTGCACGCCGCACTTGTCGCAGATCTTGTTCTTATCCTTGAACTTGATGCGCTTATACTTACCGCAGTTGCATTCCCAGTCCTTGGTCGGTCCAAAGATGCGCTCGCAGAACAGGCCGTCGCGCTCGGGCTTCAAGGTGCGGTAGTTAATGGTTTCGGGCTTGCAAACCTCGCCGTAGCTCCACTTGAGGATCTGCTCCGGCGATGCCATTCCGATTTGGATGGAATCCAGATTGGTCAGTTCAAACAAAACGCGGCACTCCCTTTCGGTTTATGGCAATAGGGATTATTCGTTATCGTCGGGGGCGTTGTCGGCATCGTCCAGATCCACGCCTGCCAGATCGTCGCCCAGATCCATGTCGAAATCATCCAGATCGTCGTCCAGACTGAAGTCCAGATCAACGTCTTCGTCGGCGACTTCCGCAGCGGTCTCGTCCGCGGCGGTCTCCTTTTCCTCTTCTTCGTCTTCTTCATCGAAGTGGGAATTGGTGGGCTCGTCCAGATCGTCGTCGTCCAGCTCGCGGATGATGATCTCTTCCTTATTGGCATCCAGCACGCGAATATCCAGCGCCAGAGACTGCAGCTCCTTGATAAGCACCTTGAAGCTCTCCGGCACGCCAGGAGCGGGGATGTTGGTGCCTTTGACGATGGCTTCGTAGGTCTTGACGCGGCCTACGATGTCGTCGCTCTTCACGGTCAGGATTTCCTGCAGGGTGTTGGCGGCGCCGTAAGCTTCCAGCGCCCACACTTCCATTTCGCCAAAGCGCTGACCGCCGAACTGGGCCTTGCCGCCCAGAGGCTGCTGGGTAACGAGAGAGTACGGGCCGACGGAGCGGGCGTGCATCTTATCGTCTACCAGATGGTGCAGTTTCAGGAAGTACATGATACCAACGGTAACGGGGTTTTCGAAGGGATCGCCGGTACGGCCGTCATACAGCTGGATCTTGCCGTTGGGCTTGGAGCCGTCCACGGGCCGCAGGAAGCCATAGCCAGGAACCTCGCTGGCCTTTTCTAGCAGCACTTCGATGTCGTCCATGGTCGCACCGTCGAATACGGGGGTGGCTACATGCCAGCCCAGCGCCTTACAGGCCATGCCCAGGTGCACTTCCAGCACCTGACCGATGTTCATACGGGAAGGCACGCCCAGAGGATTCAGCACGATCTGCAGCGGCGTACCGTCGGGCAGGAAGGGCATATCCTCTTCGCGCAGAATGCGGGACACAACGCCCTTGTTGCCGTGACGGCCGGACATCTTGTCGCCCACGCTGATCTTACGCTTCTGAGCAATGTAGACGCGAACCATCATGTTCACGCCGGGGCTCAGCTCGTCCTTGTTCTCCCGGGTGAAGATCTTCACGTCCACCACGATACCGCCCTCGCCGTGAGGCACGCGCAGAGAGGTGTCGCGGACTTCGCGGGCCTTTTCGCCGAAGATGGCGCGCAACAGGCGTTCTTCTGCGGTCAGGTCAGTTTCGCCCTTGGGCGTTACCTTACCGACCAGAATATCGCCGGCGTGGACTTCCGCACCGATGCGGATGATACCGTCCTCGTCCAGATCCTTCACCGCGTCGTCGCCGATGTTGGGAATATCGCGGGTGATCTCTTCCGGTCCCAGTTTGGTCTCGCGGGCCTCGGACTCGAACTCTTCAATATGAATGGAGGTGTAAATATCGTCCTTCACCAGCTTTTCGCTGATCAGAACGGCGTCCTCGTAGTTGTAGCCTTCCCAGGTCATGAAACCGATGAGCATGTTGCGGCCCAGGCCGATCTCACCGTTCTCGGTAGAGGGGCCATCCGCCAGCAGGTCGCCCTTTTCAATGACCTGACCGGCCTTGACGCGGGGACGCTGGTTGATGCAGGTGCCCTGATTGGAACGGGCGAACTTGCTCAGATGATAGGTGTGTAGCTCGCGATTTTCATCGCGGATCACGACCTCGCTGCCGGAGACCTTTTCCACCACGCCGCTTTGCTTGCTCAACAGGGTAACGCCGCTGTCATGAGCCGCCTTGTATTCCATGCCCGTGCCGACGAAGGGAGCTTCGGGCACCAGCAGAGGCACAGCCTGACGCTGCATGTTGCAGCCCATCAGAGCGCGGGTAGCGTCGTCGTTCTCCAGGAAGGGGATCATGGAGGTAGAAACGGAAACCACCTGACGGGGGCTGACGTCGATCAGATCCACCTTGGTCTTGGGAACCTGAATGATCTCAGCCTTGTCGCGGACGGCCACGTTGTCGTTAACGAAGGTGCCGTCCTCGTTCAGGGGCTCGTTGGCCTGTGCCACCAGATAGAAGTCTTCTTCATCGGCGGTCATGTAGACCACATCGTCCGTCACACGGGCGTGTTCCTTGTCCACCCAGCGGTAGGGGGCCTCGATGAAGCCGTACTCGTTGATGCGGGCATAGGTCGCCAGAGAACCGATCAGACCGATGTTGGGGCCTTCAGGGGTCTCAATGGGGCAGATGCGGGCGTAGTGGCTGTAATGCACGTCTCGAACTTCGAAGGAAGCACGGTCGCGGTTCAGACCGCCGGGGCCCAGAGCGGACAGGCGGCGCTTGTGGGTCAGTTCGG
>ERZ824978.2748-NODE-2748-length-14592-cov-11.524799_pt1 | contig 14592 bp, 16 predicted proteins | sample MGYA00519860_ERZ824978 | MGnify/ENA primary metagenome ERZ824978 (study PRJEB31778, sample SAMEA3449184) | human gut metagenome | biome: human gut; feature: human-associated habitat; material: faeces | place: United Kingdom | collected 2010/2012 ... | reverse complement strand
TGTTGTCAAACATCGTCCTGAATGAACTGGATTGGTGGATTGTCAGCCAGTGGGAGGAAATGCCCACCCAAAGGAACTATGTACACAGAATCTATGCGAATGGAACTCCCGACAAAAGCAGTACCATCCGTACTCTGCGTAACTACACGAATCTAAAAGAGTGCTATGTTGTCCGTTATGCAGATGATTTCAAAATCTTTTGCAAAAAGCGGTCGGATGCAATCAAGCTGTTCGAGGCTACGAAACAATGGCTTTTAGATCGTCTGGGACTGAAAATCAGCCCGGAGAAATCAAAGATCGTAAATCTGAAACGCCATTACTCTGAATTTCTTGGCTTTAAGCTGAAAGTTCGAACAAAAGGAAAGAAGCCAGATGGACAACCAAGGTATGTAGTAGAAGCGCATATCAAGGATAAAGCATTGCAGAAAATCCGGGAGAAAAGCAAGGAAATTATTGGGCAGATACGGCAGACCTATGACCCAGGAATGGAATATCGTCTGATACAGAAATACAACTCCTATGTCATGGGCGTTCATAACTATTACAGCATTGCAACCCATGTGAATATTGACTTTCACAAAATCGCTTTCGATGTCAAAAAGAGCCTTTACAACAGATTGAAGCACAGACTGCAAAAGAAAGGTCAAATCACAAACAGGTATATCAAGGAGAAATACGGCACAAGCCGGGAGGTGCGTTATCTGAATGGTCATGCCATCGTCCCGATTGCCTATGTTCAGCATAGAGTACCTATGGATAAGAAAAGTCGGGTAAACAAGTACACGCCAGAAGGACGGGTTGAGATTCATAAGAATCTTGCTGGTATCAATATGGCAGTACTCTATCATCTGATGAACAATCCATGCGGTAAGCAGAGCGTAGAGTACAACGACAACCGCATTGCGCTCTATGTTGCGCAGAAAGGAAAATGTGCTGTTTCCGGTGCTGAACTGGGAGCAAATCAAGTGGACTGTCACCACAAAAAGCCGTTGGTGCTTGGGGGCAATGACAGTTACCAAAACCTGATTATTGTCTCCGATGTGGTTCACATTCTCATTCATTCCAGTAATGAGCGCACCATCCGAAAATACCTGAAAGTGCTGAACCCGGATAAAAAGCAGTTGGCAAAGCTCAATAAACTTCGTGTGATGGCAGAAATGCCGGAACTCGTTTTCTAAAGGGCAAATCTGTTTGATGTATAGATTATCATAAAAAATGCTGACGATGGAAAGCCGTGTGATGGGAAACTGTCACGCACGGTTTGGAGCGGGGGAAAATCTGGAGGAACGGGTATGCAGCCTGCGGCTGCATACCTCGCCCAAAAGATTACCTATCGCTATCCTTCGAGATGGCAGCTGCTGCGATGGAAAGCAAAAGGCTCGGCCTTTGCAGCAAGTCCATGTTCGTAGTGCCGAACCATCTGACAGAGCAGTGGGCGGCGGAATTTCTGCAGCTTTATCCTGCGGCCAATATATTAGTCGCGACAAAGAAGGATTTCCAGACGAAAAACAGGAAGAAGTTCTGTGCAAGGATCGCCACAGGACAGTACGATGCAGTCATCATTGGGCATTCTCAGTTCGAGAAGATCCCCATAAGCGTAGAGAGACAGCAGGAGATGCTGAGAAGGCAGATCGATGAGATCACGGAAGGGATCGCAGAACTGAAACGAAACAGAGGCGAGAGGTTTTCCATAAAGGCGATGGAAAAGAGCAAAAAGCAGCTCAGGATAAAGCTCGAAAAGCTCAGTGACCGCAGCAGGAAAGACGATGTGATATGCTTTGAAGAGCTTGGAGTGGACAGGCTTTTCATCGACGAGAGCCATTTTTACAAGAATCTCTTCCTTTATACGAAGATGAGGAACGTTGGCGGTATCTCTCAGACGGAAGCGCAGAAAAGCTCAGACCTTTTCATGAAATGCAGATATCTTGATGAGATCACAGGGGGAAAAGGGATCGTTTTCGCCACAGGAACGCCCATAAGCAACTCGATGACAGAGCTTTACACGGTGCAGAGATACTTGCAGTACGACACTCTCTGCAGGTATGAACTGCAGCACTTCGATGCATGGGCATCGACTTTCGGTGAGACCGTGACAGCAGTGGAGCTGGCACCGGAGGGGACGGGATACAGAACGAAAACGAGGTTCTCAAGGTTCTACAATCTGCCGGAGCTGATGAACATGTTCAAGGAAGTCGCAGACATCAAGACCTCTGATATGCTTAACCTTCCTGTGCCGGAGGCTCGTTATCACAACGTATCGGTGAAGCCGTCAGAGTTTCAGAAGAAAATAGTGGAGGATCTTTCCTTAAGGGCGGACAGAGTGAGAAACGGGATGGTGGATGCATCACAGGACAATATGCTGAAGATAGTGCGCTGCTAAGCGCAAAAGTATATCTCCCCCGCAGGGGGACATTATTAAAAGTAAATAATGGGAACAACCAACCTACCTGGAGAGGAAACTCAAAGGGGACAATCGCATGTTGGTAAAGCGGATAAGGAGTTAATCGCAATACTTCGATGCTCCGCAAGTTCCGTATCCTATGGTTAAAGCTATACTGCCTGAACCTTAGTTCCGACTTGGTGCAAAGCATCGCCCATCGGAAAGCGATTGATACCGATGTCATTGTATGCTCGTTGTTGTTGATTTTGGACGAGTAACTTTTTGCAATGAAAGAGCGCACAGTGAGTGCGAATAAAGGGACGAACAAGGAACCTAAGGGATACTCGATACGTATACTTTTGACGAATAGCAGGATTGCCTAAAGGGGGAGACCCCCATGGTAACGGAGTCACCATAGTAGTCCGAGCAAGGGAAAGCCTTGTACATGGCGAAGGGTGACAGGTAATTTCGATTAGTTAGAAAGGAGTAGGTGCGTGAGATGCGTACAGCCAAAACTGTTTTAACGGTCATTCAAGAACGTGGAAAACAAAAGAAACCTATTGAAAGAGTTTACAAGCTCTTATTTAACCGTGAATTATATCTGAATGCCTATGCTAAGTTATACCCGAATAACGGAGCAATGACAAAGGGTGTTACAAATGAAACGGTAGATGGAATGTCCATTCAGAAAATAGACAGAATGATTGAAATACTCCGTGAGGAGAAATATCAATGGAAACCAGCAAGACGGGAATATATCAAAAAGAAAAATGGTAAGAAGCGTCCGCTGGGGATTCCTGTATGGGGAGATAAAGTATTGCAGGAAGTAATGCGTCAGATTTTAGAAGCGTATTATGAGCCACAGTTTAGTGAACATTCCCATGGTTTTCGTCCAAACAGAGGATGTCATACAGCACTACAAGAAATACAGGTATGGAAAGGAACTCGCTGGTTTATTGAGGGAGACATTTCTCAATACTTTGATACAATCGACCATAAAATTTTACTGGAAATACTTGCAAGAAATATTCATGATGGAAGATTTATCCGTCTGGTATCGAATATGTTAGAAGCTGGATACTTGGAAGAATGGAAATTCAAGCAGACAATCAGCGGTGTGCCTCAGGGCGGAGTTATCAGTCCGATACTGGCTAATATTTATCTCAACGAATTTGATAATTGGATTGAAGAAGTCTTAATCCCAAAATACACAAAAGGGAAAAGGCAGAAATCTAATCCAGAATATAACAAGTTGACCGCTGAAATCCAAAAACTCAGAAAGGAGGGAGATGCAAAGACAGCCCATCAGCTTGTGGTTGAACGCAGAAAAATACCTTCTGTTAATACGCAAGATGAGAATTATCGCAGATTGCGCTATGTGAGATATGCGGATGATTTTCTACTTGGATTCACTGGCTCTAAAGCAGATGCAGAAGAAATAAAAGAAGAAATAGGAAGATTTCTAAAAGAGAAATTAAATCTGATAATGTCAGAAGAAAAGACTCTAATAACAAATGCAGGCAGTCAGGCGGCAAAGTTTCTTGGATATGAAATCAAAGCACAAAGGGTCAATGACTATATTGACCCAAAGGGGCGCAGAGGAGCAAATGGAGCAATCGCACTATTAGTCCCTGCAAAAGTAATTGAAGAAAAATGCAAGAAATATATGAAACGTGGAAAAGCAACTCATAGGAATAATCTTCTGCAAGATGATGATTTTTCTATTGTACAGACATATCAGCAAGAGTACAGAGGACTGGTGCAGTATTATATTCTCGCACAAAATTTGTCTTGGTTCTCGAAGTTGTACTGGTATATGGAAACTTCATTATTGAAAACTCTTGCGTGTAAACACAGGTCATCTATCAATAAGCAAAAGGCTAAGTATAGAACAACCATAACAAGTACAAGTGGAAAAACAGTTCCGTGTCTGCAAGTTGTAGTAGAACGTCCTAATAAAAAGCCATTAGTTGCGACATGGGGAGGAATTTCTCTTGTGCATAAACGAAAAGCTGTTATAGAGGATATACCATACAAGGTATATGGTGGGCGAACAGAATTAGTTAAAAGACTGTTGGCAGAGAAGTGTGAATTATGTGGAAGTACTAAAAATATAGAGGTACATCATATAAGAAAACTTGCAGATTTAAAGAAGAAAGGACAGGCAGAAGTACCTAAATGGGTACAGATAATGTCTGCCAGAAAAAGAAAAACGCTTGTGGTATGTCGGGAATGCCATGTAGCAATCCACAATGGTAATATAACCAAAAGTTCTTGAAATGGAATTACTGGGGAGCCGGATGATGCGAAAGTATCACGTCCGGTTCTGAGGGGGGATAACGGAAAAGGAGCCATTGCTACCTCGCCGGTATCCTACCCGACACGAACGACGGAAGGAAACTTGCAATGGATCAGAGGCTGATCAGCGAGAACCTCCCGGATCATGAAGGAAGCAAGGTGAATGCCTGCATCAGCAATATATACAGGATATGGGATGAAAGCAGGGAGAAAAGATCAGCTCAGCTCGTTTTCTGCGATATCTCGACACCGAAAAACGACGGCTCATTCAATGTGTATGATGATATCAGGACGAAACTCATAGCAAAGGGGATATCCGCAGAAGAGATACGGTTCATACACGAGGCGGACTCTGATGTAAAGAAAAAGGCTCTGTTTTCCAGGGTGAGGGCAGGGGAGGTCAGGGTGCTCATAGGCTCCACGCAGAAGATGGGTGCCGGGACCAATGTGCAGAAAAGGCTCATCGCACTTCATGATCTTGACTGTCCCTGGAGACCATCGGACCTTGAGCAAAGAGCCGGAAGGATCGTGCGTCAGGGGAACGAAAACAAAGAGGTGGATATCTACAGATATGTTACGGAGGAGACTTTCGACGCCTATCTTTACCAGCTGGTGGAGAACAAACAGAAATTCATATCCCAGATCATGACAAGCAAATCACCGGTGAGGACCGCGGAAGATATCGATGAAGCATCACTTTCCTATGCGGAGATCAAGATGCTTGCAACAGGGAATCCCCATATCAAAGAAAAGATGGACCTTGATATACAGGTGGCAAGGCTGAGGCTTTTGAAACAGAACTTCCTGAGTGAAAAGTATGCGCTGCAGGACCGGATCGTCAAATACTTTCCTGCGGAAATAAAGCGGCATGAAGAGCGGATCGCAGGATATGAAGAAGATATATCATATCTGAAAGAGCAGGAGCAGGGACATCCGGAAGAGAACTTTATGATGGAGATCAAGGGGAAGTCATATACAGAAAAAACTGATGCTGGAGAAGCACTGCTTTCCTGCTGCAAAGAAATGAAAAGCCCGGAGCCTGTAGTGATAGGAATCTTTAGGGGCTTTGAGATAAGTCTTTCCTTTGATACTTTCTCGAAAGAATATGCAGTAGAAGTAAAGCATCAGATGAGGTACAGGACATCTCTTGGAACCGACGCCAGAGGAAACATATCGAGGATCGAGAACCTTTTTTCCGGGATAGAAAAGAAGAAAAACGAAGCCTGTGATAAATATGAAAACATTCTGAAGCAGTACGAAAACGCAAAAGTGGAAGTGGAAAAAAACTTCGAGCATGAAAATGAACTTGCAGAAAAAGAGCGAAGACTTGCAGAGCTCGATACGATGCTGAATATGGATGAAGACACACCGGAGATCATAGAGGGAGAGCCGGAACAGAAACTTCCTGAAAAAAAGGAACGGGAACTGCAGCGATAGAGAGGGCAAGGCTCTCTCGTACATGACCGAGAGGTTTCGATGCGGAACTTCCCGGTTTTTTTATTGCCGGAAAGGAGGTGGGAGCATGGCAATGATAACAGTCAGAACATCTGATGATCTTCGAAAGCTTATCATCCGGGAGCTTAAAGATGGAGTCGTTATATCAGTAGATCTTAGCAGCGAGGAGGAAAGAAGCAGTGACAGAGAATATGAAAAATAAGGGAGAATACAGTGAGCTGGAAGTCGTGAATGTCAGGCTCGTAAAGGAGCCTTCTATCATCAGTGAGACTCCGGTCAGAACGTCGGAGGATGCGGCTCAACTTATAAAGGATATGCTTTCGCAATTTGACAGAGAGGTATTCTGCATCCTGAATGTAGCAAGTGATGGAAAGCCCATCAGCATGAACATTGTAAGTATCGGAACGATCGATCAGGCACTTGTGAGTCCGAGAGAGGTTTTCAAAAGCAGCATCCTGTCAAATGCTGCAGGCTTTCTAGCGTTCCATTGTCACCCGTCAGGAAACCCGACCCCATCAAGAATAGATGCTGTAACGACGCAGCGCCTCAAAGAAGCAGGGGAACTTCTTGAAATCAGGATGGTGGATCATCTGGTGGTAGGATGCGGCAGCGGAAGGAGCTTCAGCTTCAGCAGAGAAGGTCTGTTTGATGGCGATGTCGTAAAGAACTACAACAGATTCAAAGCCGAAAAAGAGCAGGAAAGATAACGTAAGCAAATTTGGAATTGTTGAAACGACAATGGAAAGGAGTTTGAAAAAATGGACTATGAGAGAGAGCAGATCACGTTTGAGATCAAAGAGCATATAGGCGTCCTCTGTGTATATCATACGGGATGGAAAAAAGAGCTCAACCTTGTTTCGTGGAACGGTAATGCACCGAAGTATGATATCCGTGACTGGGATCCAGATCATGAGAGGATGAGCCGAGGCATCACCCTTTCTGAAAAGGAGATGGGAAGAGTCAGACAGATGCTGGATGAAAGAGACCGCAGCCCCAAAGAGCCAAAACATACAGCAGCAAGACCAGAAAAGGAAATGGAGCGATGAAGAAAAAACCAGGAGGCGTGAGCCCTGAGGAGATCGAAAAGGCAAGATCTGTGGATCTTCTTTCCTATCTTCAGGCATGCGATCCCGCAGAGCTTGTGTATGTCAGCGGCAGCACATACTGTACGAGAAGCCACGACAGTCTGAAGATCAGCAACGGAGCATGGATGTGGTTTTCGCAAGGGATCGGAGGATGGAGTGCACTGGATTATCTCATAAAGGTGAAAAATTACGGATTCATAGAGGCGGTAAGAGCGATAAACGGACAGGAGGTCAGATGTGATGCTCCTGTTTTTTCTTGCCCGAAAAAAGAAGAACGAAAGCTTCTTCTCCCGCAGAAAAACAGTGATGAACGAAAAGTCACATCCTATCTTCTCGGCCGGTGCATAGACCGCGAGATCATAGACTACTGCGTGAAAAAAGGATATATCTATGAATCGCTTCCCTATCACAATGTGATCTTTGTGGGATATGACAGTGAAAACATACCGCGGTATGCATCGTACCGGTCTACCGGAAAAATAAGATCTCTTGGCGATGCGGCGGGAAGTGACAAGCATTTTTCATTCCGGATAGAAAACCTGGAGAGCAGAGATCTCCACGTCTTTGAAAGTGCAATAGACCTTCTCTCATATGCGACGCTGGTGAAAAGAGCGGAGGGAGACTGGGAAAAAGAAAACCTCATGTCTCTTGCGGGAGTGTATTCAGGAAAGGCTGACGGCGCGGTGAAGGTGCCTGCAGCATTGGCAAGGACACTTTCAGAGAACCCAAAAATAAGCAGGATATTCCTCCATCTTGATAACGACATTGCGGGAAGAAGAGCTGCAAAGGGTCTTGCAGAAAGCCTTAAAGATATAGTAGAGGTCTATGATGAACCGCCCGCATCAGGCAAGGATATGAACGATCATCTGTGCATGATATGCGGAAAAGAACAGGCGATGAAGAAAGAAAGGACGGACAGATATGAACGATGATAAAAAGCTCGAAGTCATCTGGGTACAGCCTATGAGGGAGCCACAGTTGATAGAAATAGATAATGATCTTGAGTCGATGCAGGAACTTGTAGACGGATATATAGAAGAATATATGCCGTTCGAAGATGATGCAGCGATCGTATGTAATGAAGAGGGAAAGATGATGGGACTTGCCCCAAATCGTGCGATCTACGATCAGGACGGGCACATACAGGAAGTGATATGCGGCAGCTTTTTCATCTGTCATGCACCTATAGATAGCGAAGAGTTTGAGTCGCTTCCTGAGGATATGAAGAAAAAATATATGGAAAAGTTCAAAGCACCGGAGCGGTTTTTCATGACAGCTGAAGGCATCAAGGCAGTGAAGCTGGATACGAAAAATCAGAAGAGCGATATCAGGGAGCGCTAGGTGCATCGTCTTAGCGAGCACTGCATTTTTACTCCTGCGGATAAAAATGCTTCTCGTTAGGGAAAGCCCTAAGACCCTTGAAAAGAACAGGAGAGAAAATGATGAAAAGAACGATAAAAAAACAGGTATGGCTGAATCGCACAGAGGCACGTGAGCTTCAGAAGAAAGCAAAGAAAGCGTGTCTTTCGGAGGCAGGGCTTGTGAGGATGCTCATCAGTGGATACGAGCCGAGACAGCAGCCGGATGAAAGCTTTTATGAACTTGCAAGACAGCTTTCTGCTGTAGGGAATTCACTGAACCAGATCGCAGCCAAGGCACACAGTCTCGGATATATCGACGAGGTGAAGTATGAGGAAGAGGTAAGACGTCTTCACATGCTGCAGGCAGATCTTGAGGAGGCAGTGCTGACACCGGTGAAAAGGAGCATCTGATGGCAGTCACTAAGATATGGGATGTGAAGAGCAGGCTGGATCATGTGATCGACTATGTGACAGATCCGGATAAGACGTATAACGCAGGCTATGATGACGGAGAACAGAAATATTTCGTCACAGCTATGAACTGCAATGCCACCTGTGCGAAGAGGCAGTTTCAGAATGTGAAGAAACAGTTCACGAAGACCAGTGGCATCATAGCCTATCACGGATACCAGAGCTTTGCACCGGGAGAAGTCAGCGCGCAGGAGGCGCACCGGATAGGAGTAGAGCTTGCAGAACAGCTCTGGGCGGGCCGTTTTCAGGTGATCGTATCGACTCACGTGAATACGGACTGCATCCATAACCACCTGCTTTTCAATTCCGTATCCTTTCGTGACGGGGAAAAATATCATGACTGCAGGGAGGCGTACAGGAAGATGAGGGAAACATCGGATCGCATCTGCAGAGAGCACGGGCTTTCTATGATAGAAGATCCGGAAAGCAGAAAGGATCCGTCTAACCTGCACCGTATGGACAGGGCCGGTATGCCTACGAGATACAACGTGACGAGGCAGGCGGTGGATGAGGCGATAGCAAAAAGCTCTAATCTCCATGAGCTTGCGATGAACCTGAAGTCTTTAGGTTATACAGCACGCTTTCAGGCAAACCGCAAATACTGGACGGTGATCCCGAAAGGATGGGAAAAACCCATACGCCTTGCAAGGCTTGGAGAAGAGTATACGAACGAAAGGATACTTGCAAGACTTTCAGAAGAAAGGCAAGCGATACGGATGGAGCCGTTCCAGAGAAAAAGCATAAGGCCGATGCAGTATCTTCTGATGACGCGAAAAGACAGACTGAGGAAAGTAGGCGGCCTTAGAGGGCTTTATCTCAGATACTGCTATGAGCTGGGGTATCTTCCAAAGTACAGGAAACGATGGAGCAGAGTCCACTATCTTTTGAAAGACGATCTTTTAAGATGCGAGCAGTATTCAAAGCAGGCAAGACTTCTGGGAACATATCAGATCGAGACGAGGGAAGATCTTGCCTCTTTTCTTTCAGGCAAAAATGCAGAGTACGAAAAACTCTTTGCAAAGCGCGATGAACTGAGGAAGGTCGCAAGAAGAGTGATGCCGGAAGAAAGCAGGGCGGAAATAAAGAAAGAGATAACGGAGCTTACAGAAAAACTGAAAGCTTTGCGAGAGGAGATAAAGCTTTCTGCGGATATCCGGGAAAGATCGGATACGCTGAAGGAAAACCTTGAAAAGATGGATAAGGAACAGGAACAGAGAAGGGAGGAACGAGGAAGATGACACAGGGAGGAGATGCGGCAGAACAGATCGTGAGACTTTCGCTTGAAGGCATGGAAGTCGCTGTGAAAGTCAGCGGGGAGAGTGCGAAGAACATCGCGCTCATCCTTATGGCAGTGCTGAGAGAAGAGCACAAGACAAAGGGAAAGGCGAGACTTTCCTCCATGATCAGGTCAGGCAAGGAGCTGAAAGTATTTTCTGTGCAGAACAAAGATCTTGAAAAATTCGCACGGGAAGCAAAACGGTACGGGGTGCTTTACTGTGTGCTGAAAGATAAAGGAGATCGCAGCGGGAGCGGAGCAGCTGACATCATAGCAAGAGCAGAGGATGCTGCAAAGATACAGAGGATCGTAGACAGGTTCGGACTTTCGAAAGTGGACAGGGGATCTGCTGTAAGCGAGATAAGAGATGACCGAAAAATGCAGAGCGGAAGATCACCGGCAGAGGATCTCATAGAGGAAGTGCTGAAAGAGCAGGGAAGTGAGAAGCAGTCTCAAAACCCCGGCCGTGCGGAGATGGAAAAAAGCCGTCCGTCTCTGCAAAACTCAGGGCATGCAGACCCATCGGCGGAGGGCACTAAAGATCCTGGAAGGAAGCCATCGGTAAGAGATAAACTGGCAGAATACAAAGCGCAGGAAAAACGCAGCAGAGAGTCTGAGCAAAAACTTTCACAGGCAGTTAAAAAGAAAGTGAAACCAAAGGAAAGGTAGGAAGACATGGAGAAAGATATCGACAGGGAAAAATTCAAAGAAAAAAAGAGGGCAGAGCTGGAAGCACTCTATGATGCTGTGAATGAAGAGACTCTGATGATTGCAGAAGATCCGGAAAAATTTTCAGCATATCTGAGGATCCAGGCAAGATTCAACAGATACACGGTGACGAATGCGATCCTTTTGCTGCATCAGTTTCCGGATGCACAGAAGCTCAAAACATTTGAAGGATGGAAACGGGACGGAGCATCTGTTAAAAGAGGAGAAAAAAGCATCTCGATACTGGAGCCGTACAGTTATACGAAAGCGGATGGAAGCATGGGAAAGGGCTTTCGCATAAAGAAGCTTTTTGATATATCGCAGACAGATGTGAGGATGAGTCCAGCCCCGTTTTTTTCAGGTGTAGGCAGCAGGAGCCTTTTAAGAGCTTTACTGGAAGCAAGTTCGGTAGAGTTAGAAGCAGCAGATACTCTTGATCACGGAAAGGATGCAGTCTATGATCAGAAAAAACAAAAAATCTATATAAGGAGAATGCTGGAACCGGATGATTTCTTTCGTGCAGCAGCAGTCTCGATAGCAGAAGCTCAGCTTGCAGAGCAGGGTAGCAGTCAGGATGAGCTGGAGTCAAAAGCAAAGGCAACAGCATTCATGCTCTGCTTGAAATACGGGATAGATCCGGGAAGGCTCATAGTGAAGATGTCAGAGGCCGCAGCTCAGATGGAGATCAAAGATATAAAAGCAGAGCTTTCAGAGATCAGAAAGACTTTCACAGGTATCGCTGATCGTGCGGATGAATCCATCAGGGTGCAGAGGAAAGCAGGCCGAGAAAGAGGTCATCATGAAGAACGGTAGTATCAGGAAAGAAGCGATCATCATCACCCTGCTTGGCTGCATCCCGGTGATCTGGCTGGCGCTTCTGGTCGCGCCATTTGCAGAAGACGGACTTGCCGAGGTCCTGATAAACAGCGATAAGATCCTGAAGGATCCTTTTGATATACGGATGTGTGAGGGCAGCCTGAAGACAGCTGCTCTTTTTCTTGCCGTATATATCATGAGTATCTGTATCTATCATACAAGCAGACGAAACTACCGAAAAGGTGAAGAGCATGGATCTGCACAGTGGGGCGATCCGTTAGCAGTCGATCGGAAATATCATCAGAGACCGGACACTGCAAACAAGCTCCTGACGCAGCACGTACGGATCGGGATAGACGGAAGGAAACACAGGAGAAACCTCAATGTGCTTGTATGCGGAGGATCAGGTGCAGGAAAAACGAGGTTCTACTGCAAACCTAATATTATGCAGGCGAATACTTCTTTTGTTGTGCTTGATCCTAAGGGCGAGATCATAAGGGATACAGGGGGTCTTCTTGAGAAAAAGGGATACGAAGTACGGGTGCTGGATCTTATCAATATGGAGAAGAGCCACTGCTACAACCCTTTCCGCTATATCACAAGCGACAATGATGTGCAGAAGCTTGTGACGAACCTGTTCAAAAGCACGACGCCCAAGGGCTCGCAGAGCAGCGATCCTTTCTGGGACACGGCCGCATCCATGCTGCTTCTGGCACTGATCTTCTATCTGAAGTATGAGGCACCGGAGGAGGAACAGAACTTTCCAATGGTCATGGAAATGCTTCGGGCAGGCGATGTGAGCGAAGAGGACGAGAGCTATTACAGCCCTCTTGACAGCCTCTTTTACGATCTTGAGATGAGGCAGCCTGATCATATCGCGGTGAAGTATTACAAGGCATATCATTCGGGATCTGCAAAGACGCTCAAGAGCATACAGATCACGCTTGCAGCAAGACTTGAAAAATTCAACCTTGAAAGCGTGGCGATGCTGACTGCTACTGACGAGCTGGATCTTTCCAGCATGGGAGAAAAGAAAGTCGCACTGTTTGCGCTGATCCCGGACAATGATACGTCATTCAACTTTCTTGTCTCGATACTTTACACGCAGCTCTTCCAGCAGCTTTTCTACACGGCGGACAGGAAATACGGAGGAAGCCTTCCGGTGCATGTCCACTTTTGCATGGACGAGTTTTCGAATGTCAGTCTGCCTGACGACTTCGACAAGATCCTGTCTGTGATGAGATCGAGGGGTGTGTCTGTGAGCATCATCCTGCAGAACATGGCTCAGCTCAAGGCATTGTTCGAAAAACAGTGGGAAAGCATCGTGGGAAATTGCGATGGATTCCTGTATCTTGGCGGGAACGAACAGTCGACTCACAAGTATGTCTCGGAGCTTTTGGGAAAAGCGACCATAGACACGAACACATACGGTAAAAGTTCCGGGCGCAGCGGGAGCTATTCGACGAACTATCAGGCTGCAGGAAGAGAACTCATGACACCGGATGAAGTGCGTATGCTGGATAACAGGTATGCACTTCTTTTCATAAGAGGAGAAAGACCTGTGAAAGATCTGAAATTCGATATACTGAAGCATCCTTTCGTAAAGGACACAGCTGACGGTGATGCAAAGCCATATCTACACGGACAGGAGAGGGATGCGGTAGCTGCCATCGAGCTTTTTTATGGAGAGCCTGAGGAAGAGATGATGGAAGAAACAGAGCAGACGGAGTACGAGATCCTTTCAGAAGAGGAACTGCAGAAACTTTATGACAATGAGGAGGAGAGGTAATGAAACAAAACGAAGAAAAAGAAACAGACAGGATACTGATAAGGATCACTATGGCGGTGTATATACTGCTGGTGCTGATCTTCACAGTGGGAGCAGACCTTGCGTATGCCGCAAGTGATCCGCTTGCCGTGATCAACAATCTTTCGACATTCATATTCGCGCTGATCCGAGCCATCGGACTGATACTTCTGGGATTCGGCATAGTGCAGATAGGCCTTTCACTGAAATCCCATGATCCATCGCAGCGTGCCAATGGTTTTCTGACCCTGGCAGGAGGCGTGATCATAACATTTGCGAAGGAGATACTGAACCTGATCACAGGATAAAAAACAGGCAGCAGCAATGCTGCCGGGTACATAAATTTTTTTCTGGAATGAGAAATATTGTAGAACTGCAGGGAAAGATAATTGATTGTGATACATGATTATGCTATAATTATGCTATAAAAGGAGGTGCAGCATATGCCACTTATAATGCCAATCAAGGAACTGCGTAATACCAATGAGATCTCTAATCTTGCTCATAAAGAACAGGAACCTATTTTCATCACGAAAAACGGATACAGTGATCTGGTAGTGATGAGCAGTGAATTATATGATAGATTTGCAAGGATAAACAGGATTGATCAGGCTATATTTGAATCCGAACAAGAGATCGCAAATGGGGCAGAAGCGTTAGATGCAGAAGCAGTATTTGCAGAATTGGAGAAAAAGCATTTTGGATAAGTACAAAGTAAAGATAAATCCTAAAGCTGCAGGTGATATAGATCGTATTTATGAGTATCTTGCAGAAGACAGAATTGCCCCGGAATCTGCGAAAAGGCAGGCTGAACGGTTAAAAACAGCGATCTTGAAACTGGATACATTCCCGCAGTCTCATCAGAGGCGTTTGGAGGGACGTTATGCTGAAAAAGGATATCGGCAGCTTATCATAGATAATTATATTGCTGTTTT
>ERZ824978.2746-NODE-2746-length-14606-cov-2.938080_pt1 | contig 14606 bp, 10 predicted proteins | sample MGYA00519860_ERZ824978 | MGnify/ENA primary metagenome ERZ824978 (study PRJEB31778, sample SAMEA3449184) | human gut metagenome | biome: human gut; feature: human-associated habitat; material: faeces | place: United Kingdom | collected 2010/2012 ... | reverse complement strand
CCGAAGCGCCTGCCGCGACGGAAGCCGCAACCGAGGAACCTGCTGTAACCGAAGCTGCCACTGAGGAGCCCGCTGCAACCGAATCCGCCACCGAAGCGCCTGCCGCGACGGAAGCAGCGACCGAGGAACCTGCTGCAACCGAATCCGCCACCGAAGCGCCTGCCGCAACGGAGGCAGCGACCGAGGAACCTGCTGCGACCGAAGAACCCGCTGCCGCGGAAACGACTGAGCCTGAAGTCGCGGCGCAGACGGCAACTGAAGCGCCTGCCGTCGAAACTGCGCAGGCTGAGCCCGTCTCCTTTGCGGGAACGACGCTGACGGTATTCAACTGCTACGATTATATCGATCCCGAGGTGATCGACCTGTTCGAGCAGGAAACCGGCGCGAAGGTTGACTATGTAAATTATACTACGAACGAAGAAATGTACACCAAGCTCGAAGCGGGCGCGGCGATGTACGACGTGATCTTCCCGTCCGATTATATGATCGAGCGTCTTATCGCGGAGGATCGCCTTGAGACGCTGAATCTCGACAATATCCCGAACCGCGCGGGCATGATCGAATGGCTGAAGAACACCGATTACGACCCGAACGGCACGTATTCCGTTCCGTATATGTGGGGCACGTTCGGCATTCTCTACAATGAGGATATGGTTTCCGGCACGATCGACAGCTGGGATGCGCTGTTCGACGAGACCTACAAAGGTCAGGTGCTGATGATGAATTCTCAGCGCGATACGATCGGTCTGGCGCTGAAGAAGCTCGGCTATTCCATGAACAGCCGCGATGAGAAGGAGCTCGGCGAAGCGGAAGAGCTGCTGGTGAATCAGAAGACGAGCGGCATTCCCGCGGGCTATCTGCTGGACGAAACGAAGGACAAGATGGTCGGCAACGAAGCCGCGCTCGCGGTGATCTATTCCGGCGACGCGCTCTACGCGATGAACAAGAACGAGAAGCTCAATTATGTCGTTCCGAAGGAAGGCAGCAATGTCTGGGTCGACGGAATGTGCATCCCGAAGGGCAGCCAGAATAAGGAATGCGCCGAAGCGTTTATCAACTTCATGTGCCGCGAGGACATCGCGAAGATGAACATGGACTACATCACCTATTCCACGCCAATTCAGGCGGTTGCCGACGGCTTGAAGGACGAGGACGCGCGCACCTATGCGGTCATGAATCCGTCCGACGAAGTGATCGCCCGCTGCGAATTCTTCCATGACATCAGCGACTGCATGGACCTTTACGAGAAGGTCTGGATGGCAGTTCGCCTCGCTCGATAATCAAATACGCTTTCAGCCCGCGTTTTTACCGACGCGGGCTTATTGTTTGAACAGGAGAAGAAGATGAAGCGCGGCATTTATTTTATCGAATCCGGCGGAAATTTTTTCGCGGAGTTCGAGCATTTTACGGAGATTTCCGGTCATATTTGGCTGGTCGACGACACTGAGTTCAATCACTACGAATGCAAAGCTGGAGAATACGAGGGTGAAGCGTTCAGAAGCGCATATCCGGAGCTTTCCGAAGCGTGCTTTGCGCGCGTGCGGCAATATCCGATGAATGCCAAGCCCGCGGCGATCGATTCGTTCGAGGATTATCTGGAAAGCGATTGCGAAATGCTGATTCTATATTACGATGGCGGCGATTACGAGCTGTTTGCGAAGGACGAACTGCTGCTCGAACGCGCGTATGCGTTTTACCGCGAGCGGAGCGTCAGGCGGATGGATTTCATGTGCGATGGAGATCGGAGCTGGATGCATTTCTAGAGCGTATTTCTATAATTCTCACGACTGCAATTTCGGCGTCTATTCCGCCGTTTCCGCGTTGAGAGCCCTTGATTTAGCGCCGCTAAACCTGCGAACTTTCGCCTTTCTCTGGAAAAAACCCACTCGAACTTGCGGCCGTTCCTTTTAGAAATCCACGCTGACGGTTCTAATTCTTTCAAAACCTTGCTTTTGGGAAAGAAAATGGGTATACTAGAATAGAAATCAACCGAAGGAGTGAATCTACGATGGAACTGAAAAGCAGAGCCGAAATGGATCCGAAATATATGTGGGATTTAACGCCCATTTTCCCGAACGATCAGGCGTGGGAAGACGCGCTGAAGCAGGCGAACGAGGCGGTCAAAACGCTTTCCGCAATCCCGGGAACGCTCGGAAATTCCCTCGAATCGTTTAAGGACGGTCTGGACAAAATTTACGCCGTAACAGAGCAGATCGAGTGCGTCGCCAATTACGCTTTTCTGAAAAAGTCGGGCGACAACGGCGACACGAAGAACCAGGAAATGGAAGCGCGCTGCATTTCGCTGCTGACCGCATTCCAGTCCGCGGTTGCGTTTCTGAATCCCGAAATCCTCGATATGGATTCAGAAAAGCTGGATTCGTTCATGAAGGACGATTCCGTAAAGACCTATCGCCATATGATCGAGGATGTTTGCCGTATGCGCGCGCATATGCTCGATAAAGAGGGCGAAAAGATGCTCGCGATGCTGTCCGATGCTGCCGGCACGCCGAGAAACGTGTTTGATATGTTCGAAAGCGTCGATATGACGTTCCCGAATGTGATCGATGAGAACGGCAACGAAGCGCCGCTGAGCCACGGCACGTTTGGCGTGTATCGCGAAAGCAAATCCGCCGCGGTACGCAAGGATGCGTTCGAAAAGTACTTCGGCGAATTCAAAAAATACATCAACACCCTGACCGCGACCTATGCCGGCAGCGTGAAGTTCGATTGCTATGATTCCGATGTGCGCGGCTATAAGAGCGCTTGCGAAGCGGCGCTGGACGGCAATAACGTTCCGGTTTCGCTGTACGACAATCTCGTTTCCTCGCTGGAGAGTGGTCTGGGCACGATGAAGCGCTATCTCGAAATGCGTAGAAAGGCGCTGGGGCAGGACGAGCTGCACCTGTACGACCTGTATGTTCCGATGATCGACGAGGTTGATTTCGATATGCCCTATGAAAAGGCGCAGCAGCTCGTGCTGGAAGCGACGAAGCCAATGGGCGAGGAATACGGCAAGACCCTCCGCCGTGCGTTTGACGAGCGCTGGATCGATGTTTACGAGAACAAGGGCAAGACCACCGGCGCGTTCTCTTCCGGCGTGTTCGGCGTGCATCCCTATGTGCTTTTGAATTACACCAATACGCTCGACGACGCGTTCACGCTCGCGCATGAGTTGGGTCATGCGATGCATTCCTATCGTTCGGATACGACGCAGGACGGCGTGAATCACGATTACCGCATCTTCGTCGCCGAGGTCGCGTCCACGGTCAACGAAGTGCTGCTGACGAAGTACCTTCTGAAGGTCGAAACCGATCCGAAGCGCCGCGCGTATATCCTGAACCATTTCCTCGAGGGCTTCCGCACGACGGTGTTCCGCCAGACGCTGTTCGCCGAATTCGAAAGAAAGGCGCACGATATGTATCAGGCGGGTCAGCCGCTGACCGCGGATGCGCTGAACAAGGTCTATCACGACCTGAATGCGAAGTACTATCAGGGCGCAGTGATCGACCCGATTACCGATATCGAATGGGCGCGCATTCCGCATTTCTATCGCGCGTTCTATGTCTATCAGTATTCCACCGGCTTCTGCAGCGCGGTTACGATTGCCGATAAGCTGTTCCGCGGCGAGGGGGTGGAGGATTATCTCAAGTTCCTGTCCCTGGGCGGCAGCGATTATCCGCTGAACGAGCTGAAGGTTGCGGGCGTGGATCTCCTGAAGCCCGACGCGATCGAGAATGCAATGCGCGTATTCGCCGAAACCGTCGACGAGCTCGAAAAGCTGATCGGCTGAGGATACAATCATGATTTACGCAAGAGTGATCCTGCTGTTTTTCATCTATGCATTTCTCGGCTGGTGCACGGAGGTGGCGTTTGCCGCATGCAAAAACGGTCGATTTGTCAACCGCGGCTTCCTGAACGGACCAGTCTGCCCGATTTATGGCTTCGGTATGGTCGGCGTGGCGGTGCTGCTGGAGCCGCTGAAGGATAATCTGCTGCTTTTGTATCTCGGCTCCGCCGTGATTACCACGGTGATCGAATACATTACGGGGCTGCTGCTCGAGCGCATATTTCATGCGAAATGGTGGGATTATTCCAATATGCCGCTAAATATCGGCGGATATGTGTGCCTGCTGTTTTCGCTGATTTGGGGCGCGATGTGCGTCGCGATTGTGAAATTCGTGCATCCGGTGATCGCCGGAATGGTTGAGCATCTCCCGAACTGGATGACGATCGTGCTGGACGGCGTGTTTGTTGCGGCAATCGCCGTCGATCTCGCGGCAACGCTTGCAACCATTCGCAAGCTTGCGTCGAGACTGACGAAGCTCGAATACATGGCGGGCGAAATTCACAGTCTGTCCGACAATATCGGCAAGCGCATTTCTGACAGCACGCTGGCAGCGAAGAGCCGCGTTGAAGCGGGCGAAACACGATTCAAGGAAGAAACCGCGAAGCTCGAAAATGCGAAGGATGCGCTGTCCGACCGCATGGCGACCGGCAAGGAACGTATGACCGAGAGGTTTGAGCAGTCCGCAGAAGCGAGACGCCAGCGCCTGAGCGATCTGAAGGCGAAATTCGAAGCCGCGCTGGAGGAGAATACCGCCGGTCAGCGTCGACTGATGAATGCGTTCCCGAATCTGAAGAGCAAACGCAATCCGGAAGCGCTGCAGGCGCTCCGCGAACGCATCGAAAAGCTGAGAACAGAACGGAAAAAGTAAATATTTTACGAGACTGCGAATCGAAATCGGTTCGCAGTCTTTTTATGCCCGTTTCATATCTGAAATCAAATTTTTTTTGAAAAATCCCCCAGCAGGATTCGACCTGCGAGGGGAGGAGAACAGGTTTGTTAAATGCCTTCGGAGCGAACCAGGAACTGGACGCTGCCGGTCATGTCGTCGGAGATACCGGCGAACGAGGTGTAATCGCGCATCAGGTTGAACATTGCTTCCACGCGATCGCGGATTTCCGGAAGGTCGTCGTCAAGCACGCTCAGGAGCTTGTCGATCGCTTCAGTGTTGAATTCGTTCAGACCGTCCTTCAGCTCGCCCATGCCCTCGAACAGCTGCTGCGCGCCGTCTTTCGCTTCGCCAACTGCGCTGGTGTAATCGATGATGCCCTGATAGAAGTCCACCATGTCGTCCAGCGTGCTGCGCAGATCGCTCAGCGCCTGATATGCCTTGCCATCCTTGCCGTTTTCTTCAAGCGCTTCGGCAACGCCGTCCAGGTATTCCTTGCTCTTGCGGTTCAGCTGCATCTGCTCGTTGGTAATCTGCTTGACCTTGTCGCTCTTGAGCTGCTTGGCGATATTCTGATCAATGAGCGCCTTCACAGTTTCGGAATTCATCTGCTGATTGATGTTCTGATTGATCAGCGTCTTAACGGCGTCGGATTGCATCTGCTCCTGGAACGCGGCTTCCGCTTTTGCGATAATCGCCGGATCCTTCATCTTTTCGTCCACCGTCGCCTGAATCTGTTCTTCGGTCATGCCCTTGATCTGGGCGATGATCTTTTCGCGCGCCGCCGCTTCTACCTGCTTGGTGACTTCCGCTTTTACAGCCGCTTCCGCCTGCGGGCGAACGACGTTTTTACGCACATACGCTTCTACCTGTTTGCGCGCTTCGGCAATGTTCTGCGCAATCAGCGCATCGCGATCGACCATGTTGTTCGTCGCGGCAACGAGCTGCTTTTCAACCTCGGCTTCAATCGCCTGCTTGGTGGATTCCTGCGCCATGTATTCATTCACGAGGTCGTCGATCGTTTTGCCCTCGCCGGGATCGGTGTTTTCAAACTGCTTGTAGGCTGCCTGACGATAGCTTTCGGTAACCTGCGCCTTGATGGAGTCGTACTTCGCTGCCTTGATCTGTGCGTAAGCATCGTCCCAAGCCTGCTGAACCTTTTCACGGATCTCCGGCTCGTAATCGCTCTTGACTTTCGCGTCGATCTGCGCCTGCACGGTTTCGGACTTCATCTGTTCGTCAGTATTGGATTCAATCAGCGCCTTAACGGTGTCGCTTGCCATCTGCGCTTCGACCTGTTCGCGGATCATCTTCTGAACCGCTTCAGTCTTCATCTGGGCTTCGACAGTTGCATTCAGTGTCTCGTCGTCAGGATTGCGAACCGCTTTTTCAACTTCGGCGCGAACCGACGCATTTACCTGCTTGAGAACTCCGGCTTCGACCGCCTTCTGAACCTCCGCAGCGACCTGCTGGCGCGCCGCGGCCTTGACCTGCTTGATAACCTCCTGCTTTACCGCTGCATCGACACGGCTGGCGAGCTTCTGATCCGCCTGCTGGATGACATAGTCCTCCAGGTTGTCGAGCATTTCCTGCTGAAGACGCTCGATTTCGGATTTGTAGTTTTCAGCCGTCAGGGTATTGAGGGTGATGCCGAGCTTCTCGAAATCCGCCTTGCTCTCTTCGAGCGTGCTGTTCGCAGTGTCAATCACGGTGTCGAGCACCTGCTTCGCCGCGTCCACGAGCTTCTGGCTGTTGCTGTCCAGCTCGGCAAGACCGTCAGCGAGCTCCTGAGAACCGTCATAGAGCTCAGAGGAACCGTTGAGCAGCTGATTCATCGCATCGCGCAGTTCGTCGGTCATTTCGGAAAGGTCTGCGTCGATCGAGAGATTGTCGCCTTCGTTGATTTCGCCAAACAGGGAATTTGTCGCGAGGGTATAAGCACCGTCGAAGGTGAAATCGGTCACATCGGCGCTCAGCTCCGCGCTGGTCGGGATGTCCACATCGATATCGTCGTAATCATTCAGCTTCAGCGCCTCAGCGAATCCGGGGAAACCGTAGAGAATTGCGATGGAGCGATCGCCCAGACTCAGAAGCTTGCCATTCGTGATTTCTACATTCTGGAATACGGTTTCATCTACCAGCATCGCCGTTGCCATCATGAACGGCATCTGCATTTCTTCCTTTACGCCGTTGACTTCGGTTTCGCCGGTGAGATTGGAAGTGTATTCAACATGCATCGTCAGATGACCGCTCTTGCCAGCGAGCTCGCTCGGAGCGATCTCCGCGCCGTCCAGCGTATAGGTAATCTTCACGCCGAACGGAAGCGCTTCGGTCGAATTGCCTTCGTAAGAGATCTGCGCGCCGTTTGCCGCCCAGACGATCGAATCGCCGTCGCGGGTGAACGTCTCGTCGCCGGAAAGGTTTTCAATGTCGGTCAGACGGGAAACATCGTGAATTTCGGTTTCAGCCGCGCTGTTGTAAAGGCGCTCGCTCACGATGACCTGATTGGTATTGCCGTTTGCGTCCGCGAGTACATAGACAACTTCTTTCTTATCGACCTCTGCCATCGCGCACGGCGCAATGGTTAGCAACATGGCGAGCGCAATCAGCGCCGCCCAAACGCGCTTTGCATTGATCTTCATATCAGTTTTCCTCCTTTTTGACCTTCATGCCCAAAGTCGTGTGCCGAATCAGACCGTCGCAGAGCATTAGCAGCGCCGGCAGAATCAGGATTACGCACAGCATCGAAATGATTGCGCCGCGCGCCATCAGGCTGCACATCGAGCTGATGATATCAATATCGGAATAGACCGCAACGCCGAACGTCGCCGCAAACAGCCCCATACCGGAAACAAGAATCGACGGAATCGAAGCGCCCAGTGCGATCGAAACCGCGTCGCGCTTGGATTTGCCCGCTGCGCGCTCCGCCTTGTAGCGCGTGGTCATCAGAATCGCGTAGTCGACCGTCGCGCCCAGCTGAATGGTCGAAATGCAGATCGGAGCGATAAACGGCAGCGACTGACCGAAGTAATGCGGAAGACCAAGGTTGATGAAAATCGCCAGCTCAATGACCGAAATCAGAATGAACGGCAGACTCAGACTCTTTTCAACGATCAGGATGATTACGAAAATCGCTACGATGGAAACCGCGTTGACAACCTGGAAGTCGTGACCGGTGGTTTCGATCATATCCTTCATGCAGGGCGCTTCGCCGATCAGCATTCCGGTGGGATCGTATTTCTTCAGGATCGCGTTCAGCTGATCGAGCTGATCGTTGACAAGGTCGCTCGCAACCTTGTATTCCGAGTTGACCAGCAGCAGCTCCCAGCGATCGGACTTCAGAATCTTCGTGAGCGATTCGGGGATCATTGCTTCGGGAATCGAGCTGTCCAGAACGCTCTCCAGACCGAGCACGTACTTGACGCCGTCGACCTCGTCCATTTCTTTGATCATCGAATGAACGTCCTTCGAGGAGGTACTCGCGTCAACCAGCAGCATATGCGTCGACGCAATGTCGAATTCGTCACGCAGCTTGGTGTTTGCGATTACGTATTCGATGTCCTTCGGCAGGCATTCGCCCATGTCGTAGTAAACTTCGTCGTTCGTCTTGTCGTAGCCGTAATAGGCGGGCGAAATCAGAAGAACGAAGATAATCAGGAAAATCGGGAACACCTTCGTAAGCTTGCGCGCCAGCGGATGCATATCCGGAATGATGCACTTGTGCTTCGTCTTCTGAAGCGGCTTATCGAAGATCAGAATCATGGAAGGCAGCACGGTTACGCAGGAGATAACACCCAGCACAACGCCCTTCGCCATTACGATGCCCAGGTCTTTGCCGAGGGTGAACGTCATGAAGCACAGCGCAATGAAGCCGGCAACCGTCGTAAGGGAAGAACCGACCACGCTGGTCAGCGTCTGGTGAATCGCGTTCGCCATCGCTTCCTTCGGGTCGGAGAGCAGCTCGCGCTGCTCGTTGTAGCTGTGCCAGAGAAAGATGGAATAGTCCATCGTGACCGCCAGCTGCAATACTGCGGAAAGCGCTTTGGTAATGTAAGAAATCTGCCCGAGGAAGCCGTTCGTTCCGAGGTTGATCAGAATCGCAATGCCGATGCTTGCCAGGAATACGAACGGAACCAGCCAGCCATCCAGCAGAAGCATCATCGCCACGCACGCAAGCACGACCGCGATTGCGACGTAAATCGGCTCTTCCTGTTCGCACAGATCCTTCAGATCCGTAACCAGCGCGGACATACCCGAAACGAAAACCTGTTTTCCGGCAATCGCGCGAATCTCGCGGATCGCGTCCATCGTCACGTCCGCGCTCGTGGCGGAATCGAAGAAGACCGCCATCATCGTCGCGTTGCCGGTGTTGAATTCGTTGTAAATCTTATCGGGCAGCAGCTGCATCGGAACAGACAGATCGAGAATCGAATCATACCAGATGACCGAATCCACGTGTTCGACCTGTTCAATCTTTTCCTTCAGCGCGGCAACGTCCTTTTCCGGCATATCCTCAATCACCAGCATCGAGAACGCGCCCTTGCCGAAATCCTCCATCAGCTCGTTCTGACCGATCACCGTGTCCATCGTGTCGGGCAGATAATCGAGCATATCGTAGTTGATGCGCGTGTTGATCATTCCGATCGTTGCCGGAATCATCAGAAGAATCGCAATGATCACGATCGGTACGCGCCATTTTACGACCGCTTTGGAAAACCGCATAATCCGTTGTCCTCCCTTTAATCAATCTCGATTTCGTCCTTGCGCTGATCGCGAATGATTTTCACCGCGCACAGCGTTACGCTCAGGGTCAGCAAGCCTTCCGCCAGCAGCGACGCGCCGAGCAACATCATCAGCACCTTTGTTCCCTCCACCGGATGGAACGCGGCGGCAAGTCCGGCGATTCCGGCGATTACGCCGAGAATCAGAATCAGCCACCATGTGGACAGCCCGAACCTTTTCGCGTCCAGCGACATTTGGACTTTGAAAAATCCGTCCGACGCCACCGCGATGCCGAGAATCAGACACATGAAATCCATCGCGCGCCCCGGCTTTGTCAAGAGCATCAGCCCCAGCGCTACCAGAAGAATGCCGATCGCCAGATCATACTGAAATGCCAGCCGGTAAAGGTCTCTGGAAAAATAGCCGGTCAGCTTGATCAAGCCGAACACAATCAGCATCGCGGCGATAAGAACGCCGATCAGCGAAGCGGAAAGCTCCGGCATGAACAACAGCAGCGCGCCAAGCGCGCAGAACAGCACCGACATCACAATGCAGCCCGTTTTGGCTACCTGCATAGGTCGTACGGATCGCATAACGATTGCCTCCTTCTCATTTTGACAAAAGAGAGTATATCAGATCGGCTGGAAAAATAAAACAGACATCTCGCGTGCCATGCATCAAAAACAGACAAACGGAGCCGATTGTCCATTTTTTGAACAATCGACCCCGTTTGTATAGTTTTTGCCTTATTTTGCTTCGCAGCGATCAAACATTTCCTCGATCATACCGTGGCGCAGCTCACACAGGCGATGCAGCATCGGCTGAATATCTTCCTTCAGCCCATCGTTCACCCAGTCGATGAACAGACCGAAGCAATGGCATTTGTAGGAACGTATCAATACTGCGCGATCAAAATCGCTGATGTTTCGATCGCTGAACGCCGTTTTTACGAACGTTTCCACCACGTATTGGCACAGCTGCATCAGATATTGCTCGAAAATATCGCGGTTCGCGGAATTGTACATATGCAGCGTCGCGCGGCGATTCTTCAGAATGAATTCAACCGCAATGTCCAGACATTCTTCATAAGAAGCGACGTCCGCGTATTTCGCAATGATCGCGTCGCTTTCTTCCTTCACAATCGCCTCAATCAGATCAGGAACATCCTGAAAATGATAATAAAAAGTATTGCGGTTGATGCCGCACGCCTCGACGATGTCCTTGATCGTAATCTTGCTCAGCGGCTTTTCATTCAGCAGCGTAACGAACGATTCCATGATCGCCTTGCGCGTAAAGGACGCCATAACTTCTCCTCCGTATTTGCAGAGTTCTATTCAAATTATAGCACGAATTTTGACCATATACAAGATAAATCAAGTATTCTGAAAATGACTTTCTAAGTAAAATCTAAGCCCAAACGCATCTCTGGCATATTGGAATACGCGCTCCATCAAAAAACACAGGGCGCAAGCCGTCACCACGACGGCGCAGCGACCGAAAAATTGGGAAGAAAGTATTGCTTCGAATTAAGAAAAGTTTTGAATCGCTTCCCGATTCAAAATCGTCGCGACCAAACGCGGCAGCAAGGGTTAGCGGGCACAGCCCGCCGGCGCAGCGACCGAAAAATTGGGAAGAAAGTATCGCTTCGAATTAATCATGACCACCGGCTTAGCCGGTGGTCATGATTATAGAACCTTTTGAAGAAAGCTGATCAAACGCGGGCTCTCCGGATGGTTGAACAGTTCCTTCGACGGCTTGTCCTCTTCGATTTTGCCGCCGTCAAGGAACAGCGTGCGGCTGCTGACCTCGCGCGCAAAGCGCATCTCGTGCGTGACCACGATCATTGTCATGCCGTCCTCCGCCAGCGTTTTCATTACGCCAAGTACCTCGCCAATCATCTCCGGATCAAGCGCGCTCGTCGGTTCGTCGAACAGCATGACCTCCGGATTCATCATCAGCGCGCGCACAATCGCAATACGCTGCTTCTGCCCGCCGGAAAGCTGACTGGGGTAGGCGAGGAGCTTGTCGTAAAGCCCGACGCGCTTCAGAAGCTGCGCCGCCTTTTCATCCGCTTCGTCCTTCGGCATTTTCAGAATCCGCATCGGCGCGACGGTCAGATTGCGCAGAACATTCATGTTTTCAAACAGATTGAACTGCTGAAACACCATGCCCATCTTCTGACGGAGCTTGTCCACGTCCGCGCGCTTGTCGCAAATGTCTGCGCCGTCCACCAGAATCTGCCCTGCCGTCGGCGTTTCCAGAAGATTCAGACACCGCAGGAACGTGCTTTTGCCGCCGCCGGACGGTCCGATTACGCTCACGACTTCCTTCGCCGCGAACGACGTGCTGATGTCGTTGAGCACGGTCAGCTTTCCGAACCGCTTCGTCAGATGCCGAACCTCGATCAGATTATTTCTTTCTGCCATAGGACATTCTCCTCTCCATCAGAGCAATCAGCCGACCGCCCAGGAAGGTCAGCAGGAAGTAAATGATTGCGACAATCGCGAGGCATTCAAGGCTGGAATAGGTTTTTGCAATGATGCCCTTTGCGCGGAACATCAGATCGGCGATACTGATGACCGATACGATTGACGATTCCTTGATGATCGTTACGAATTCATTGCCCAGTGCAGGCAGAATATTGCGAATCGCCTGCGGAAGGATTACCAGCGTCATCGCTTCGCGATGGTGGAAGCCGAGACTGCGCGCCGCTTCCATCTGCCCGACGTCGACCGCCTGAATCCCCGAACGAATGATTTCGGCAACGTACGCGCAGCTGTTCAGGCTCATTGCCACGACGCCCGCCGCAAAGCGATCGAAATCCGGAATGAAGCTCACCTTCGGAAACGTTACGCCGATCATCGGAAGCCCGTAAAAGATGAACATCAGCTGCACCATCAGCGGCGTTCCGCGGAAGAATTCGATGTATGCTGTCGCCAGCCATTTCAGGGGTTTGATCTTGCTCATGCGCGCCGTCGCCATCAGCACACCCAGAATCGTTCCGAACAGAACCGTGAATATGGCGATGATCAGCGTATTGCCGACGCCCTCCAGAAAGAATTTGTAATAGCGGACGACCAAGTCCTTCATCGTGATTAAAAACTGCATGAAATTCTCCTTTGAAGCAGGTTTGCGTGGGAACGCCGCTTACGCGTGGGAAACCGGAAAGCCATATTGCCGGCTTTCCGGTCGAGATTCAGTTTTCGCTGCGATTAGTCGGCAACCTCGCCGTTCCAGATCGCGTTGTACTCGTTGAACTTCTCAAGATAGGAGCCGTCTTCAACGACCTTATCGATCACCTTGTTCACGACCTCAAGGAAGTCCTCGTTGCCCTGCGCTACGACGCACGCCTTGCCGAAGGAAGCTTCTTCGGAAGTGAAGGTGAAGTTTGCAACTTCGAGCTTGTCGTTGCTGGCGACCATGCCCATGCCGACTGCGTAGTCACAGACGAAACCGGCGATGTTGCCGTTGACCAGCTCGAGTGCGAGGGACGGATAGGTGTCCAGCTCGAACAGCTCGGAATCCGGAAGCGCAGTTTCAATCAGCTGGGACTGAATCGTGCCCATCTGCGCGCCGACCTTCTGACCCGCCAGGGATTCAACGGTGGTGTAGGTATCCGCGTCGCCCTTCTTGACGATCAGCAGCTGCTGGCTCTTTTCATATTCGTGGGAGAAATCGATGACCTTCGCGCGCTCTTCGTTTACGGTGAACGCCGCGATACCGATATCGACCATACCGGTCTTTACCGCGTCGATGATGCCATCGAACGCCATGTCGGTCACCTGAAGCTCAACGCCCAGTTCGTCAGCAATCTGCTGAGCCAGCCAGATGTCGCAGCCGATCGGATTTGCATCGTCGTCCAGGAACTCGTACGGACCGTAGGTCGCTTCGGTGCCAAGCACCAGCGTGCCCTTTTCCTTGATCTTGTCGACCATGCCCTCGGCGGAAGCCGCGGAGACGCAGAACATCAGACAAAGCGCCAGAACCATTGCAAGAATCTTTTTCATTTTGATTACCTCCGAAGTATTTTAATTCAAGTAACGTGTATTATTATACGCGATTGTGCAGAGATGTCAATACCCTTGAATGTAAACTTTTGAAAATTATTCAAACTCGGGCGCGAGCGCGGCGAGCCGCTTCATCGCCTCTTCGAGCTTGTCACGGCTGACAGTGCAGGCGATTCGGAAGTGTCCCTCACCGGCTTTGCCGAACGCACAGCCCGGGGAAACGAGCAAATGCGCCTTTTCGAGCAAAAACGACGCAAATGTGCGATCATCCATGCCCGTTTTCTGAATGCCGGGGAAGAGATAGAACGTTCCGCGCGGACGCAGCAGCGTGAGATACGGAATCTTTTCTATGCAATCGGATGCATAAAATACACGATCTCTGTATTTTGTGATATACGCCTCGGCGATTTCGTCGCGAATGGAAAGCGCCTTGATCGCCGCGCGCTGGGAGATTGAAGGCGCAGCGTAGGTCAGAGCGTCGTTGACCGCCTTGAATACCTGAATGAGTTCCGGATGCGCAATGATATAGCCCACGCGCCAGCCGGTCATCAGGAAGTTTTTCGAAAAGCTGTTCAGCGTTACCGTTCGATCCGCCATGCCGGGCAACGTTCGCATCGGGATGAATTCACCGTCGTAGAGATAGCGCGTGTAAATCTCGTCGGCAAGAATCAGCAGATCGTATTCCTGTGCAACGCGCGCGAGCATTTGCAGCGTGTCCATATCGTATGCTGCGCCGGTCGGATTACAGGGGGTATTAACGATCATTGCGCGCGTTTTTGGCGTGATTGCACGGCGGAGCGCATCCTCCTGCGGACGATACGCATCCGCTTCATAGGTGGGCACCTCGACCGCCCTGCCGCCGGCAAGCGCCGCCTGCGACGCGTAATCGGCGAAATACGGACCGAATACAATCACCTCGTCGCCCGGATTCAGGATGCCCATCAGCGCCTGCGACATGCCGATGCAGCTCGAGGTCGTGACCAGAACCTCCTGCTCGGAAACGTCCTGCCCGAAATCCTCCTTCCACGCGCGGCGAATTGCTGAAATCAATTCCGGATCGCCTTTCGGGTCGCCGTAATGGGTGTAACCCGCACACGCGTCGGCAAACGCTGCGTCAATGATTCGGCGATCGGTGGTAAAATCC
>ERZ824978.2734-NODE-2734-length-14649-cov-3.546252_pt1 | contig 14649 bp, 8 predicted proteins | sample MGYA00519860_ERZ824978 | MGnify/ENA primary metagenome ERZ824978 (study PRJEB31778, sample SAMEA3449184) | human gut metagenome | biome: human gut; feature: human-associated habitat; material: faeces | place: United Kingdom | collected 2010/2012 ... | reverse complement strand
TTAAATAAAGTTAACTCAGTAGAGTTGACAAAAATATAAAAGAATGCTAATATAACTCTAACAATAAATAATAGGAGGTATACAAATGAAAAATAAAGGAATAACGTTGGTAGCACTAGTAATAACAATTATAATTTTACTTATACTTGCAGGGATTACAATATCTTCACTAACTAATACAGGGATATTTAAAAAAGCAAGAGAAGCTAAAGAAAAAACTCAACAAGCAGAAGATATTAGATGAATATGAAAAAGAGTTAAATCAATATGATGAAAAAACACTTGTAAATAAGGTAAATACTGGTGCAATAAAAATAGGCGATTATATATCATATACACCAGATACATCAAGTATAGATGATATTTTACAAGAATTAAAAACATACTCTGGTTCAGAAGCAAATACGGCATCAACATTAACACAAGAAAAATTAGATTGGAGAGTACTTGACGTAGAAAATGGGCAAGTAAGACTAATAAGTGCAACACCAACAAAATCTCAAATAGCATTATAAGGATATAATGCTTATAATAATGGAGTTAAATTGTTAGATGATGTTTGTAATGTGTTATATAATTCAAAATCAGTAAGTAAAGTACAAAATCTAAAAATAGAAGACATACAAAATAAAATGAAAGAAAAAGATTATTCAAAGATAACTTCTAAGTATGGTAGTGTGTTTTCACCTGCAGGAAATTATTATCCAAGTATATTAATAAAAGAAAAAGGACAAGAAGTAACAGATAGCGATATAACAACAAACGGAACAAAATTGGATTTAAGTGAACAATTCGAATTTCAAAAACAAGATAGTGAAATACAAGCTGACACATGGAATTTAAAATACACAATTTGGGAAAAAGAAATGAATGTAGATGATTTTACTGAAAGTAATTATTATAAATTGTTTATAAGGGATAATAGTGAAAACTATCCAGAATATTTATTATCATCACGTTGTGTTTATGCTTATAGTGATCGTGCGTATTTTTATATAAGACGTATAAATACAGGAAAAGTCAGTGCTCGTAATATGTATGACTCAATAGGAAACTCATTAGAAGAAGTAAAATATTCTTTCCGACCTGTAATAACATTAAATTCTGATGTACAATTAGATACAGAAAAATCAGGAGATGGAAGTAATGCGGACAATGCATATGTTATAAAATAATAATGTAATTACAGGTAAAAAATCTTAATTTATATATGTCGAAATTTATCAAACAATTTTTTAAAATAAATAATCACAATAAAAATTGACACTAAAAATAAAGAGTGTTATTATCAACATACAAAAGACAAAATAGGGGGTGAAAAAATGAAAAAAACAAACATAATATTAATAGCCATAATTGCAATAATAGTTATATTAGGACTAATATTAGCATCAAGCTATAATCAAATAGTCGCAAAATCAGAAGAAGTAGACAACAAATTAGCAACAATAGACACATATTTGCAAAGAAGAGCAGATTTAATACCAAATCTAGTAAACACAGTAAAAGGATATACTCAACATGAAGAACAAATAGTAAATTCAATCACAGAAGCAAGACAAAAAATGGTAAATGCCAAAAGTATATCAGAAAAAGCAGAAGCAAATGACCAATTAACATCAGCATTAAACAACCTTAATGTAATAGTAGAAAACTATCCAGACTTAAAAGCATCACAAAACTTTTTATCATTACAAGATGAACTATCAGGCACAGAAAACCGTATAGCAACAGCAAGAAGAGACTACAACGAAGCAGTAAAAGATTACAACTTAAAAATAAAAAAATTCCCAACAAAAATGATAGCAAGCATGTTTGGATATGAAGCAAAAGAATACTTCCAAGCATCAGAACAAAGCAAGGAGGTACCTAATGTTCAATTCTAAAAAACTTAAGAAAGTAGGATACTTTCTATTAATATTTCTAATCATGCTATCTATAAAATCTTCAGTATTTGCAAAAACAGAAACTGTTAAACAAACATCAGATTTTTACGTAAATGACTATGCAGGAGTTCTAACAGAAGAAACAAAAAATTACATTATAAAAACAAATGTAGAATTGCAACAAAAAACAGGAGCTCAAATAGTAGTAGTAACAATAAAAAGTTTAGAAGGAGAAAGCATAGAAGAATATGCTACAAACCTATTTAGAAATTTTGGAATAGGAGACTCACAAAAAAACAATGGAGTTTTACTATTATGCTCAACAGGAGATAGACAATTTAGAATAGAAGTAGGATATGGACTAGAAGGTACACTTACAGACGGAAAAACAGGAAGAATACAAGACACATATATAATTCCATATTTAAAAAACAATAACTATAATGACGGAATTAAAAACGGATTTAATGCTATATTAAATGAAGTTACAAACGAATATCAAATAACAATTAGTGGAAGAGAAGATGCCACAACAGCATCAAATTCAACAAGTACAACAAACACTGGAATAACAGGAGTAATAATTGCATTTTTTATAGCACAATTAATATTTAATATAAAAAACAGAAAAGGCAAAATTGTATTTGCTATAGCCTTTATAGCAATATACACACTTATATGTAGCATTATAAAAAGTACAGAAATGATAATGATAGGACTATTGATATTTCCAATAATATTCATTGTAGCCATAATTTTAAATATTACAGGCACAGGAAGAGGACCTTGGAATAATAATTATCATGGAGGAGGTTTCTCTGGTGGAGGATTTTCCGGAGGAGGATTCTCTGGAGGTGGAGGTTCTTCCGGAGGTGGAGGAAGCACAAGAAGTTTTTAAAATAAAGGAACATGCATTTAAATAAAAGTGTATGTTCTTTTTTTGTATACTATAGAACATGTTACAGTTCTGTAATAAAGGGTGTTATCCCTAAGTATTATAGTTTGAATATATTTTCGAATGTGACCGGAATAGTGTTACAAATTCTTAAGTAAATGATTTAAAGGATCCTGCAACCAGGGTTTGTTAAATCATTTTCATTAGAATTTGTTAACGTATGTAGGAAAACCGAGAAAATATATTCAAACTATAATACTAAGGTATAACAAATTTAATCAGCAACAAAATAAGAAACTAGAGAAAATCTCTAATTTCTTATTTTAAACATATATAATAACCTTTTATTTTACTACAAATTTTTTAATAAGAACTATTCCTGCACCCAACATAGAAATTGTTACAATTCCTATCATTATAGGTGTCACATAATTTCTATTTTCACCAGTACTTGGTACAATAGTAACAACTTCTGCATTTGCTACATTAAATCGATTTTGACCATTATCCCATCTCATCTTAACTGGTGTACCTGTACTAAATCCGTTTGTCTTTTTTACCTCTGTTATTTCTGATTGGTTATTAAATTCATTGTCATCTGTACTTGTAAGTAATTTAGATGTATTCAATTTTACTTCACTGGATTCCTTTGGAGCTAATGCTTTATTTAGACTCTTTGTTACATATTGTTTTATTCCTTTGATATATGTTGAATCATTGTTTTTAGATACATTATATGTTTTCTCATAATCTTTTTCAGCATCTGCCCAATCGCCTTTTTCATCTAGCACTGCTAATCTTCCATCAACATAGTCCAAAAGTTGAGTTACTGATGTTCTTACTACACTTGAACCATTTCCTCTATCACCATAGTAATAATAGTCTTGTGATGTATAATCCATTTCACCTACATTTTTAACTTTTATTGTGTATTCTGTTTCTATTGTTGCACCTTCTATTAATTCATTATCCATTTCTGTTTTTAATAATCCTCTTGGTGAAGTATTATCTACTGATTTTGGTGTATTTTCAAATATAGTATATGGATATGTTCCTGTTATTTTTCCATTTTCGTCAATTTTTGCATCAACTAATATTTGCCCATTTGCTAATTTTATTTTATATCCTGATACTTGTTTTAATAATTCTAATTGTTGTTTTGCTCTTTCTACTATACCAAAATCAACATTTTGTACAACAAATTCTACTCTATCACTGTCATCTCCATTTGTTACTGTTGTTTCATATTCTACACTAAATGCTATCGTTGGTGTTGTTGAGTCCATTTTAGTTGTTTTAATAGTTTTTCCTTGTGAATTATATCCATCTTCATATGCATCTATTATTTCTTGTTCTAGAGTATTTTTTGTAATACTTTCCATTTCACTGTCTATTTTTCTTCTTGTTTCTGAATTATCTAAGGCATCTGTTAATTGTACATCTCTACTTGTTGTATCATCTTCATACTCTGAGCCTCTATACCAATATGGATCTGATTTTGTTTTTTGATATCTTGTGCTATTTTTATTTGTTCCATCTGTGTATATTGTTCCTTTATAGTATTGTACTTTGTATTCTTTGCTTCCCCAAGTATATGTTATTTGATAATATCCAGCTACGTAATTATTAATTGTAAATTCTCCTTTGTCATTTGTTTTTGCTGTGTATACTAGTCCATTTTGAATTTTCTTTCCTTGGCTGTCTACTTCAGTCATTGTTACATCTACATTTGCTAATCGTTTATCTTTACTATTTTCAGTATATTTTCCATCACCAAGTCTTTCATTTCCAGTGTCAAGATCTTTTTGATTATTTGTACCATCAACAAATGTAATTCCTTTTACAGTTCTTTCATTTTTGAATTCTAATTTTAATGATCTTGCTGAATCTGTATCGTCTTCATATGTACTAAAGTCTTCAACTCTTGCATTTCCAGGAACAGAATCTATGTCATATACTGCTAATGAATTTCCAGTGTCATCATCATATGTTGTATATGAGTTAATTTCTACTACATTATGTTTTGTTTCACCATTATTCATTATTGTTCTTACAGCCTCTTTGTCCATCTTGAATTGAATATATAGATATTGTTCTTCTCCTGCATCTATAGTTCTTGCGCTTGTATCTATTATATACTTTTTATAACCATTTATATTTGCATTTGTATCTTCTGAAACGGCTACATTATCAGATATAAAGTCTTCATCATTTATAGAATATCCCGCTGCTTGAATGTTATAGTTACTATCACAATAATCAATTATGTTGTTTATTCTTCCTAAATATGTTCCTTCATTTTTTAATGCAATTTTGTATGTTACATATACACTTATTTCTTTACTTTTATCTAAATTATTTACATAATCATAATCTGCTTTGTATATTGCTCTCGAGTAAGATCCTCTATTGTTTTGGAATTTTACACCAACATTCCATGCTGATTCTTCGTCTGTGTAGTCTCCCCATCCTTGATATCTTACACTTGCATATCTATATACATGTTGGAATCCATTTACTCCTACTCTTACATTATATAAGTCTTGCGCTAGTGCATAATCAGTTTGTTCTTTTTTGAATAATCCTAAATTTACATATCTTATTTCTTTTGCTGTTGGTACAAAGTTAGTATATAAATCATATCCTGTCTGATACATTACATCCTGTATGTCCAATTATACTTGATTGATATTGATTTGTTTGATTGTAATTTAATTGAACACCATTTACATTTAATGATTGACTTCCATTTCCATTTACACTTGAGAATTTTCTATCTAGTTCTTGTCTAGATGTTGCATCTGATGCTTTTGAGCCTTCATTACTATTTATTTCTGGATTTACAGATTGATAATCTATACCGCAATATTCAAATTCTACATGATAATTTCCACTTTGTATCTGGTCTAGACTAACATTATAAAATCTATATTCTCCACCTTCTATTTCATCATAAATTCCATACTCGTTTGTATATGTTGATTGTATTGTATTTCCATATCTGTCTTTTAATTTTACTAAAAGTCCATTTACACCTTCTTCTCCATTAAATTCTGAGTCTGTCATTGAAAGTTTTCCACTTTCTTTATCTAGCCATACATATCCTGAAACCATTACTCTATATTGATGGTTTCTAGCTGTAACAGTCATTTCTCCATTTCTTGGTATTGACCATGAAGATCCTAAATTTTCAGTATAACCATAATATCCATTTTCTCCTTCTATAACTTCTGGTACAACTGTTTCTGTTGCCGTTATTGTATTACTTGTAAAATATGCATACGCTGTGTGATTATTTCCTCTTGATCCATCATTCCATGCATTTGTTTTTATATTTAATGTTCCTTGTCCACTTGCTATACCATCGTCATCTGTGTAAAATGTACTTGCTGAATATCCCCATTCTCTACTACTATTTAAGTATACCGTATGATCTACCCAATGATAATAATTTATGGTGTACCAATAATCATATTGCCAATCTGAAACCCAATATGATCCACTTGAATAATGACTATTTCCTTTTGAATCTGTCCAAGAACTATGCCAATACTCTCTATATCCATGGTCTACCCAATGATATACATCTGTGCTATCATACCAATCATATGATTTTATTGTAGTTGAAAATTGGAATCCTATTCCTTTTAGAGGTGTTCCATCTCTATCGTCTACTTTTTGTATTTTTGCTCCGACTTCTGGTGGTGGTGGCGGTTCTTTCATATATATTGTTATTGTTTTTGAATTTGGCTTTGTATCGCTCCATTCGCTACTTCCTGTCCAAACTCTTTCTAGTGGTTGTGCATTTAATGGATTACTACATCCAACTACTTTACCTGAATGTGTTTTATGTGTGCCTCTACTTGTTTTATTGCAAATCCACTTTTCTACAACTTTCCAATTTGCTTTGTATTCAGTAACAGCATTATTTTTTATTTTTATTTTCATATTTGCTGGTTTTGATTTTTGAGAAACTTTTACATAAAATTCTTTATTAAATGAAAATTCTTTTGTATTACCTTTTTTATCGCAAATCTCCCACTTGCTACTACCTATCTTATTTCCATTTGTATTATATAAATTTATAGATTCTATACTATCTTCTGTAATCTTTTTATCATTTGTTCTTTCTACTTTATATGGTCCATAAATATTATATGTGCTATCAAGTTTTTCACCAGTTGATTTATTTTTAGTTGCCTTATATTTATTGGCTGTTGATTTATTTGTTTTTACATCAAACTTTGTAACAGACACTGATTTTTGTTTATACCAGTGATCTCCGGATCCACACATAGATTTACTTCCATCTGTACAATGCAATCTTCCACTGTTGATTACTGTTGATTGAGGTGTATCATGTGTATAAAAATGTGAAGAACTTGAATTGATATTGTATGTTGTTGATGTAGTATATTTATCTTTTAATTCTTGTTTTTTCTCAGCTGTTGTTTTGGCTTGAGTATATGTTGTCATAGCTGTTAATGTAGATGTTGTAATCAATAATAGAAAACTCATTTTTGTAAATTTTCTAAATTTTTTATTTTTCTTTGATAATATTACAAATAATATTACTAATATTGCTGCTAATATTACACCTACACTTGCTCCTATTATTGCACCTGTTTTTACAGATACAATTACTGTTGCCTCAGAATAATCATCTTCATTTTTATCTTTATTTCCTTCAACTGAATCTATATCTTTTATATTGCTATCATTTTTTGTTAAAGTTATTTCTGCACCATTTACAAATTTTCCTACATCTGTTGCTACTGCCGTAATTTCTATTTCTTTACTCATTCCCGGTTTTAATAGTAGCCCTGCTAAACCATGAATTTTTATACTGCCATCATTTTGCATTTCCCAATTTCCGTCTACACTATTAAATTCTAAGCCTTGTGGCAAATAATCTGTAATCTCACTTATATATGCTGATTTTTCGCCTTCATTTGTTACAACAAGTTTATATGTTATTGTAATTGTTGTATTTGATATTTGTTTAGCAGCCACTTCAACTTTTGCTAGTTTTTGATTTTGATAATCATAGTCTTTGCTTCCTTTTGAATTTGTTACTGTTATCTTACTTATATATTTGTCTAATTTTAAATCTAATATTTCTCCTTTTACAAGTCCTGCATCAATATTTTGTATATTTTTTGATTCTACTGTAATTACATCTGTAACTCCTGCTGTTTCTTCTTTTCCGTCTATGCTAATTTCTTTACTTATTGCATCAGAATTTACATTTTCTGATACTCCATTTTTTTGATAATCTGTTAGTTCATATGTTTTATTATCATATTCAAATATTACCAAATATTTTCCATTAGCAAGATTTGAAAATTTATATTTTCCTTCTTTATCTGTTTTTATTATATATTTTTGACCATTTGAAGATGTTACTATTGCATTTGTAGCTGTGTCAAATAATTTTACTGTTACTCCAGATATTTTTTCTTCTTTTTCACCTTTTTGTCCATCTTTATTTGCATCTAACCAAACTTGTCCACTTATTTCATATGTACTATTGTTTTGGTTATTGTTTCCACTGTTGTTGTCATTGTTATTTCCATTATTATCATCTTTTTTATCCCCATTGTTATTATTATTGTTGTCATCATCTTTTCCGTCATCTGAAGGATTATCTCCTTTATTATCATCGGAAGTTCCTGCTTTTATTGTGAATTTTACAGTATTTGAAATTATTGTATCTGACTCTCCTGTTGTTACAGATACGCTATTTGAAACTTCTTTGTTTTCTGAAACTAAATCCACTGTTGCCTTTATTTTTATATTAACTTCTGCCCCATTTGGTATTGTTATATATAATTTGACATCAGGATTTGTTCCTTCTTCTCCATCTTCTATTATTTTAGAGCTTATATCTTCTGTTTCTTTTGACCATTCATAAGTTTGTTTTTCTTCATTATATGTCCAATTTTCATATTCTACTTCTTCTGGTAATAATCCCTCTGGTAAATAATCTAAAACATTTATACTTAAATCTTTAAATTTTGAACTGTTTCCATTAACTTTTATGTTTACATTATATTCTATGTCATCTTCATATTTTACTTCTTTTCCTTCACTTTCTGATGACATTGTAACTACAACTTCTCTTGTTTGCATAATTTGATAATTCAAGTTTGTATTATAGTTTTCTATTCCTTGTCCACTTATTTCTCCTGCAACTTCTAATTCATATTGATATACATTTTTGTCTAAATTTTTTGGTTGCATATAGATTCTTAGTATTACTTCTTCTCCAACTGGTAATTCTGCAATTTGTGCTTTATAATATCCATTTTTTGTTGATTCTTCATTTAATGTAATATCTGGAGTTAATGGACCAGTTTCATACACTTCCATCCATTTTGGAATATTTACAGAAACATCTACATTTTTTAAAGCTTCTTGTGTATTATTTGTAATTAATAAATGATATTCCCATTTATTATCTTCGTTTTCAAAACCTCCCATTGTAGAAACCATTCTTGCATAAATGTTTGATTTTTTTGCAATATTGCTTAATTTTACTTCTCCACTTAGTTTATTGTTAACATATAATGTTGTATCTGATGAAATATTTGCTTCTGAACTATTTTCTGCTAATTGATTTACTTCTACTTCATATATTCTTTCTGCTGTTGTTCCCGCTTCTACACTTTCTATAGCTATTTCTTTTTGTTTAACACTTGAATCTCCAACATATTTATACATTTTCTCCATGTCTTCAATGTCATCTTCACCTTTAGAAACTGTTACATATGTTGTACCTTCTGGTATTTTTCCTACTATTTTTAAATCTTTTAATTCTTTTCCTGTATTGTTTTGCACTTTTACTTTATAAGTAATTATTTGTTTTTCATATACAACATCATTATCTTTTAATACTTTATTACCTACTTGGGCATCAACTGAAAAATTAAGTCCTTGTATTTGTTGTGTTGTATTATTTACAGAATTTTCTTCTTGTGTTTGAGTCTCTTCTGTATTTTGCTCATTAGTTTGTATTTGGTATCTTGCTGTACTTAATCTTGTATCTTGTTTTTCATCTAGTTCTTTTATGTTTACTTTTTTATTTTCTGCACCATCTACTACATAATCAATTAATTTTCCATTTTCATTTGAATATGTAACTTCTATGTTTGAATCATTTGCTGTTAAATCACTCTTTAATGTTATTTTTGCTGGTATAACAACATATGTACCTTCATATATTGAATCTGCATAATAATTATTTTGTGTTCCACTTAAAGTTACTCTTATAACTTTATTTGTACCATTGTCTACTACTTCTGTGTTTTGTATAAAATTACTGTCATTATTTAATAATGATGTATTTCCTAAAATAACTTTATCTACATCTTCTGGTAATTTCATTTCTATTACTGGATTTTTAAATAGATTGTATTTTACATCATTTGAAATTAATTTTAATGTAAAATTAACATCATTTACTGTATTGTTTGTCCAATTTTGTTTATCTACTGATAAATCTACTCTTGTTTGTGAGTCATTTATTTTAGTTACATAATTATTTGAGAAATTATAGATTTCTTTTTCTTCTATATTATCTGTTGTATTATTGTTTTCTTCTTCTGTTTTTTGGATGTCATTTATTGCTTTTACATTTGTATATGTTTTTATTGTGTTATCATCTAAATTTAAATATGTTTCTTTTATTTCTTTTGTATTTTCTATTTTCAAAGTTCCAATTTTTATAGGTTTAGATGTTTTTACTTTTAAAGAATTTTCTTCATTTTCAAAGTTTGCTTCTATTGTTCCATCTTCATTTGCCTGTGTATCTTTATTTACTTCTAGTAATACATCATCATTAGCATTTAAAATTTGTAATTTTCCGTCTTCTCCTAATATATCTAATATATTATTTTTATTTACTTTTGTTGATTTATATTTGATTTCTTCTGTATTTATTTCTTTATCTTTTGCATCTACAAATTTATCATCTTCTGTAATCTCAATTTTATCTGAAATTGATTCATAATCTACATTTATATTAGTTGTTTCTGAATATGTTGTAGGATTTTTTGTTCCATTATTGATATTTGCATTTATGTTTCCGTTATAAATTTGTCCTGCCACTATATCTGCAGAAACTAAACCTGATATATTTTCCGTTGCTTCTCCACTTGCATTTATATCACCTGATATTTCTGCACTATCATCTGTATTTAAAACTTCTTTAACATTTCCTGTAATTTCTATTGTTCTTTTTTCATTATTTTCATTATAACAATTAGAACTATAATATAAGTTTAGCTTATAGTTGTCTCTTGCACCATCAACTTTTTCTGTATAAATATTGTGGTTATCATCTTCTTTGTTTTGTACGACTATAGCAATTTTCCCAGTATTTGAGTCATATTTATAATCATAATCTTTTGCTGTATCACTTCCATTTGTTGCCTTTGTTGATATTGCTTGTAATTCTACTTTTTCGGGAAATTCTCCATTTATTTGAGGAGCTGTTAATTCTGTTTTTGTTTGTTTTATTGCTTTATATTCTTGGTCTTCCTTATATTCTATTCCTGTTTTTAAATCAAGCTTTAATAAAATTCCCTTACTATCTTCAAATGAATAATTAACATATTTTTCAATATTAATTTCATTTTTTACTTCAGCTTTTGATTTATCTAAAACATTTTTTATATCTTCTGCTGCAACTGATATTATTGTCAATAATGAACTGTTAATAATCATTAACATTATGACAAATATTGCTATAATCTTTTTAGATATTTCTTTCATGAACACCACTCCTCATATTTTTTAATGTAATTTTATAAATTGTTATATTTTTGCCAATTTACCTTATTTTAATTGTATAAATTTATTTTCTTCTTTTCAATATGTGTAGTTTTTATTTTTTGTAATATTACAAAAAATTGTGTCTATCTTGCTAGGGAAGGTCATTTTCTACATTTTTTAGTATTTAAATTAAGATTATATTACATTTTTGTTACAATATGTTATTTATTGTTTGAAACTGTTTCAAAATAAGAATTTTTTAAAATTAATACTATAATAGATTGACAGAGTATGTTATAATTTTAATATGGAGGTTAATATGCAAAGAATTTTAAGTTATATGCGAAAAGCAATAGAAGATTATAATATGATAGAAGAAAATGATAAAATTGCAATTTGTCTTTCTGGCGGAAAAGATTCAATAACTATGTTACATGCGTTTAAGGCATTACAGAGATTTTACCCTAAAAAATTTGACATAATTGCAATAAGTATAAACCCTGGATTTGAATTTTTTGATACTAAGCTTTTACAAAATATATGTGACAAATTAGAAATTCCTTTATTTATTGAAAATAGTCATGCACAAGAAATTGTTTTTGAAATTAGAAAAGAAAAAAATCCATGTTCTTTATGTGCTAATTTAAGAAGGGGTACTATTAATTCAATAGCTAGACGAGAGGGCTGTAATAAGATTGCTTTAGGTCATAATGAAGATGATGTTTTAGAAACTTTTTTACTTAATTTGCTTTATACTGGAAGTATTGGTACTTTTTCGCCTGTTAGTTTTATGGATAGGTCTGGTATTACTTTAATTAGACCACTTATATATACTCCTGAAAAGGAAACTAAAAGGTTTATTAAGAAAAATAATTTGCCGGTTATGCCTAAGGTGTGTCCTATGGATGGTACTTCTAAAAGAGAAGATATGAAACAAATGCTTTTTTCTCTTAAAAAGGATATTCCTATGGTTAGGGCTAATTTGTTTGGAGCTATTAAAAGAAATTTACCTGATTGGAAAAAAAATAGAGATTGAGGGACAGATTTTCGTCCCTTAATCTCTAATCTTTTTTAACTAATTTTACCATTGCATTTTTTAAATCTTCTAGTTTTTTATTGCTTTCTTCTTTTGAAGTACCTTTAACACCCATATATAATTTAATTTTAGGTTCTGTTCCAGAAGGTCTAACACAACACCAGTTATTGTCTTCAAGTTCATAATATAAAACATTTGATTTTGGAAGACCTGTTGTTCTTTCTTCTCCTGTTACCATATCTTTTACATAGTCTCTATCTATATCTTCAAACATTAATACTTTATAATCTCCAATTTTTTCTACTGGAGTATTTCTCATATCTGTCATCATTTCTTGTATTTTTTCAGCACCTTCAGCACCTTCTAATACTATTGATACTTGTGTTTCTTCATAATATCCATATTTTTTATAGATATTATTCATTTGATCCCATAGAGTTTCACCTTTTGATTTATAATAACATGCTGCTTCGCATAATGCCATTACTGCTGCTATTCCGTCTTTGTCTCTTGCATAGTCTCCAATTAGGCAACCATAACTTTCTTCAAAACCGAATACATATTTTTTTCCGTTTGTTTTTTCTTCTTCTTTTTTCATAATAGCACCTATATTTTTAAATCCTGTTAAAACTTCTATACATTCTAGTCCATAATTTTTTGCTATAGCTCTTGTTAGATTAGAAGAAACTACTGTTGTAATCATCATTCCATTGTCTGGTAATATTCCTTTTTCTTGCATTTGTGAAATTCTGTATTCTGCTATTAATAATGCTGACATATTTCCTGTATATGTCATATATTCACCTGTTTTTGAGTCTTTTGCATATATTCCTAATCTATCTGCATCTGGATCTGTTGCTAGAACTACATCTGCATCTACTTTTTTTGCTAATTCTAATGCTAATTTAAATGCTTTTTTGTCTTCTGGATTTGGATAATCTACTGTTGGGAAGTTACCATCTGGATCTTTTTGTTCTGGAACTACATATAAGTTTTGTATTCCTATTTCTTTTAAAAGTCTTTCTGCTACTGTGTTTCCTGTTCCATGTAATGGTGTATAAACAACTTTTAAACTTTTTCCTTGTTCTTTTACAATTTCAGGATTTAATATTAATGCTTTTAATGTATTTATATATTTGTCGTCCATTTCTGTTCCAACTATATTAAATAATCCTTTTTCTGTTGCTTCTTCTCTTGATATTTCTTTTATTTCACTATATTCTGCAACTGCTCTTACTTTTGCAATTATGTCTTTATCTCTTGGTGCAACTATTTGAGCTCCATCATCCCAGTAAACTTTATATCCATTGTATTTTGGTGGATTATGACTTGCTGTAATCATAACTCCTGCTGTACATTTTAGTTCTCTTACTGCAAATGATAGTTCTGGAACTGGTCTTAAGTTTTCAAATAAATATGTTTTTATTCCATTTGCATTTAAAATTAATGCTGTTTGCATACTGAATTCTTTTGACATTTTTCTTGAATCGTAGCTTATTGCAACACCTTTATCTTGTGTTCCTTGTTCAATAATATAATTTGCTAGTCCTTGTGTTGCTTTCCCTACTGTGTATTTATTCATTCTATTTGTTCCAGCACCTATAACTCCACGTAGTCCTGCTGTTCCAAATTCTAATTCTTTATAAAATCTGTCTTCGATTTCTTTTTCATCATCTTTTATTTCTAATAATTCTTTTTTTGTCTCTTCGTCAAAGTCTGAGCTTTTACACCATTTTTGATATTCTTCTAAATAATTTTTCATTTTATCAATCCTTTCTTCTTGTCATTAAGTATACTTAGGAACGTCTCTTTTTGACAATTTTTTTGATATGCTTATAATAACACTATTTATCAAATAAATAAAGGGGTTTTTGAAAAATATTTTATAATTAAAAAAAGAGCAAGTTTAAAAACCTACTCTTTAACTAAAATTTTATTTCAAATGATGAAAATCTTCATATAATTTTCTAGCTGTACTTGGACAATCTACTCCTGCACTATCTGCATTTTTAACAGGTGCAAATTCTTCTTCTCTCTTAACTCTAAGAATTGCCATA
>ERZ824978.2724-NODE-2724-length-14708-cov-8.055688_pt1 | contig 14708 bp, 10 predicted proteins | sample MGYA00519860_ERZ824978 | MGnify/ENA primary metagenome ERZ824978 (study PRJEB31778, sample SAMEA3449184) | human gut metagenome | biome: human gut; feature: human-associated habitat; material: faeces | place: United Kingdom | collected 2010/2012 ... | reverse complement strand
TTTACCGCCCGCGCGCCGCGCTGGGCCATTGCCTTTAAGTTCCCGCCCGAGGAAAAGCAGACCGTCCTGCGCGAGATTCGCATTCAGGTGGGCCGCACCGGTGTGCTCACGCCGGTCGCCGAGTTCGACCCGGTGACGGTTGCCGGCTCCACCATCGCGCGCGCCACGCTGCACAACATCGACGAGATTCGCCGCAAAAACGTGCGTGAGGGCGACACTATCATCGTGCACAAGGCGGGCGACGTTATCCCCGAGGTCGTGGGTCCGGTGCTCGACAAGCGCCCGGCCGATTCGGTCGACTGGCACATGCCCGAGGTCTGCCCCGTGTGCGGTAGCCCCGTGGTCCACGAGGACGGCGAGGTGGCCTACCGCTGCGTGTCCATCGACTGCCCGGCGCAGCTCAAGGAGCGCCTGCTCCACTGGGTGAGCCGCGGCTGCATGGACGTCGACGGCCTGGGCGACGAGATCGTCGACAAGATGATCGCCGCCGGCCTGATCCACGATGTCGCAGATTTCTACCAGCTCACGGTCGACGACATCGCCGGCCTGGACACGGGCCGCACCTATGCCAGTTCCAACAGCAAAAAGGGCGTCAAGAAGGGCGACCCCATTCCGGTGGGCCTCAAGACGGCCGAAAAGATCGTCGCCGAGCTCAACAAGTCCAAGAGCCAGCCGCTCGGTCGCGTGCTGTTTGCCCTGGGCATCCGCCACGTGGGCAAAAACGTGGGCGAGGTCATCGCCGAGCGATTCCTGTCGATTGACAAGCTCATCTTGGCGAGCGAAGAGGACATCGCCGAGTGCGAGGGCATCGGTCCCAAGATTGCGGCGAGCGTCAAGCAGTTCCTGGCCGTGCCCGAGAACCTTGCCGTGCTGGAGCGCCTGCGTCAGGCGGGTCTGTCGCTCGAGGTCGATTTGGGCGCCGCGCACGCGCAGGCCGCAGCCGACGCTGGCGTGGCGGGCGAGCTCGCCGACGCACAGCCGCTCGCGGGTCTGACCTTCGTGCTCACCGGCACGCTCGTCAACCGCACCCGCGACGAGGCGGGCGCGGCGCTCAAAGTGCTTGGTGCCAAGGTTTCGGGCAGTGTTTCAAAGAAGACGAGCTATCTGGTCGCCGGCCCCAAAGCGGGCTCCAAGCTCACCAAGGCCGAGCAGCTGGGTGTGCCCGTGTTGGATGAGGACGCACTCGAGCAGATCTTGGCTACCGGTGAGGTGCCCCAGGCTTAGGACATCGATAATCAAATTAGAAAACCTCCCGGAAAGGTTGATACTTTCCGGGAGGTTTTTATTTGGGCGTGGTGGCGGGCAGCATGATCTGCGTCATGTAGGTTGCTGAGGGTGACCCTGCGGAGCGGTGTCGTTCCGGAGCGATAGAAGATTCATACAAAGCAAAGGGGCCCCGCAGTGAGGTTCCACAACGGGGCTGCCCCATTGTGATGAGTTTTATACACTTTAACATTAACATTAACGTGTATACTTAGCAGTGAAGATATATGTTGAGAGGAGCAGTTATGGTTACCGTCGCGTTTTCGGAACTGCGCCAAAACCTTACGCAGGTGGCCGAAAAGGTTGCCAATGAGGGCGAGGAGGTTGTGGTCTTCAAGCGGAGCAAGCCGTTGTTCAAGATCGTGCCGCTCGACTATCAAAGCCCGGTTGCAGTGGAATATGACGCTGCCCAGGAGCGCGGGGGTGCAAAGCCGACGTGCGGCTCGGACAAGCCCAAGCGCGACGTGGGTACGATGTGGCATCCCAAGATCACCTGGAAGGAGATCCGTGAGATGCTCGCGGAGAATGAGGACTACCAGGAGTATCTCGATATCGTAGCCAAAATGCCAAAAGGAACGCCGCTCGATACGATGACGGTTGAAGATGAAAAGCGCGTCGCGAGGGAGCGCTACCTATGAGAGCATTTCTCGATACCAATTTTCTGCTCGATTGCGTGCTTCCGGGCCGGCCGGAGCACGCAGCGGCGCAAACGATCAAGGGGCTCGTCGACGTGGGGCTTATCGAAGGCGTTGTTTCGGCCTGCTCTCTCAAGGACGCGTATTACATTCTCACCAAACAGGCCGGCGAGGCGCGCGGGCGCGAGGTAGTGCGCGACTGCCTTAAGAGCTACTCGGTAGAGTCTCTCGACCAAGAGGCTTGTTTTGCCTCCGCCTATTCCGATGAGCCGGACTTTGAGGACGGCTGTATCCGTGCGATGGCCGAGCGTGCCGGCGTGGACTTTATTATCACGCGTGACCGCGCCGCTTTTGTGCGCTCGACCATCAAGACCTTCTCGCCTGCAGAGTTCATCCGTGCGTTTCCGATTCCGGAGGAGTAAAACCGCCATATCGAGGACTGTCTCCAGTGTGGTAGATCTTCTGTAGCCGACGCTCGTTAGTTGAGCTACACTTCATAATTATGTACATAATTATGATTGGAGTTGAACATGCCCGTTTGCGTTCCAATTAAAGATATGCGGGACACCGCGAAATTCTCGGAGCTCGTTGAAACTACTCCTGGTCCAGTGACTGTTACAAAAAACGGCTATAGCAAATTTGTTGTACTTCGATCCGAGGACTACGACCTCATGGTTCAGGAACAGGCTAAGGCTCGCCTGATGGCTCGTATAGCTGTGGCCGAGCGGGAGCGTGCTGCCGGCACGGCGCGTGATGCCTTTGAGGCCCTCGATGACCTTGAGGCAAAATATGGCCTATAACGTCAAGATTCTGCCTACAGCTGAACAAGAAGTTGACGATATCGTTGATTATCTATTGGGGCATGGTATTTTTACCGCCCGGCACTTTCCTGATAAATACCGTAGTCAGCTCCAGCTTCTTCAAAGTGGTGTAGTTGACTACGGCTTATCGAAGTTGCCCGAGCTTGCAGTGCTTGGTTACCATGCTTGCCTCGTTAATTCTTATGTAATGCTTTATTACTACGATAACGAGGACGTTGTGATTGCCCATGTTTTTCACCAAAGCCAAGATTATGCCGCATTGGTGATATCTAGAAATCGATTCGAGTTGCTAGATGATGATTAGTAAGAACCGCCCGGAAGTATGATGCCTTCCGGGCGGTTCTTACTTTGCTGGGGCAACCGGCACCGCGATCCGCGTCACTTGGGTCGCCGGGTCGTCGCTGATGATGTCGTCGATAAGGGCGATTTCGCGTTGCCCCGCTACGCTGCCAACTTGTCAAAAGCCCCGCGTCGATTGAGCACGGTAAACGCGACAACACAGATGACTGCCGACAGAATCGACCCGCACGGCGAAGCGATGCCCATGGGAAACAGCGTGTCGGAATAGGCGTTCGACAGCAGCCACGCGCCCGGCACGCGAATGAGCGCCACGGCCAGCACGTTGTGCGCAAAGCCGATGTAGCTCTTGCCATACGCAGCGAAAAAGCCGCTAAAGCAAATGTGGATGCCGGCAAAAATCGCGTCGAAAATATAGCTGCGCATATAGCCGGTGCCGGCCGCGACCACCGCAGAGTCCTTGGCAAAAAAGCCGATAAACGCCGGCGCCACCAGCCACATCAGCACCGTGATCAGGCAGCCGTACACCACCGAGATCGTCATGGCGTCTTTAAGCACCTGACATGCGCGGTCGCCCTTGCCCGCGCCGGCGTTTTGCGCCGTGAGCGCGCTGACGGTGGCACCCATGGAACTCGGCACAATGAACAAAAAGCTGATCATCTTCTCGACCAGGCCCACGGCGGCGGCGTCGACGAGCCCTCGGTGGTTGGCAATGACGGTGATGAACATAAACGCCACCTGGATGCAGCCGTCCTGCACGGCCACGGGCACGCCGATCTTAAGAATGCTGCCGAGCACCTCGGGCTGGGGGCGCAGGTCGCTGCGCTTAACGTGGATGTTCGTGCGGCGGCTCTTGAGCCACACGAGTGCGAGGGCAACGCTGGCCGTCTGGGCGGTTACCGTGCCGAGCGCCGCGCCCACGGGGCCGAGCCCCATGTGCCCGATAAACAGAAAATCGAGCGCGATGTTAATGATGCACGCCACGCCGATCACGTACATGGGCGAGCGCGAATCGCCCAGGCCGCGAAAGATGGCCGAGAGGATGTTGTATGCGGCGATAAACGGAATGCCGACAAAGCAGATATGCAGGTAGGCGGCGGTGCCATCGACCGCCTCGGGCGGCGTGCCAATGAGCGCCACGATTTGCGGGCATAGTGCAAACAAGATGACGGCCAGTACCACCGAGACGCCCATAAAGAGCGTGATGGTGTTGCCGATGGCGGTCTCGGCGCGGTCGAAGCGGCGCGAACCCACGGCGTGGCCGACGATGACCGTCGTTCCCATGGCCAGGCCCACGAGCGTCACGGTAATGATATAGAGCGTCTGCGCGCCATTGCCCACGGCGGTGATGCCGGCAGCGCCGCTAAACTGCCCCATCATGTACAGGTCGGCCATGCCGTAGAGCATCTGCAAAAAGTACGAGAGCATATAGGGCAGAGCAAAGACCGCGATGGTCTTAAGGACATTGCCGCGTGTGAGGTCGTGTTCCATGGGCGGGGCTTTCTGGCTTGGTTCGTTTAGCTACCAGTGTAGTGAAAACCCTACAACGATTGTAGAGTCAAGGTTTGTGTTGACGCCGGAGCGAAAAAAGTCTCGCGCACCATTATTCCGAGTGAATATGGACACACATCACGAGAACTCGCCGCCGGCGCTAACCTTGCAGAAAACGATTTCGGAATACTTGACACCATTATTCGGCGCGCAATAATACGTGCGTTTGCGAACAACGTTTGATGGGGGTTGAACCTGCGTGCGCAATCTCAAAATACTGTTTTCCTATCTAGGGGCATACCGTCGCGATGCCATCCTCGGCGTGTTCTTTGTGTCGGTCGAGACGGTGCTCGAGCTGTTTATCCCGGTCATCATGGCCAACATCATCGATGTGGGCGTGCCTGCGTGTGATATCAACTACATGCTGCTACAGGGTGCGTACATGTTGGTGTGCGCTGCGCTTTCGCTGGTACTGGGCTTGGGTTATGCCCGCACGTCCGCCCGCGTTGCCTCGGGCCTAGGCGCCAACCTGCGCGAGGCCGAGTACAAAAAGATTCAAACGCTCGCCTTTGGCAACCTGGACAACTACGACGCCAGCTCGCTCGTCACCCGCATGACCACGGACATCACCGTTATCCAAAATGCTGTGGGCAACGGCTTTCGCCCTATGGTGCGCGGCCCGGTGACGCTTATCGTCGGCCTTATCTACGCGCTGATGCTGTCGCGCCCGCTCGCCACCGTCTTTGCGATCATCTTGCCCGTGCTGGCAATCGTGCTGGGCGTCATCACCTATCGCGTGAGTCCGCTCTACCGCCAACTCCAGACCTCGATGGACCACCTCAACGGCGTGGTACAGGAGGACCTCACCGCCGTGCGTGCCGTCAAGGCCTACGTTCGTACCGAGCACGAGGAGGCCAAGTTCGACACCGTCAATACCGAGCTCGCGCGCACTGCGACAAAGACCTTTGGCAGCGCGGTGCTCAACCTGCCGGTGTTTCAGCTGTCGATGTACGTGGCTGCGCTCTCCATCCTGTGGATTGGCGGCCGCATGATTCTCGCCGGCAAGTTGGGTGTAGGCTCTCTCACGGGCTTTATGAGCTACGTGCTGCTGATCATGAACTCGCTCATGATGATTTCCAACGTGTTTTTGCTGCTCACGCGCGCTCTTACGAGTGTGGGCCGTATCGCCGAGGTGCTCGACGAGGAACCCTTTATCGCCAACCCTGCGGGAGACCTCGCGACTGCGGCGCCAGCGGACGGCAGTATCGAGTTTCGCGACGTTTCCTTTAAATACCGCGCGGATGCAGCCGAGGACGTGCTCGAGCATATCGACCTTTGCATCGAGCCGGGCTCCACGGTGGGCGTGCTCGGCGGCACGGGCTCGGGCAAGAGCTCGCTCGTGCAGCTCATCGCGCGCCTGTACGACGCGACTGAGGGCGCCGTGCTCGTGGGTGGGCGCGACGTGCGCGACTACGACCTGGTTGCCCTACGCGATGCGGTGGGCATTGTGCTGCAAAAGAACGTGCTGTTTACGGGCACCGTACGCGAGAACCTGCAGTGGGGCGCGCCCGATGCCACCGACGAGGAGTTGTTGGATGCCTGCCGTGCGGCGTGCGTGGACGAGTTTCTGGATCGCATCGGCGGGCTGGGCGGCGAGTTGGGCCAGGGTGGCGCCGGTGTTTCGGGCGGCCAGAAGCAACGCCTGTGCATCGCGCGCACGCTGCTCAAGTACCCGCGCGTGCTCATTTTTGATGACTCCACCAGCGCGGTCGATATGGCGACCGACGCCAAGATTCGCGAGCATATCGCCCAGATTCCCGACACGACGGTGATCATCATCGCCCAGCGTATCGCAAGCGTGATGGATGCCGATCGCATTGTGGTGCTGGATGACGGCCGTGTCCACGGTGTGGGCACGCATGAGGAGTTGCTGGCAGGTGACAACATCTACCAGGAGATTTACGCCTCGCAGATGGAGTTCGCGGGTGATGCGAGCGACGACGGTGATGTCGACGACGCGAACGATCCGTTTTCCTCCGTCGCATACGGATCATCCCTGGAAGGGGGTGAGCGCCATGCCTAAGACTTCCGCTCAGGCTCGTCCGGCCAATCTGCGCCGAACGCTCCGCCGCTTGCTCTCCTACATGGGGCATGCCAAGTTCTCGCTGCTGGCGGTTGGCGTGCTGGCCTCCATCGCCGCCATCGCGAGCCTTGCCGGCACCTATATGGTGCGCCCCATCGTCAACGGCCTGGCCGCGGGCGGCGAGGAGCTGCTCACCAAGCAGGTCATCGTAACGGCGATCATCTACGCCGCGGGCGTGCTCTCGGCTCTAGGCTACTCGCAGATCATGGTGCGCGCGGCCCAACGCGTGGTCTCCGACATCCGCCGTGACCTGTTCGCGCACATTCAGACGCTGCCGCTCAGCTATTTCGACAGTACGCGCTCGGGCGACATCATGAGCTTTTTCACCAATGACGTCGACACCGTCTCCGAGGCGCTCAACAACAGCTTTGCCAACGTGATTCAGGCCGCCATTCAGGTTGTGGGCACCACGGCCATGCTCATCATCCTTAACTGGCAGCTCACGATTATCACGCTCGTGTGCGATGCGGCCATTGTGCTGTATGCGCGCTACTCGGGTGCGCACTCTAAGCGCTTCTTTGCCGCCCAGCAGGCATCGCTTGGCGACCTGGACGGATATATCGAAGAGATGGTCTCGGGCCAAAAGGTCATCAAGGTCTTTAATCGCGAGGCAGCGAATGTCGCCGGCTTCACCTGCCGCAACGATGAGCTTCGCCGCACCGGCACCGCCGCCGTGAGCTATGCCAACTCCATGGTGCCCATGACCGTCGTGATTGGCTACGTCAACTATGCCATCGTCGCCGTGGCGGGCGGCATGCTCTGCATCAACGGCCTGGCCGACGTGGGCGCGCTTGCAAGCTACCTGGTCTTTGTGCGCCAAGCCGCCATGCCCATCAACCAGTTTACGCAGCTCGGCAACTTCTTGCTCAACGCGTTGGCCAGTGCCGAGCGCCTGTTTGCGGCTATGGACCTTAAGCCTGAGGTGGACGAGGGCTGCGTGGAGCTGGTGCAGACGGGCGACGCCGCGTGGGCGTGGAAGATTCCCGAGGGCCAGGGTGTGGGCACGTACGGGCATCTGCACGACGTGGCCGCCGTTGATGAATCGGGTCGTGCGGTGGCAGCCGACGGTACCGAGCTTGTTACCGGTCTGGTCCCGCTCGCCGGCGACGTGCGCTTCCATGCCGTGGACTTTTCTTACGTGCCAGGCACCCGCGTGCTCACGGATCTCAACCTGTTCGCCAAACCGGGGCAAAAGATCGCCTTTGTTGGCTCGACGGGCGCCGGAAAGACGACCATCACCAACCTCATCAACCGCTTCTACGAGGTTGATGACGGCGAGATCACGTACGACGGTATCGACGTCAAGCATATCGCCAAGGCCAGCTTGCGCGGGTCGCTCGGCATTGTGCTACAGGATACGCACCTGTTTAGCGGCACCATTGCGCAGAACATCCGCTTTGGCAAGCTCGACGCGACTGACGAGGAAGTGCGCGCCGCTGCCGAGGCCGCCTGCGCCGACTCGTTTATCCGCCGCTTGCCACAAGGTTACGACACGCTCGTGACCGCGGACGGTGCCAACCTGTCACAGGGCCAACGCCAGCTGCTCGCCATCGCGCGCGTGGCCGTGGCCGATCCGCCGGTGCTCATCTTGGACGAGGCCACGAGCTCCATCGACACGCGCACCGAAAAGCTTATCGAGCGCGGCATGGACCGCATCATGCGCGGCCGCACCACGTTTATGATTGCGCACCGCCTGTCCACGGTTCGCGACGCCGACGCCATCATGGTCCTCGAACACGGCCACATCATCGAGCGCGGCACGCACGAAGAGCTGCTCGCCCAGCACGGCGAGTACTGGCAGCTGGCGCATGGCTTAAAAGAGTTGGATTAACCCGTTCGAGCACGATGCTTTGATCCCTCCGTGCCCCTCGCCTCAAACCATCACAACATTCGACGGTTTTTGCCAAAAACGGGAAAAGCATCGAATGTTGTGATGGTTTTTCTGCCACTCGACCGGGTGGAATCGCTTTCTTGCGCACGAAGGTGTGCGGACCCGTGGGCGGGGGAATAAGGTTGGTTATCCGACTCCATTGGAGGGCTTATGGACCTGCCGATCGTCCTGTCCCATAAGACTGCCTGGCTGTACCACAACGTGGCACGTCCGTCCGAGCCGCTCTCGCGAGCAAGCAGCCTATACGATGAGGACTCGCTTGCTAACGAGGCGGAGCCGACCGCGAGCCTGCCCAAATTGGGACTCGATGCCAAAGGGCTGAGGGCTTCAACGGCAGTTGGGATCGTTGCCGACTATCTGGTTTCGCTCGGTATTCCACGAGAAGAGCTCGATCATATCGACACGCTCGTCAACTTCGATTTTGAGCGCTCGACGCCGGCTGGATTTAGGTGCCACGTGTTTGGAGCGCCGGTACCTCCAAGCCATCTTATCGAGGTGGCGGAGGGCCTTCTGGTGGTTGATGAGGTCATGTGCTTTGTCCAAGCGGGTTCGTGGATGAGCGAGCCCGAGCAGCTGGAATATGGCTACGAAATCTGCGCCCGATACCATTTGAATCATCTGTCGACAGGCGATTATATCGAGATGGGGCAGAGGTATACCGTTGCCGACTTGATTGCTTATTGCAATGAGAACCGATCTCGTCAGGGGGCCATACGCGCGGCCGCCGTGCTCAGGCGCGTGCACGATGGCGCGCGGTCGCCCATGGAGACGGCCACCGCAATTATGGTCGTAGCAAAACGTTCCCAGGGAGGGTTGGGATATGCCAAGATCGAGCTCAACCATCGGGTCGATGTTCCCAACGAGTTCAAGTATCTCGCTAAGGCCGGGTATTTCGAGATCGACGTATATGCGCCTGCGAGCGGTACGGGGATTGAATACAACGGCTCGGACCATCTTGATAAACAGCGCAGCGCGTCGGATGCGGAGCGCATGACCGTGCTGAGCGCGCTGGGCTTTAGGATGATCGTCCTCACCGGGACTCAGTTTGCCCACCAGCTGCAATTGCACCGGGCGATGAACGCCATCGCGCTCGCTATGGGCCTTAAGTGCGACCGAAGCGAGACATTCCAGAAACGTCAGAACGACCTGCGAGAGTTCGTGATACGACACTGGAATGGTAGCCTCTAGGGGCGTTCTGGCCCTTCTGCGGGGCGCTGTGGGCAGGCAAACCATCACAACATTCGATGCTTTCCCTCAAAATCGAGAAAACCGTCGAATGTTGTGATGGTTTGGATGCTGAGGATGGGCTTGGGAAGTACATCTTGCTCGAAGTGGCCTGTCCTGTCGTACGGTTGTCGACCCATTCTTCCCGTGGGGTATTATGTTTCTCGAAGAATAAAAATGCCGCGTGAGGGGAGGGCTGCGTGGACGGGCACGTGCAACATGACGGTTTTGGCCGCGATATCAACTACCTGCGCATTGCCGTTACCGACAAGTGCAATTTCCGCTGCATCTATTGCATGCCGGCCGATGGCGTGGCGCCCCGTGCACACGACGAGCTGCTCAGCGCCGAGGAAATCGCCCGCTTTGTGCGCTTGGTGGCGGGGGAGGGCATTCGCCGCGTACGCCTGACGGGCGGCGAGCCGCTGGTCAGCCGCCGCATCATCCCGCTTATTCGCGACATCCGCGCGATTCCGCAGATCGAGGACATCTCGCTCACCACCAACGGCGCCCTGCTGCCCAAGCTGGCGCCGCAGCTCAAAGATGCCGGGCTTAACCGCGTCAACGTCTCGCTCGACACGCTCGACCCTACGCTCTTTGGAAAGATCACGCGCCTGGGTCGACTCGAACAGACCGTGTCGGGCATCGACGCGGCGCTGGCTTGGGGCTTTGAGCCCGTTAAGGTCAACTGCGTTGTGGTGCGCCGGCTCAACCAGGATGTGGCGGCCCTCGCGCGGCTTACGCTCGACCGCCCCATCCACCTGCGCTTTATCGAATACATGCCCATCGGCGACGAGCGTACGAGCTCGCATTGCGCTGTGGATCCGCATGCTCCCGCGCTCAATCCCGAGCTGTGGGATGCGAGCGACACCGTGCCGAGTGACGAGCTGCGGGCGCGCATCAATGCCGGGGCCGCCGCGGCTGGTCTGGGCGAGCTCGAGCCGCTCGACATCAACGACGCTCCTGCCGGCGCGGGCCCTGCGCGCTATTGGCACTTTCCGGGTGCGGCGGGAACGGTTGGCTTTATTAGCGCCATGTCCAACCATTTTTGCGCGAGCTGCAACCGTCTGCGCCTGACGGCAGACGGCAACGTGCGCCCGTGCCTGTTTAGCGATGCCGAATATTCGGTGCGCGAGGCGCTGCGCCGTGGTGATGATATGCAGGTACTTTCGATTTGGCGCGATGCCGTGGCCCACAAGCCGCAGGAACACGCGATAATTGAGGGCACGCAACGATTTATGTCCCAAATCGGAGGATGATCATATGGCCAAGAGCAGGTACGCCGATGCCACCAAGGCCGCTCGCAGGGCCGCGATGTCTGCCCACAAAGTCACGGCTGCGGCGAATGCTGGCAACGCCGACGCGTCCGCGCAGCCGACTGCCAGTGCTGCCACCGAGCCCACCCGTGACGCCCGCCGCGACGAGCTGACGCACGTGGACGCCAAGGGCGAGGTACGCATGGTCGACGTGTCTGACAAGGCCGAGACCCATCGCATTGCCATCGCCGAGGGCACCATCCTCATGCACCCCGAGACGCAGGCCATGGTGCTGCAGGACCGCGCCAAAAAGGGCGATGTGCTTGCTTGCGCGCGCGTGGCGGGCATTATGGCCATCAAGCGCACGAGCGACATCATCCCCATGTGCCATCCGCTGCTCATTACCAAGAGCAAGTGCGACATTGCGCCCATCGCTCCGGCGGGGACGCCAGCCGAGGACGTACCCGAGGGCTGGGCGCCGGCGCGCGCGGATGGACAGGTCGGCTTTCACGTGCTGGTTACGGCCGGCGTGACGGGCAAGACAGGTATTGAGATGGAGGCCCTGACCGGAGCGAGCGCTGCGTGCCTGACCATCTACGATATGTGCAAGGCCGTCGACCGCGGCATGGAGATCGTCGACGTGCGCCTGCTGCACAAGGAGGGCGGCCGCTCGGGCGTGTGGGATCGTGCCGAGCGTCAGGTTGCTGCTGTTGAGGCCGTGGGGGCCGCGGGCAACGCGCCCGCAAGCGCACCCGTCGCCGTCGCACCCGCAGCTCCGACACCGGCCGTCCCCGCGATCGCGTTTATCGGCTACCAAAACTCGGGCAAGACCACACTCGTCGAGAAGGTTATCGCCGAGCTCACCCGCCGCGGCCTGCGCGTGGGTTCGCTCAAGCATCATGGGCACCATGGCTTTGATATCGATGTGCCTGCCAAGGACACCTGGCGTCATCACCAGGCTGGATCCAAGCACGTGGGCCTTATCTGCGCCACGCGCTGGGCGGAGTACGCCGACACGCGCGAGGAGGACGAGATGCCCGCGCGCGAGCTGCTGTCGCGCTACAACGATGTCGACGTGGTGATCATCGAGGGCTACAAGACCGAGGGCTTCGACAACATCGTGGTCGCGCGCTCCGGTGTCGACCGTCTGCGCGGCAAGAGCTCGCTCGACCTGGTCGACGGTCACACGCTGGCCCTTGCCTGCAACGAGGCCCTGGCACGCCAGGCCTTCGACGCCGGCTTTGCGACCCGAGCCATCAACATCAACGACGCCCGAGCCATCTGCGACCTCATCCAAGACTACCTTTAAGGCTTGACGCTGAACCTGCCAAAAAGGGACAGGTTTATTTTGGTAGGTTTTATCTGGGCAAACGCTGTTTCCACCACAAAGGGGCCAGGCACCTTTGTGGTGGTTTTTGCTTTGGTAGATGTGTGGGACATGCCTTACAATCTACCAAGTAGTTCATGACGGGCGAAAAACGGAGAGAAGGGGCTTGATGCGTCCTTAATGTTTCATGCGGATAGATTGATTTGACAGACGGTGGCGAATGCCCGCCGTCCGCATTCGTATGAAACAAGGAGTCTCCATGCTCGCCTCTCTTTTCTCAAAGCCTCAATCATCGCTGTCCGTGCAGGCCAAGCGCCTGGTGGCGATGCGCTTTCTCATCTACACCGGTTATCAGACCAGCTACTTTATCGGCGTCATCGGAACGCTCACCTATGCAGACGATGCCTCGGTCGTGGCGACATCGCTGGCCGTCCTGTTTATGAACGTTTTCGTGATCCTGGGGTCCTTTGCGGGCGGCGCGGCGCTCGACGCTTTGGGCCTACGCCGCCATTTTTTGCTGAGCATCATCAGCACGCTGGCAACCGGCGCGGCGATCCTCGTTTTTGGCAGCGCGACCGGCATCGTCCTGCTCGGCGCGGTGCTCCTGGGCTTCGTGATGGGGTTTGCCCAGCCCATCGCCACATCCTATCCAGCCTACCTCACCGACGATCCTGTCGAGCTCAAAGACATTAACTCCGCCATAACCATGTTCTCCAACGTGAGCATTATCGTCGGCCCCACATTAGGCGGCTTTGTCGCGGCGGCTGCATCGTCACGCGCAGTGTTCGTGCTCATGATGATCTTTACCGTACCGGCGCTCGTCGCCGGTTGGGGATTTAGGCCGCAAGCAGGTCGCGTCGCCGCGCGTGAAAGTACTCCCGCGGATAGCAGCACAACGGCAAGTACTGCCAGTCAAAGCTCCGACTCCAGTAAATCCGCCCGCGTCACCTTCGCGACCAGCATCAAGACAGTCTTTACCAACAGCGTTCTCGCCCTACTGTTCTGCATCATCTTTCTTTCGAACTTCGGCTATGGCGCCTTTGACCCGCTGGAGTCGTTCTTCTACCGCGATGTCCTGCACGTCGGCGTTGAGTGGATGGGCTGGCTCTCGTCGGCCTCGGGCGTGGGCGCGGTGCTGGGTGCCGTGCTCGCGCTCCGCTTGCCGCCGCACTTGGTAAACCTAAAAACGCTGCTCGTGGCACTTATGTCCGTGGGCCTGGGAAGCCTGCTCTATGTGGGGACGCCGTACGTGGGTGTGGCCCTTGTCGGCCAGGTCGCCCTGGGCATAGCCTGGGGCGTTGTCAACCCGCTTCATAACACCATCGTGCAAACGACGGCTCCGCTCGAGCAGCTCGGTCGCGTCAACTCGGTCATGGGCTTTGGCAATATGTTCGCCGGCGTGGCGCCGCTGGCGATTGCCCCGTGGCTGGCGGCGACATTTGGCGTACAGCAGACACTCGTGGGGGCAGGCATGGTCGTGACGGCGGTCCCTGCGGCGTTGCTGCTGTTTGGACGCCGGCATTTTGATCGTGCCGCAAGGCAGTAAAAACCATCACAACATTCGATGAAAATCGCGATTTCGCCGAATAACGTCGAATGCTGTGATGGATTGCGCTGAGGCCCGAGCACCACAAGCCACCACAAAGGGGACGGGTACCTTTGTGGTGATCGGGTCCCAACGGCTTGCGCCTTGGTATACCATGTACGCCGTTCACGAATACACTCCACACCGCCGCGCTACCCAGAAAGGCCCCCATGGACACCACCTTTAGCCACATCAAAGCCGTGTTCTGCGATATCGACGGCACACTGCTCACGAGCCAGCACACGGTGTCCCCTCGCACCGTGGCGGCGATCCGCGCCCTGCGCGAGCGCGGTGTGCTCTTTGGCCTGTGCACCGGGCGCGACGCCCACGCGACCGAGGCCATGTACGAGCTCTGGGGCATCGAAGGCCTGGTGGACGTGCTCGTGGGCTGCGGTGGCGCCGAGGTCATCGACCGCGCGCACGACATCAACGAGCTGAGCTATCCGCTGCCGGGCGAGACCATCGCGCGCATCTGCAAGCACATGGCGGGCCTGCCAGCAACGCCCGTCTGCCCCCGAGACGGCGTGTTCTACGTGCCCGAGAGCAACGCGTGCGTCGAGCACCTGTCGCGCGTCGACGGCGTGCCCTACCAAGTGGTCGATTTTGCCGAGTTTTTGCGCGAGCCGCAGCCAAAGGTGATGTTTACCATGGCGCCCGAGGTAATGCCGCGGGTGATTGAGCGGGCATCGACGTTTGCCGATGACACTGTTAAGGCGGCGGCTCTGCAGACCACGCAGCGGCTCTACGAGTTCATGGATCCGCGCGTGTCCAAGACGCG
>ERZ824978.2713-NODE-2713-length-14741-cov-5.383767_pt1 | contig 14741 bp, 15 predicted proteins | sample MGYA00519860_ERZ824978 | MGnify/ENA primary metagenome ERZ824978 (study PRJEB31778, sample SAMEA3449184) | human gut metagenome | biome: human gut; feature: human-associated habitat; material: faeces | place: United Kingdom | collected 2010/2012 ... | reverse complement strand
AGGGAGAGGAACCGAAGGGCATGTATTGAACTGTCCGCAAAAAATGACCGACTGACATTGAACAGCGTGAGGGACGCATTCTGCGCCAAGGCAACGTCAATAAAGAGGTGGAAATATTCACCTATGTAACCGAAAAAACCTTTGACGCCCGAATGTGGGATAATCTGGAGCGCAAAGCATCGTTCATAAACTCTATCATGAACGGAGACACAAACGCCAGGGAAGCCGAGGACGTAGGCGAAATGGTACTTTCGTTCGCAGAGATTAAATCTATCGCCTCTGGCAATCCGCTTATCATGGAGCAGTTCGAGGTGAACGCGGAGATTGCAAAGCTCACTACGCTGAAGCGGCAACATTCAAAAGCCGTGGAGGAGGCTAAATTCCGGAAGTCTACCACCGAAGCTGCTATTGCAAAGGCTAAGAATGCTCTGCCTAAAGCACAAAAGGATCTTGCGGCGAGAAAGGATATTAGCGGAGACAACTTTAGGATAACGGTATCCGGCGTTACTTTCACCAACAGGCAGGAAGCTGGTGACGCCATTATTTCAGCAGCACAGAATTTTGTAACCTCTGAAAGCTCAGATCAGCAGCGAGTTATCGGTAAAGTCGCAGGGTTTGACCTGCTTGTGAACCGCGACGGAGACGCAATCATCCGCGGGGAAGGCACCTACAACGCAAGCATTAAAATGGAAAATGCTGTTCGCACCACGCGGTCTATTGAATCTGCACTTCGCAGCATCGAAACGCGAGTACAAGTGCTGGAAGAAAATATTTCTACATGGCAGGATAATATTGCGAAGCTCGACTCGATAATCTCTACTCCCTTTGAACGCCAGAGTGATCTCAATAAAGCAATCGCCCGAAATAACGAAATAACAAACATTCTCAACCCCCCTGAGGCGGAGGCGGTGGTTGCTGACTATGATGACGCAGAAACAGACACCATTCAAAGCATGTTTGGCGATTCCCCGGACGATAGCGATGTGCCACACGACAAGTGGAACACACAGCGCGTGGGGAGCAACAGCAAAACAACCATGCGTATATCTGACATCATCGGGAAGATGCGCCACGACTTCGGCATACCTGTCGGAACTGGGCGTATGTCTCGGCGTGATGTGCTCGGGCAGTACAACACCCACGCCCACAGCATAAAAACGAGGATAGCAAACGACCTTCCCACCGTCGCACACGAGCTTGGTCATCATCTGGATAATGCATATCGCCTTACCAGCGAATTAAGCAAAGATCAGCAGGCCGAGCTTGTAGACCAGTTAAGCAGCGCGATGAAAGAAAAATATAAGCCCGGTGAGCTTAAGGCTGAGGGACTTGCGGAATTTGTGCGTAGATATATGCAAAATAAGGAGACTGCAAAGATTGATTACCCTCTGTTCTTCACGCATTTCCAAGCTGCGTTGTCTCCCGAAACGTTGGCTACGGTGGATGAATTTGCAGACGAGATAAACGCCTATTACTCTCTGGACGTGAATAGTGCTCAATCGTCTATACGTCCCATGAGCGAAGGGCCTAATGATTTCCGCACATTGAGTGAGAAATTCAGTGACAGTAAAGAGCGTTTTTATCAAGACTGGTTCGATTCGCTACATGCAATAAGGATGTTTGATAAAGAGGCTGGTTCCTCGGTGTATATTGATGCAATCAATAGCGCGTACAGCGATTCCATTGCCGCCAGCGTCTTATTTACCGGCTATGTAGATGATGACGGCAGGCAAATTTCCGGTGGTTTACAGTCTGCTCTTGACGGTATAGACCTCAAAGACAAAAAGACCTATGCCGATTTCAATGAATACTTGGTAGTCCGGCACGGCCCGGAGCGTCTGCAAGAGGGTATGCGCATATTCGCAGACGACCGAAAGAACTCTACATCGTGGATGGACACACGCCGCAACGAGCTCGAACGGCAGCACCCGGAATTCAGCGGAGCCGCAGAAAAGCTATATACATGGCAGCGAGACTTTTTGCATAATTGGGGTGTGAAATACGGCCTCGTTTCCAGGGTGAGTGCGGAAGAATGGGCTGATCGCTGGCCGAGCTATGTTCCCCTTAGCCGCGTCATGGAAAAGAGCAGATTGCGAGGTGGAGCAAGGAGAAGTTTTGCAAATCAGGATAGCACCATCCGGCGCGCTCACGGTAGCGGACGCGAAATAATCAATCCCATTGAAAGCATCATCACCAATACGGTGAAGATGGTCAATGCAGCCATTAAGAACAAGGTTGCCCTTGACCTTGTTGACGCCGCGAAAAAGGAGGAGGGGCTCGGCTGGTTGGTAGAGCCCGGCACCCCGCCGATGAAGCGCCAAGTAATCGACATGGCAGGAACTAAGCAGGCGCTTGAGAAGGGGATTCAAGAAAGCTCTATGGATGAAGATGCCAAAGAAACAGCCTATGGTATAATTGGTGAGCTCAATGACTATCTTGTGCAATTCAGCCGCGGAACAAAGGGCTTCGGCAACACAATAACTGTGCTGCGCAATGGCAAACCTGAATTCTGGAAGATAAACGATCCTTTATTGCTGGAGTCGCTTACAAATATGTCGCCCCGTCAGGCCGGCGACTTTGCGCGAACCATAGGCACAATCAACCGGCTTATCACTAACAGCATCACAGGATTAAACCTTGTTTGGTCGGTAGGGTCAAACACTGTACGTGACTTGGGTACGGCGTTTACATATTCTGAAAAGAGCCCCATTAAACTTGTAAAAGAGATATTCGCTTCTTACGCGCAGAACTTCCGCAAGCCTGATAAATGGTCGCCCTTCCACAAAGAGTATGTGGCCCTCGGCGGAGGACATGATTCCGCTTTTGCAACGGATAAGGATATGCCAGATCAAATTATAGGGCAAATGATGGGTGATTTCTGGAAGCACATAGGAAGAGACCCTGCAAAGATTGCCCCCCGTTTGTTCAATAACACGATAGGCGCCGGAATAGAATTTGTATCCGACATCATAGAAAGCGGCCCGCGTGAAGCAATATACGTCTTAAGCCGTAAGTCAGGACTTTCCCCCAGAGAAGCTATGTATGCTTCCCATGACATTACGGTGAACTTCAAGAGAGGAGGCATTAAGAGCAAGCAGCTCAACAGGTTTGTTCCGTTCTTCAATGCCGGTATGCAGGGATTGGACAAAGAAGTCAGGTTCTTCACCGCCGAAGATGCCCCTCCAGAATTGAAGAAAAAGGTTATCACGGCTCGCCTTGCGCTGTATATCGGAGCATATACCGCATTAGGCGCTTTGCAATGGCTCATAAATAGCCGCGACGAGAAATCCCGCAAATACTACGCGCAACTTTCGACATACACCAAGAATAATTTCTGGTGCATCCCGGTATATAAGGATGGTGAGGCCACGGGCGAATTTATTACAATCCCCAAACCCCGAGAACTCGCAGCCCCGGCAAGCGCCACGTCCGCCCTTCTCGAAAAGTACGCCAGTGGTAACGACGACGCCTTTCGTGACTTTGATGAGTACCTTACCGGCTCGTTCCTGCCAAACCTTGCAGATGATGCGGCACAGGGCTTGATTGACCTGCTTCGCGGCGAAGCCACGCCGAAAGACGTCGGGGCGGACTTATTAGGCAACTTCGGTATAGCCGGTATAGCGGCATACATGATGGCAAACCGCGACTTTCTTGGCAGGCCAATAGAAAGCGCTGCCTACACCGGTGAAAAGGCAACTCACTATAATGAACGTACCTCGAAGATTGCCAAGGTTGTCGGTGAAGCCTTTAATTGGAGCCCCATAATGATAGACTACTTTGGCAAAAATGTGTTTGGTGGGTTCTGGAAATTCCAGCAGGCATTATTCCCTGTAAATGATGAGGCGCGTGATTTCTCGCTCGGCCTGAAAAATACATACTGGCGCGACAGCCAATATTCAACCGACCTTATCAACACAATGTATTCTCTCAGGGATGCTGCCAAAACCGCAAAGGATACCTACCCGGCTGATATGGACAAGGCCATTGCTTACAGCGAGAGCAATACAATGACCACGTTCTATTCGCGTTACAACAAGCTGGCTAAGGATAATCCGAACCGCAATACGCGGCAGATAGTGCTTGATATGATAAACGACTTCAACCGTTCTTTCGGCAGCGACGTAAGAAGCTACGCGCAGCAAAAGGTTGATGCAGCGGTGAGAAAGGCCGGGGACACGGAAATAATGCCCAATGTCATGCAGACCTTCATAACCGACGATAACAGCAAGCGCTTCGAACTGACCGCCGAGCAATATGTGGAGTATCAGGGCAAGTTCAATAATCTCTACTGGCAGTATGTCACCGCCGTTGCGGATCAGGGCGAGGTAGCTATACGGCAGGCGAAGAAACGAGCGAAGAATGAGGCTGACGCCTATATGCTCAAGTTGCTGGGCGGTCACTCCAAGGCCGGGGTAGCTTACGCAGCTCAAAGCAGCGCGGGTATATCAGCTTCGGACGACCTGCTGTATCAGGCCGCGTTGGATGTAGCAAGAGAGGGCGGTCTTAAAAAGCAGGAGGTATATGACGTCCTTGACCGCATGAGTATTCCAGATAGCCAAAAAGCGGTGTTGTTTGACGGTACTGGAAACTACTCCGGCGCGAGCAATATCTACTACACCGCCGATGAGCTTAACAGCTGGATTTATGAGCAGCAGCGAGAAGGACGGAAGGACGGCGATATTGCCAAGAGCATTTCCAATGTGTACAGGGAACTTTATCAGGCCGCATACGAGGTTGCCGACTATCAGAAAATGAGCGATATAGAGACAAAACTATTCGCTCTCGACCTCACTGACAAGAAAGGAAAGCCCTACTGGACACAAAAGAAATTCGATGAATGGCTCAAGCCCAAGTAAAGGAGCAATATTAAAAAGCGGGGAGCATTTCCCCGCTTTACTTCTTTGCTATTATCCTGATGTTCTCCACTCCTGTTTTTATTATATGCCATAGATATGGGATTATAGATACTTTTAATGCTATTAGTAGTAAAGGCCAAAATATCAGGCCCAAAACATCTATATCCCTTTGCACAACGATCGTAGACGCCATCACCCATGCGGCGGTTTCTACCAGAAACGCCAATATTGAAGCTCGTAAAATAATAATTGCGGCTATCAACTTTACCCACCACGGATAATGCAAAAAGATTAAAGGATAAAGCGCAATCGCTATGCTTGCGATTACAGTAATCGCTTTCCTTGTTCGTTCAGATTTTTCCTGTGCCTTTTCTATGCTGCATTTCGGTTTGTAGAATTCGCCCATGTCATAAACTCCCCCCTTTTCTTCTCCTTTCCCTCCATCGCGTCACAATCACCTCGACACAACAACCAATCATAAGAACCAACAGCAGTATCCCAAGACATTTCAGCATAACGTCCAGCACATCCGTCTCAGGCTCCGGCTCCGGCGTAGGAGCTGGCGTAGGCGTTGGCGTCGGTAAACTCCTCGACGGCGCTCCGGCGCTGCCTGTCCCCCGGCTCCCCGTAGCATCATCAAAGTCAAACGGGCATTCGCCGTCTATATGCTGATGTGCCTCGTGACCGTGGTGGTAATGGTATTCTCCTGTTGAGCGGTCATAATGTCCACCCTCACTATCCGTACCGCCCGAATGGGCGGTTGCAACCGCCTTAAACAGTATGAGCGCAGCCATGCATGAGACTGCGGCAACGAGCAATAACCTTCTCAATTAAGAAACCTCGCGCTATTTCTCTTAATTCTCATCTTTAACATAATTCTCTTTTGTTTTCATGCTACTGTCAAGCGGTAAATATCATCTTTAGCAAAAAAGAGACGAGGCGCATGAAAATATACGACTACAACGGCAAGAAGAACATATCCGGCAAGCGAATACGTGAGTGCAGGCGCAAGGTCGGCATGACGCAGGCAGAGCTTGCGGCGCAGCTCCAGCTATCCGGCATTACCCTTGAAAATAACTGCGTGAGCAGGATTGAAAGCGGCGCAAGGTTCGTCGCCGATTATGAACTCCTCGTGCTGTCCGAGATATTCGGCGTAACCATGGAATATCTGGTTGGCAAAGAATAGTCGCCAGCATATTAGGCATCCTCGCGGATGCTTTTTTTATTTTTGGTCAAAAACGGGGAGAAATGACATAAACCGGCCTGTTACCATCGTGGAAAAAGGAGGCGATGGTGTGAATGAAATAATCTACCGGCTTCGCTTAGACTGCTCAAAGCCCGGAACTCAGGCAAGCATATACGTCAAAAAGGGCGACATAAAATCCCGAAAGCTCTCCATCTCCCTCTATAACGGCTCCACGCCGTATGAGGTGCCGGACGGTTGCAGCGTAGTCCTCAGGGCTAAAAAACCCGACGCCACTATCGTATACGATGACTGCACGGTGAACGGAAACGTGGTAACTCACCTTCTCACCTCAAAGGCGGTAGAGGTCTCAGGTACGGTCAAGTGCGAACTGACGATTTATGGGCCGGATAGCGAGGTCCTGTTCTCTCCGTGGTTCAATCTCTATGTTACCGACCCGCTGTACGAAGATGACGACGTTATCTCCACCAGCGAATTCAGCGCATTAACCGCTGCCGTAAGCGCCATGACCTCCCTTGCCAACAGGTGGGGCAATCCCAGCGCGGGGGTGAAGGACGGTGAAACGCCGGGCGTAGAAGTGACAATAAGTGATAATGGCGTGGAATTCACATTTACCCTGCTGAAAGGTGACAAAGGAGAGACCGGCGAAAAAGGTGCGACTGGCGAGACCGGCGCGACGGGCGCAAAAGGTGCCGACGGCGTGAGCGTTACGAGCGTAGAGCAAACGACCACTTCGGCGGCTGACGGCGGGGAAAACATCGTCACAGTCACGCTCTCCAACGGTAACACCAGCACCTTCAAGGTGAAGAACGGCTCCAAAGGCTCAAAGGGCGATACCGGCAAAACCGGAGCGGTATTCACTCCTTCCGTATCTTCCGCCGGTGTGCTCTCCTGGAGCAACAACGGCGAATTAAGCAACCCCGCCTCCGTTGACCTTGTGGCGGCGGTAATAGCGGCTCTTCCGAGTGCAGACAGCCAAGCATATTAGGGAGGTAAATGACAATGGCACAGTGGGCTAAAACAAACACACAGCATTATGAAAATATCGCCGCGGCTATCCGCGCAAAGAACGGCGGCACGGAAACCTACACCCCCGCGCAGATGGCCGCAGCAATAGCGGCTATACCAAGCGGTGCGTCCATAGACGCAGTGAGCGGTTCATCTCTGCCGGCAACAGTGGTTAATGACCAAGTTTATATCATCACCTCTACTACCCCCGGTACGATATACATTGACACTGATATGCCTTCCAGCCCCGCGAGCGGCGATGCGTGGGTTGTCGTGGCAGAAGGCGGTGTTGGTGCTATCGCTTTTACGGAGGACAGCCCTTTATTCCGCGTGGGTTTCAAAGCGGTAAAGCAGTACGGCAGCAATGGTAAGTGGAGCAACGTAGAGGCTTATCTCGGGGTGTCCGGCGCCTGGGTAAAGATAGGCGTCAGTCTACCGCCTGCCGGAACCCCCTTGAACAACTTCACGTGGGCGCAGATAGACTATATCAGCGAAAACGGCCTTATGTCCGATTATTTCAACATAGGTGACACCAAGAACGTTACCATAGGCAGCGCAACATACGTCGTGGAGATTGTGGACTTCTCGCACGACGACAGAGCGGACGGCAGCGGCAAGGCAGGTCTGACATTCGGCTTAAAGGACTGCCTCAATACCGCCTACCAGATGAACAGCTCCAATACCAACGCCGGAGGCTGGGGAAGCTGCGCTCTTCGCGCAACGCTGCGCGGCGATATATGGAATCAGCTCCCGTCCGATCTTCGCGGCGTCATCAAAGAGGTAACTAAAAAAACGTCGGCTGGCAACTCAAGCAGCACCATAAATAGCATCAGCGACACCTTATTCCTATTCGCAGAAAAGGAAATTTTCGGCAGTACGCAGTACTCGGTCAACGGCGAGGGAACTCAGTATGCCAGGTTCACCACCAGCAACACCCGCATTAAAAAGCTCAACGGTTCCGCGACGCACTGGTGGCTTCGCTCGCCTAATTCCAGCTACGGCAGCCACTTCTGTGCTGTGAACTTTTCAGGTGCAGCCTACACCATCAACGCCAGCATCTCCTACGGCGTCGCCTTCGGCTTCTGCGTTTAATCTGAACTCTAAAAATCCCCGCCCCTTGTGGGCGGGAAGCGAGGTAACAATATGTCAGTACCGAAAAGTAAGCGCACGGAAAGCAGTATACAGTTTTTGCAAACAGCCAGCGAGATCAACCGAATGACGCGAAAGCTCGCAATGGCGCTGCCAAAACGATACACGTTTTTCGGCGGCACGGAGCTTGCCCATCTTGCGGCGGAGTGCCATCACCACATGAAAGCCGCGAACAGTATATTCCCGGTCAATGCTCATGAGCTTCAGCTACGGCGCGATCACCTCACGGAAGGAAACAATGCGCTGCAAGCACTTCTCGATGAGCTGGACATCGTATATCAGGAATACCCGGATATGCGGAAACGGGTCGAGAATATTGTTGGTCTCGCCGTAGCTGAAGCAAAGCTGATATCCGGCGTAAAAGACGCTGATAAACGGCGATTTAAGAATTTGATTCAAGTTTAGGTTTTGCGCTGTTAAGCGTTCCGCGACGAACTGGTGGCTTCGCTCGCCTAATTCCAGCAACGGCAACAACTTCTGTGCTGTGAACAATTCAGGTGCAGCCAACAACAACAACGCCAGCAACTCCTACGGCGTCGCCTTCGGATTCTGCCATAGCCGGACAAAGTAACCCTTTGGGTGAAATCAGCGCACAAGCAGAAGGAGCGCAAGACCTACCCTCTATGGGGGAATCAGGCCCCCGATGTTATGAGCCGGACGCTTCTTGCATGGGCGGCTAATGTGCGATAACCGCTTTCATGGCTACTAACTATGCAGCTACAACCGCACCCTACAATCTGCTGTACGGGAGGCCAACATGACAAGTAACGAACGCCGTGAGGCGCGTTATCAGAGACGCAAGCAGTACCGCGAAGCGCAACGCAGAAAACGTATAGCCGCCTGCGGTTCTCTGGATGAAATATTCAGCTTCGAGCACCTATACAAATCCTATAAGCTGTGCTGCTCCGGCGTGGGCTGGAAAAGCAGCGTACAGGCGTATAAGGCCAATGCCCTTGCCAACGTATACAAAGCCAGGGCTGCCGTGCTTAATGGAACGTACAAAAGCCGCGGATTCGTCGAATTTGATATCTACGAGCGCGGCAAGCCCAGGCATATACGCAGCGTCCATATAACGGAGCGCGTCATACAGCGCTGTCTCTGTGACTATGCGCTGGTCCCGCTGCTCAGCTCCCGTTTCATCTACGACAACGGTGCATCTCTCAAGGATAAGGGTATAGACTTTAGCCTTGACCGACTCAACCGCCATTTCCGCGAGGCCGCGAAAATGACAAATCCCTGCTATGTGCTCAGCTTTGACTTCTCAAAGTTTTTTGATAACGCCAGCCATACGGCGGTATTTGCGGAATATGAAAAATCGCTGCCCCCATGGGTTACGGCATGGGCGAAATACTTTGTAGGGCAGTTCGGCGACCATGGGCTTGGTTTGGGCAGCCAGGTATCGCAAATATCCGCTCTGGCCTTACCCAACAGCCTCGACCACATGATAAAAGAACAGCTCGGTATCAGGCTGTATGCGCGGTATATGGATGACGGCTATCTGATTCACTCAGACAAGGAATACCTGCGGTATTGCCTGCAAGAGATAAAAGCAAAGTGTAACGAGCTGGGGATGAGTACCAACCAGAAGAAAACACAAATAAGTAGGCTGGAAGGCATGATATTTCTGAAAACCAGATTTTTCATGTCCAACACAGGCAAAGTAATACGACTTCTGAACCATAAGTCCATAACCCGTATGCGCCGCAAGCTGAGGATATTCAGAGTATGGGTAAACGAGGGGCACATGACCGCGGCAGAGGCGGTTAACTCTTATCAGTCCTGGCGTGGTCACGCAATGCGTTGCAACACCCGCACAGTTATGGCGAAAATGGACGGTTACTTCAACAAGTTATTCAAGATGGAGGTAGGGCAATGTTCAAAGTAATTAAAAACGGCTCCGTCCTCTGCATGGAGGATTATGCCAGGTATGTAAGGTTACAGACCAACGGCGTGTACGTCCTATGCAGCGAGAACGAGGCGGACGGGGTTATCGCAAACGATGAGATTCACGCTCTGGACAGCGTGCAGCTCGTCGAATTTATAGGCACTGTGGAGCTCACCGATGTGCGTACCGAACTCGAGCAGACGATTGCCGACGCCAGGCAGAACCTCATAAGCCCGCCGGCAAGGGACGCGCCTTGGAGTGCGGATGTACGCTATGCTGCCGGTGACACTGTGGAGGGTGGCTATGTGGCCCTGCGGTATAACCGCAATAAAAACCCGGCTGATTATCTCGGTGTGTACTGGGTTCACGATGAAAACGAGGTGGTAGCATGGGAAAGCATAGAGGACGGCACCATCATCTACGCAGGCGGCATAGTAAGCTACGGCGGCAAAACGTGGCGCTGTGTCGAGCAGCATATTAAGAGCAGCGTACACAAGCCAAAGACCGGTAGTTCCAAATGGGAAGAAGTTGCAAGTTAGTTGCAAAGTAAATCAAACCTGCACCAATGCGGTGCGAAAATAGAAAGGAGATCTATCATGAAAAGAATCATCGCAGTACTGACCGCTGTTGTCCTGCTCCTCTGCGCCGAGGCAGCCCTCGCAATGGACAAGCCATCAATCGTTATCACACCCCTTGACTACCAGACGGGCCGCGTCATAGCCGCCAAAGAGTACAACGAAGGCGAAAACTTCTGCCTTCGTGTCGATGTGGATATCCCGCGCTTTGCGGATACTGCTAACATGGAAAAGAAAATAGACCATCCCGGCGCGGCGCTATATCAGGATACCGTGGAAATGCGTACCGGCACCTATTACATTACCGGCATGGTCGGACAGCAGCCCGCTTCCGTCACGGTATGCTTTAAGGATTATTCCTACGATAAGGCTCAGACGGCAGAACAGCTTTACTTAGCACAGCAGCAGGATAAGACCGTATGCGCCACGTTTCGCTTCACCGCCGGAGTGCAGGCGCCGCAGGTGGTACCGCAGGCGCATGGCACCCTTCAGCTACCAAAAACAGGCGACCGCAGCGATATAGTATACGCTGTCGCTTTAGCCTCCTTGGTAGGTGGAGCTTACGTTCTTGTACTGGACATACGGAATAAAAAAGATGTATAAGCTGGGCGCGTCTCCTTCCCCAACAGATAATAGAGACTTTTCCGTAAGGGTGATGCCTTGTGCGCTGCCCCGCGAGTACAAGCAGCACATAGGCAGCAACTACCACCAGCAGGAAAGCACCTGCGTCGCGCAGACCTTACGCAATATCATGCGCGAGGCATACGGCACAGAGTTCGGTACCAATTTCCTTTACGGCGGCGGGAGAAGCCATACCTACGAAGGCATGATACCAGCGGAGGCGGTGAAGTTTCTGAATACCTACGGTATGGCTCCAGCGCGGTATGACCCTGGCGAAAAAGAGGTGATGGACGTCATTTACTACTACCGGGCAAACCGCACTGTCCTCGAACAGAAGGCAGCTCCTTATAAGGGCGCTACCTATGCGCGAGCGTATACCGCAGAACAGATAAAAGCGGCGCTGCACAGCGGAATGTATGCCGCGGCCTGCTTTGCCATAAGCCAATGGAAACCCGACCGCCACGGAGTATGGCCTTGCATCTCGCCCGTAATGGGATACCACGAAATGAGGGTGTTCGGCTGGGAGCTCGTCAACGGCACGGAATACGCCTGTGTGCAGAACTCATGGGGCAGCTCATGGGGCAAACGCGGCGAATGCTATATATCGTGGGCGGACGTGCTCCGCTGCAATGACGTGCTTATCATCAAGCCCATAGAGCAACAGACCCACGATGCGGAGATTCGTCGCACTCTGCGAAAGGGCATGAGGGACGACGGCAATTACGCCGACGTATCAGAGCTTCAGTCATGGCTGAATAGCAAAGGGTATAACTGCGGAACCGCCGACGGCGTTTTCGGCAGCCGAACCAAACGGGCGGTAAAAGCCATGCAGAAGGCAAACGGCCTGACCGCTGACGGCATAGTAGGCCCCAAGACATGGGAGGTAATTGACAATGCGGATTGAATTGACTAAGCCTTATACCAGAGGCGCTGATGTGCGACACGTCCAGGAGCGGCTTGTGGCACACGGGTACAGGGTTGCAACTGACGGTATATACGGACCGGCGAGCTGCAATGCCGTCAAAGCTGTGCAAGCCCTATATGGCCTCACAGTAGACGGTATAGTAGACGATAAAACTCTCGCTGTGTTGGACGCTCCTCCGCTGATCATAGTGCAGCCGTCAAAGCACGCCAAGGATCTCGTCACCTTCATGCATTCCCTACTGGAAGAAATCTATCTCTGGGGCGGCTTTGGGCAAGAGCTTACCGCCGAGAATGTGAACGCCGTCGCTCTGAAGATGGATACCTCCGCCGCCAATGCCAGACGCACGGTAGCCCTTTTTGAGAAAAAGGCCAAATGGGGACAGACCAATATGCACGGTTATGATTGTTCCGGTGCGGTATCTCGCGGCCTATATAAGATGGGCATGGTAGACAAAAAGCGGAACTGCAATCACCTGTGGGATATGTGCGAGGAAATCACCCGCGAGCGGCTAATCCCTGGCGATCTGCTATTCAGGCAGCGAACCAGCGGCAACAACTATCACGTCGGCGTATATATAGGCGACGGCAAGGTCATAGAGGCAAAAGGGCGGGACGACGGAGTAGTGATTCGCGGCATATATAAGTCCGGCACCGGCTACTGGAACAAGTTCGGGCGGCTGCGCTGCTTATACGAAAATGCATAAAACGTGTGAGGTTAGGATGGAAAGCCAGTGAATAAAGAATGGTTGTGGGCGATAGTGACCGGCCTGAGTGGGATGGTGTTGGGGTGGGCTGCGCGTATAAAGGCCGACAAAAAGGACTGCGCGGAGGCGGCAGCTCATGATGCTGCCATTGACACCGCACTCAAATCGGACGTGGACTACATCAAACGCGGCGTGGACGATATCAAACTCGACATGCGGGCGCAGGCCAGCAAGATCGAGGATATAGACCGCCGCGTCACGAGGGTAGAAGAAAGTGCGAAAAGCGCTCACAAAAGGCTCGACAGCCTTGAGAATAAAGACTGAAAAGGAGAGAGAAAAATGAAACTGGAACTCACAAACAAAACCTACGACGTCCTCAAAACCATCGCCCTGATATGGCTTCCTGCACTGGGAACGCTGTATTTCTCGCTCGCCGGAATATGGAATTTGCCGTTTCCCGAGCAGGTAGTGGGCACCATCACCGCCGTGGATACTTTCCTCGGCGCCGTCCTCGGCATCGCTGCGGTATCTTATCACAAAGTCAAGTAGTCGATGTGCAACGCCCCCGAAACAGGGGGCTTTTATTTTGCTTTTGCCCTATTGCTAAAAATGAGAATTTTTGATAATATCCCCACACAAAGAAAAGGGGGCAACGGTATGAAAAAGTATTATTCACATTTGTCATGGACGGATAGGCTGCGTATAGAGAAAATGCGAAAGGAAGGCGCTAAAGTTACAGAAATAGCCGATGCTTTACACGTCCATTATTCCACTGTATATCGCGAGTTGAAACGCGGCACCTATACTCACCTGAACACGGATCTGACCACAGAAGAGAGGTATAGCCCGGACATAGCGCAGGCGGCCTACGACGCCAACTTGACCGCTAAAGGGCCAGAGCTTAAAATCGGGCACGACATACATTTCGCCGCCTACATTGAGGATAAAATAGTGAATGAGCACTACTCACCCGCTGCCGTGCTCGGCGAGATAAAAGCTAAAAACATAACCTTCGAGACTACGGTTTGCCTGCGAACCCTATATAGCTATATCGACAAGGGTGTCTTTTTGCGGATCACGAACAAGGATCTGCCGCATCGCGGCAAGCGGAAGGAAGGCCGGCATTATCGCAACGTTCGCGCCTCCCGCCCTCCTCGCGGCGAAAGCATAGAACAAAGACCCGATGAAGTAAAGCAGCGTAAAACCATGGGGCATTGGGAAATGGACACCGTTGTAGGCTGTAAAAAGTCAAAGCCTGTGCTGCTCGTGCTAACGGAACGGCTCTCTCGCCGCGAAATAATTTTGAAAATGAAGGACCGTACCGCCTCCAGCACGGTCAATGCCATAAACCGGCTGGAAAGGCGATACGGAAAATCATTCTTCAAGGCTCTTTTTAGGTCGATAACGGTAGACAACGGCGTAGAGTTTGCAGACTGCTCCGGTTTGGAAGGTTCCATTTATGGCGGACAGCGCACGAAGATATACTATTGCCATCCGTATTCGTCCTGGGAGCGAGGAAGTAACGAGAATCAAAACGCCCTCTTACGACGAACATTCCCCAAAGGAACCGACTTCACCCGCGTCACACATAAAGCAATAGCAGCGGCGGAAATGTGGCTCAACACGTACCCCCGCGCGATGTTCGGCTATCGCTGCGCCGAGGACGTATTCCAAGAGCATCTTGCATTATTATAAATTATTTTTTTCTCTTATTTTTGCACTTATCTATTGACAAACGCCGCCTGTTTGCAAGATTATTCCTGCGTAAAGTCCAATTTCCTGCCGTCGCTTTGGAGGGTTATCTCGCCGCCGCGG
>ERZ824978.2709-NODE-2709-length-14749-cov-5.759221_pt1 | contig 14749 bp, 8 predicted proteins | sample MGYA00519860_ERZ824978 | MGnify/ENA primary metagenome ERZ824978 (study PRJEB31778, sample SAMEA3449184) | human gut metagenome | biome: human gut; feature: human-associated habitat; material: faeces | place: United Kingdom | collected 2010/2012 ... | reverse complement strand
CGCTTTTTATTTTTTAAATATCGCGTTGGGTTCGAAACACCTTTGCCTGGACAAGGTCCCGGAACATTCTGTCCCAAGCGGCCTGCTGATTTTTGCCGCCCCCTTGCAGATTCGAACAGACGATATTCAGAATGTGCCGGATCGTTTCCTCGTCATACCGGGCGGCGGTTTTCCAGCGGCCTTCCGCATAATGCTGTGTGTAGTCCTTGTAAAACTGTTCCGCAACCGGCTTCAGCTCCCGGCTGGTGGGCAGGCCGCGCGCCAGCCTCCGTGCGTCCCAAAGCGACTCCTGTGCCTGTTCGAAAACCTCCCGGGAGATTTTTTGAATACGGTCCAGCTTTTCCCAAACGTCATCCGCACTTAAAGCCGCCGGCTCCAGATCCAGTGTGTACAGCACGCCGGAACGGGATACGCTGTAAAAGGTATACGTTCCGTCCGGCTCCTCAAGGGAAAAGTAACCGTTTGGCAGGATGTTTTTGCTGCGCAGAAACTGCAGCAAATCAGACGACGGCTCGTGTTTCATTGCCGGCTCCTTTCTTAACGCACGAATGCGGTCTCCGCATCTATCATACTTTGCCCTGCGGCGGATGTAAAGAGGAGCGGTGTGACAAAATCCTGTCTGGCAGCCGCCGTTCCGCACAAGGAAGAACTTTCCACCTCGTACGCCTTTTTCAATGAATATCCGCGGCAAAGATGTCCATATAAGTTATAAAGGGCTCAGGCAGCGTATCCGGCCGCAGGAGCATGAGCGGGACGGAGGGGGAGTGCGGGATGACTATCTGGGATACGATCTTCAAAGCGGTGTTCGTGGTAGCAGTGCCCATCACGCTGGCAGTATATGCCTGTGTGTATGTGGGGGAGCGGGCCGAACATGACGTTGCCCGTCCGCGTCCGCCGCGCCGCCGCCCGCCGCAGGAACCTGTCACGCAGCCCCCGCAGCGCAATGCTGCCCGCCGTGCCCCCGCAGCCCCTGCACCGGAACCGCCGCGCCCGCCGCGGCGCGCCCCGCAGCCAGCCCCCCGCAGCCGGGTGAACCGTGAACCGCGAGAGGAAGATCCGGGCCTGGAGATGATTTCCCGCCGCCCGCCCAAACAGAAGTTTGCCAACTTTGAAGAGTATATGGCCGCCCACGGCGGAGCTACCGCCCCCATTGCGGGCGAAGGTCCGCTGCCGGAGCTGGTGCCAGAGTTCCACTTGCTGTCCGTTCCGGCGGAAAATCTGGTTCCGGCGGAGGATGACGAATGACCCCGCAGGCGGCAGCGGCCCTGCGCTGCCCGGTGTGCGGCGGCGCATTGATGCCGCTGGGAACCTCGCTGCGCTGCCCCCAGGGCCATAGCTATGATATGGCCAAGGAAGGGTATGTCAACCTGCTGGCCATCCAGAAGCGCCATGCGGCGGACCCCGGTGACGGCAAAGCCATGGTGCGCGCCCGCCGTGCCTTTTTGCAGGCGGGGTATTATGCCCCGTTCCAGAAAGCGCTGGCCGAGCTCTGCCTGGAATACGCACCCGAATGCGGTGAGACCCACCTGCTGGATGCCGGCTGCGGCGAAGGCAGCTATGACCGCGTGGTGTATGATGCCTTTGCTGCCCAGGGCCGTCCCTGCGTACTGGCCGGGTTCGACCTTTCCAAGGATGCCATCCGCCTTGCGGCAAAGCTACTGCCGGAAGCCGCTTTTGCGGTGGGCGGCAGCTTCAGCGCCCCGGTGCGGGATGGCTGGGCGGATGTTCTGCTGAACATCTTTTCGCCCTTTGCCGGGCAGGAGTTCTGCCGGGTGCTGCGCAGCGGCGGTGTGCTGCTGTACGCAGTGCCAACGGCACGGCATTTGTACGGGTTGAAAGAAGTTCTGTACGATGAGCCGTATGAAAACGCAGAACAGCAGACAGAATACTCCGGCTTTACCCTGATCGGAGAGCGCACCGTGACGGATACCATCACGGTGGAGGGCGACCAGATCCGCAACCTGTTTGCCATGACCCCCTATTTCTGGAAAACCCCGCACGTCGGGGCACTCCGCCTTGCGGCAAAGCAGAGCCTGACGACCGAAATCGGCTTCCGCTTCCTTGCTTACCGCCGGGTATAATGGAACAAAAAGTAAAGGCAATACCGCATAATTCTAAGTGCCGCAGCCGCCGGAGCGGTGCTTGAGCCGTTAGGCGGGAATTGTGCGGTATTGCCTTAGAACCCACAGTGCAGAAAATCAGCATCTTGCACGATTATTTGAAATATTTTTTGTGAATACTCTTGACAGAGCGTGGTTTATCCGCTATTATAATAAATGCGTGAGTTAAGGGGTCAAGTGCGGCCAAAATGGAAGCACAACCCCCGCAAAAAAAACTGCGCGGAATAATCAAGAAAGGAGAAAAGAAATGCCTACTTTTAACCAGCTCGTACGCAAAGGCCGTGAGGTCCTGGTAACCAAGAGCACTGCTCCTGCCCTTCAGAAGAGCTACAACTCCCAGAAGAAGCAGTACACCACCATGAACAGCCCCCAGAAGCGTGGTGTTTGCACCGCTGTTCGTACCATGACCCCCAAAAAGCCCAACTCTGCTCTGCGTAAAGTTGCCCGTGTCCGCCTGACGAATGGTATCGAGGTCACCTCCTACATTCCTGGTATCGGCCATAACCTGCAGGAGCACAGCGTTGTCCTGATCCGTGGCGGTCGTGTTAAGGACCTGCCCGGTGTCCGTTACCACATCATCCGTGGTACTCTGGATACTCAGGGTGTTGCAAACCGTAACCAGGCTCGCAGCAAATACGGCGCAAAGCGTCCCAAGGCCGGTGCCAAGAAGTAAGGAAACATCTTTTCGCCATAAAATGGTCAGCTGACCCTTTTGTGGCATAACGGGAGTTTTCTTTAACTTTCGAGTACCGATGATATCATTAATGTGAAGGAGGGAAGAAAGATGCCCAGAAGAGGTAAAATCGCAAAGCGCGAAGTTCTGGCTGATCCTATTTACAATTCCAAGCTCGTCACCCGTCTGGTCAACAGCATCATGCTGGATGGCAAGAAGGGCGTCGCTCAGAAGATCGTTTACGAAGCTTTTGAGACTGTCAAAGAGAAGACCGGCAACGATCCTCTCGAAATGTTCGAGAAGGCCATGGAAAACATCATGCCCAGCCTCGAAGTTAAGGCCCGCCGTGTCGGCGGCTCCACCTACCAGGTTCCCCTGGAGGTCAGCCCCGCCCGCCGCGAGACCCTCGGCCTGCGCTGGCTGACTCTGTACAGCCGCAGCCGTGGTGAAAAGACCATGTCCGCTCGCCTGGCCGCCGAGATCATCGACGCTACCAACAACGTTGGCGGCGCTGTCAAGAAGCGCGAAGATACCCACAAGATGGCAGAAGCCAACAAGGCTTTCGCGCATTACCGTTATTGATCTGCTTACTGAGGAGGTTTAAGCCATGGCAACGCCGAGAGACGTATCCCTGCAAATGACCCGAAATATCGGTATCATGGCCCACATCGACGCAGGCAAGACCACCACCACCGAGCGCATTCTGTACTACACCGGTATTAACCATAAGATCGGCGAAGTTCATGACGGCGCTGCTACGATGGACTGGATGGAGCAGGAACAGGAACGTGGTATTACCATCACTTCCGCTGCAACCACCTGCTACTGGAGCCACACCGAGACCCAGCACGATCCGGCTCTGTTCAAAAAGAACCGTCATCGTATCAACATCATCGACACCCCGGGCCACGTTGACTTTACTGTTGAAGTTCAGCGTTCTCTGCGTGTTCTGGACGGTTCTGTTACCGTTCTGGCCGCAAAGGGTGGCGTTGAGCCTCAGTCTGAAACCGTTTGGCGCCAGGCTGACGAGTACAAGGTTCCCCGCATGGTTTACGTCAACAAGATGGATACCATGGGTGCTGACTTCTTCCGCTGCGTACAGATGATGCATGATCGTCTGCATGCCAACGGTGTGCCTATCCAGCTGCCTGTCGGCCAGGAAGACACTTTCCGCGGCATCATCGATCTGATCGACATGAAAGCCGATATCTACTATGATGATATGGGCAATGATGTGCGCGTTGAGGAAATTCCTGAAGACCTGAAAGAACAGGCTCAGGAATATCATGACAAGCTGATCGAAGCTGTTGCTGAGACCGACGAAGAGCTGATGATGAAGTACCTGGAAGGCGAAGAGCTGACCAAGGGGGAAATCAAGGCTGCTCTGCGTAAGGCTACTATTTCCAACGAGATCGTTCCTGTTGTCTGCGGCTCTTCTTACAAGAACCGTGGCGTTCAGAAACTGTTGGATGCAATCGTTGATTATATGCCTGCTCCGACCGACGTTGCGGCCATCAAGGGCACCAACCCGGAGACTGGCGAGGAAGAAGATCGCACTTCTTCCGATGATCAGCCGTTCTCTGCACTGGCATTCAAGATTATGACTGACCCGTATGTTGGTAAGCTGTGCTTCTTCCGCGTGTACTCTGGTACCGTTGAGGCTGGCACCACTGTTTACAACTCTGTTAAGGATCAGGACGAGCGTATCGGCCGTATCCTGCAGATGCATGCAAACAACCGTAAGGATATCGACATCTGCTACGCTGGCGATATCGCCGCTGCTGTTGGTCTGAAGAACACCACCACTGGTGATACCCTGTGCGATGAGAAGCATCCCATCATCCTCGAGTCCATGAACTTCCCCGAGCCGGTTATCCGCGTTGCCATCGAGCCCAAGACCAAGGCTGGCAGCGAGAAGATGGGTATTGCCCTGTCTAAGCTGGCTGAAGAGGACCCGACTTTCCGTACCTGGACCGATGAAGAAACCGGTCAGACCATCATCGCCGGCATGGGCGAGCTCCACCTGGAAATCATCGTGGACCGTCTGCTCCGCGAGTTTAAGGTCGAAGCTAACGTTGGCGCACCTCAGGTTGCCTACCGTGAAACCATCCGCAAGGATGCTAACCAGGAAACCAAGTACGCACGTCAGTCCGGTGGTAAGGGCCAGTATGGTCACGTTAAGATCAAGATTGAGCCCAACCCGGGTAAGGGTTATGAGTTCGTCAACGGTATTGTTGGCGGCGCTATCCCGAAGGAATACATCCCCGCTGTTGACAACGGTATCCAGGGCGCGATGAAGTCCGGCATTCTGGCTGGCTATCCCGTCGTGGATGTCAAGGTCACTCTGTGGGACGGCTCCTATCATGAAGTTGACTCCTCTGAAATGGCGTTCTCCATCGCCGGCTCCATGGCATTCAAGGATGCTATGAAGAAGGCTGATCCCGTCATTATGGAGCCCATCATGAAGGTTGACGTTGTTGTTCCTGACGAGTATATGGGCAACGTCATTGGCGACTTGAACAGCCGCCGCGGCGCGATCCAGAACCAGGAATCCACCGATGGCACTGCCCGTGTCACCGCTATGGTTCCTCTGTCCGAGATGTTCGGTTACGCTACTGACCTGCGTTCCAAGACCCAGGGCCGTGGCCAGTACTCCATGGAGCCGGCTGATTACCAGCAGGTTCCCAAGAGTGTTGCAGATAAGATCATGACCGAGCGCAATAAGGGCTGATTCTGCACAAATTCGCGCAAAATACTTGATTTTTCTTGAAAAATCTAGTATGATAGCCTTACAACAGGCTATTTTATCTGTTTGAATTAAAGGAGGATACTTCCAATGGCTGAAAAGGAAAAATTTGACCGCTCTTTGGAGCATGTCAACATCGGTACCATCGGTCACGTTGACCACGGCAAGACCACTCTGACTGCCGCTATCACCAAGGTTCTGGCTCTGAAGGGCGACGCCGATTTCATGGATTACTCCAGCATCGATAAGGCTCCTGAAGAGAAGGCTCGTGGTATCACGATCAACACCGCTCACGTTGAGTACCACACCGCGAAGCGTCACTATGCCCACGTTGACTGCCCGGGCCATGCTGACTACATCAAGAACATGATCACCGGTGCTGCTCAGATGGACGGCGCTATCCTGGTTGTTGCTGCAACCGATGGCCCGATGCCGCAGACCCGTGAGCACATCCTGCTGGCTCGTCAGGTTGGCGTGCCCAAGATCGTTGTGTTCCTGAACAAGTGCGATATGGTTGACGACGAAGAGCTGCTCGACCTGGTCGAAATGGAAGTTCGCGAACTGCTGGACAGCCAGGATTTCGACGGCGACAACACCCCGATCATCCGTGGTTCCGCTCTGAAGGCTCTGGAGAGCACTTCCAAGGATCCCGATGCTCCGGAATACAAGTGCATTTGGGAGCTGATGGACGCTGTTGACAGCTACATCCCGACCCCGGACCGTGCTGCTGATAAGCCGTTCCTGATGCCCGTTGAGGACGTTATGACCATCTCCGGCCGTGGCACCGTTGCTACCGGTCGTGTTGAGCGTGGTACTGCTCATGTCGGCGATCAGATGGAAATCGTTGGTCTGAAGGAAGAGAAGCTGACCACCACCATCACTGGTCTGGAAATGTTCCGCAAGAGCCTCGAGTTCGCTCAGGCTGGCGACAACATCGGCGCTCTGCTGCGTGGTATTGACCGTGACCAGATCGAGCGTGGCCAGGTTCTGGCTGTTCCCGGCTCTGTTCATCCCCACACCACTTTCGATGGCCATGTTTACGTCCTGAAGAAGGAAGAAGGCGGCCGTCATACCCCGTTCTTCAACAACTATCGTCCTCAGTTCTACTTCCGTACCACCGACGTTACCGGCATCATCACCCTGCCCGAAGGCACTGAGATGTGCATGCCCGGCGACAACGTTGATATGCACGTTGAGCTGATCACCCCGGTTGCCATGGAAGAAGGCATGCGTTTCGCTATCCGCGAAGGCGGCCACACTGTTGGTTCCGGCGTTGTTTCCAAGATCGAGAAGTAATTTTCGGCTTGTGATATAGCTTTCAAGGCTCCTGCTGTTAAGGCAGGGGCCTTTTTGTTGTGTACGACTTATGGGGCGGGGAGGGGGCAAAGGCCGGGTGTGGAAGACCAAGGAAGGCATCATGAAAACATCAGGAATTGTAGATAGGGGAGAGGACACCATTCGGAACTTTGAAAAAGTAGAGCAGGAGGGGACACTCACACCGCCCTACCTTGGGAAGGTGTATTTCAGGTCGCGGTTAAGGGGCAAGGGGTGATCTATCCCTAAGTTTTCGGAACGGTCAGGAACGCTTTCTACAGTACAATTTATAATGGGTAATTCTCAACCTCCAATTTTCCCTTCAAGTTTCCTCCAATCTCTGCCAAATCTCTCAACAACAAGCCAAACCGAAATGGCAAAAAATGCGCGATCACAATACCGGATGATTGGATTAAGAGATTGCAAAGAACATTATCGGGGTAAATGTTTAATCATTTGATAAAATCAGGAATAAACCATTCAAAAATGTTAATAAATACCGCCAAAGGGTCACCGCACCGCAACGCAAATAATGTGCGAAAAACAGGTTTCAGTTGATTCAAGGACAAAAATTTAGATAGAAACCGCTCTAATGAACTATGCAAATTCTGGCAACTGTGATATAATGTATATACTTAGATGTGTCGGAATGGTTATCATTTGCGGGATCAAGGCATGCAGCCGGTACAACGTTTTGTCAGCCGCTGTGCCGGGGCCAAAAGCCCCAAAAGCAAGCCGCAGCCCGGCAAGGGATCGCCAGACCGAGGGGAGCACAACCAGGCGTTTTGCAATCAACACCTGCAAAGTGCCGCACATCTGCCGTACCACTTTTCACACAAAAGGTGAAAGTAGTAACACTTAAGGGAGGATAAAACTATGAAGAAAAACCTTCAGCGTTTTGGTGCATCCGTGCTGGCAGCAGCCATGGTTGCCCAAAGCGTGGCGCTTCCCGCAGCAGCCGAAACTACCAAGATTGATTCTTCGGTAGCGCAGTCTGTTGCAGCTAGCGCAGCAAGCGCGGCCAGCGCTGTGCAGTCCCTGCCCAAGTTCACCAGCACCGCAGACCTGATCAAGCAGACAGCCCAAACGCTGGCTGCCCAGGGCGAAGTGCATGAACTGGAGCAGGATGATGCCAAGCTGGAAGCGACTGCACAGAGCAAGGCGGGCATGAGCCTTGCAGCGTTGGAAAATGCACTGGCCGATGCCATGTACGCCAACGCCGCAGCCGGCAAGATCAACACCGAAGCCTATGGCCTGAACAAGGACGAGATGGCATCGGTGATGGCTGCCACCATCAAAACGTATCATCTGTCCAGCGCCGTTACCGACCTGGGCTATGAGACGAACGCCGCAGGCGTTGTGACCGCCGTTACCTTTACCGGCAGCTCCGGCATGACCTCTGCGATGGAGTCCATGACCAACAGCGATGATGAAGTGATTGCGCAGCAGGCTGACAGCTACGCACAGGCTTACGTTGCTGAAAACTCCGATACCTTTGCGGCCAGCGCCGCTGCAGACGGCCATACCTATGGCGAGCCGAAATGGTACTGGAATGACACCAACCCGGAGGATGGCCACACCCATACCTGGAAGGAAACCCCCGATGGTTACTGGACCAAGACCGATGACGGCTGGGCTTACACCGCTGTGTATACCTGTGAAAAGGACGATGCCTACCAGAAGGTAGAAGGCACCGTAACCAAGGATACCACCGATGCAAAGCCCGGCGTTGCCGGCAAGACCGTTTACTCTGCCAGCGTGCCCGCTGACAAGAGCCCGGTTGGCAAAGAGTACAAAGAACCCAACACCCGCACCGACGACATTGCCGCCCTGCCCTGCCAGAGCCATGTCGTGTCCAAGGATGCAGATGGCAACTTTGTTGCTACCTTCAACTGGGAAATGAAGAAGGTCGAGGGCAAGCTGGAAGCTGACTACAGCAACGCCCAGCTGTTCTATGACAGCGAAACCAAACAAATTTCTGACGGCGCTCCCGTTACCATTGACTGGGAATGCACCGGCATCACCTTCAAGTGCGCTGTCTGCGGCGAAGAAATCAAAACCCAGCCGGTAATGACCATGCCGGTCAGCGTTGTGGTAGACCAGAATAACAATTCCGTCTACATCAACGTGGGCGGCACCCCGACCCTGGATACCACCTCCGGCGGCACCGGCGTTACCCTGGTGTCCGCAATGAAGGACGGCAACTGGTACGATATGCAGAACAACCCGGTTGACGCAAGCAAGGTGAACTTCACCTATCAGAGCGGCGACAACAAGGGCAAGAACAGCCTGCTGCTGTACGACAGCCAGAAGACTGCCGTGTATGTGGACGACCAGGGCAACCAGGTCACCAATACTTACGATGTCTCCACTGCGCAGATGAACTACTACTACTTCCAGCTGTCGCAGTTCAACCAGGACGAAGCAGAGTACTTCGGCGTGGTTGCCCCGTTCTGGACCTCCAAGGGCGTTCAGAAGCAGGGCGAGGATGGCAGCATCACCGGCACCATGGGCGCAATCAAGGTATTGTGCAGCATTGATCCGAACGATGATGTCCCGCCGACCACCATGGCATTTATGCTGCAGTTCCTTTCGCAGGGCTTTATGTCTTACGTTATGACCTATGGCGAAGCTCTGAAAGCCATCCGTGATGCAGGCCTGGCACAGGTTGCCAAGCTGGGGGAAAGCGCTGACTATGTCACCAAGCTGCTGGTCCTGCACGACTGGATCTCCCAGGTTGCAGAATTCGATATGGGCTCCATGGGCGATATCACCGGCGGCGGCAACAACGACCCCATCCAGACGACTGCTTTCGGTGCCCTGCTGGGCGGCGAGATCGGCGCTAAGGGTGTTGAGTATGGCTGCATCTGCCTGGGCTATGCAGCTGCATTTAACTACATGGTCCAGAATTTGCCTGACAACAAGGAAATCTATAAAAAGACCGTTGACGGCAAAGAAGTTTGGAAGACCCCCGATGAAGTAGGCAACGATGCTGTTGTTGACTTTGCCCAGATCCTGTATTACTGCGATACTTCTGATACCAGTGTTGCCGGTAATGCGTTCGGCGGCGGCATGTTCAACAACGTCCACTACTTCAACGCAGTCAAGGTCAACAAGCTGCAGGGCGACAGCAATTCTGCTACGATGACCACCGGCGAAGCCAACAAGAACTGGTACTATGTTGACGTCTGCTATGATGACGTGAACACCGAGTGCATGGCCCAGACCCGCGTTGAGAACGCAGGCGACCTGCGCCATGTCAACTTCCTGGTTTCTCCCTCCGGTCTGGAAGGCCGTTACAGCAAGTACTATGATTACATTGACTCGCTGTACGATGGCTACACCTACACCAAGAACAAGAATCCCGATGTGGATGATGACGGCAATGTTGTGTTGAACAACGGCAAGCCGCATTACTCTTACACCAAGACGGAGAACAAGAACGAGACCCGTTACACCGATACCTGCTACGAGGATACTTGGTTCACCTCTATCTGCAGCCCCATCTACTTCGACGATAATTACTTCTATTACGTTGATACCACGACCAACCAGAACCTGTACAACAACATGCGCCGCCAGCAGTCCGAGAACGGCAACAACGGCAGCTCTGGTTCCGGCAGCTCTGGTAACAACTCCCAGATGCAGCAGTTCATGAAGAAGATGCAGAACCAGGGCCCCGATACTCTGGAAGCACGTCCGCGTAATGCGAACTACTATATCCGCAAAGAGGATTCCAGCAGCTCCGGCGGCTTCAACTTCAGCATGAGCAGCTTTACCAAGACGGATGACCCGTTTGATATCATCCTGATGTACTACAACGATCTGAAGGAAACCAGCAGCAACTTCAATGATGACGACAGCAATGCCAAGGTCCTGGCCGAAGCTGGCACCATCTATAAGATCGATACCAGTGCAAAAGATAAGCATACCAAGGTTGAAAACAACCTGAACACCGAGTGCCTGGCAGACGCTGCTGCAAAGCGGATCTACCCCGCACTGGTACACTCTACCGCACTGTATGATGGCAAGCTGTACTTCAACGTCAACAACGCCATCTACCGTATGGACCCGACCACCGGCGCAGTGGAAGAAGTGAAGGAATACAACACTGTCTATGGCGGCATTAAGCTGACCAAGGATAAGGACGGCAACAAGGTTCCCGATACCCACTTTCCCGGCATGAGCATGGTTATCATGGATAGCAAACAGAATACCGACAGTGTGCAGTATCTGGGCACCTTCAAGAACCATCCTCTGGCTGGCCTGACCCTGCGTGACAGCTACAGCTTTGCTACCACCACCCAGCAGGGCCAGACTGTGATCACCGGCATCAACACCACCAAGGATCAGCTGGTCGTTTCTGTCGGCACCAACCTGTCCAACACCTATAAGGAACTGGTGGACGGCAAGGCAGAAGTCAAGACCGATGCCTCCGGCACTTCTTATGCAAACCGTAAGAGCTACAAGACCGAGTCCTGGAACTACAACCCGAGTTACAACCAGAACATGGGCAGCTCTGACGAGAAGAACAAGAACGAAGAGTTCATGTGGTGCGCTAACCTGGTTGAAACCATGCCGATGTCCGACATGGTCAGCGACCTGAACAGCGGCGCAACCACCGATGTTTCCGTTGAAGCATGGTGCGATACCCCCGCTTACACCCAGGCCCGCACCAACAAGTACGGCCTGACCAAGGGTGAAAAGAAGTACGCTGACGGCGCACTGCCCAAGGGCCATACCTGGGCTCTGGACGAGCTGGAAACCAAGTCCGTTGGCAACAATGTGTACCTGTGCTCTGATTGCCATACCGCAACCGAAAGCACCCCCCACACCGTTACCCTGCCCGATGCAGTTGCAGGCGTTACCCTGACCCTGGGCACCACCAGCAACACCTACATCAAGGACGATACCGTTACCCTGACCGTAGAAAAGGAAGGCACCGATATCGTTACCGTTACCGCAAAGAACGGCAATACCGATGTTGCCCTGACTGAAGTTCAGGAAGCAGCGCAGGACGAAGCCGCAGCCCAGGCTACCACCGAAAAGGCTAAGACGGTTTACACCTTCACCATGCCGAACGGCGATGTGGACATCAGCGTTACCAAAAACGCCAAGACCTATGCGGTCAATGTTGCTACCCTGACCAATGGTGAGATCACTGCTTCCGCTAAAGAAGCAGCTGAGAAGGAAACCGTAACCCTGACTGCTAAGCCCGCGACCGGCTATGCCCTGAAGGCTGGCAGCGTGAAGGTTACCTACAAAGACGCTGACAACACCGATAAGACCGTTGAAGTGAAGGCTGATACCGAAAAAGCCAACACCTACACCTTTGCAATGCCTGCTTACCCTGTCAACGTCAGCGCAGAGTTTGTTAAGGAATACAAGGTTACCGCAGCTCCTGCTGATAACGGCACTGTTACCGTAGACCCGACCGCAGCTGTTGAAGGCGCCGAAGTTACCGTTACCGTTAAGGCAGCTGATAACTACCAGCTCAAGGCTGACAGCCTGACCTACAGCTATAAGAGCGGCGAAGATACCAAGACCGAAAAGCTGACCCCGAACGCAGAAGGCAAGGCTACCTTTAAGATGCCCGCAGCTGATGTCAAAGTCACTGCAGAGTATGTCGAAAAGAAACCGGAAGCCTACACTGTGACAGTGAACAAAGCTACCAACGGCACTGTAACCGCTGATAAGGAAACCGCCGCAGCAGGTGATACCGTTACCCTGACTGTTGAGGCAGATGAGACTATGTACTCTCAGGCTGTGCTGGCTGAAGACGGCCTGAAAGTTGCTGACAGCAAGGGTGCTGCAGTTGCATGCACCGATGGTGCTGACGGCACTTACACCTTCACCATGCCTGCCGACAACGTAACTGTCACCGCAACGTTTGAAATCGTTGCATATGGTGTTGAGGTTGCACCGACTGAACATGGTTCTGTTACCTTTGAGGGCGGCAAGAAGTACTTCAAGGTTGGCGAGAATGTTACTGCTACCTTTACCGCAGAGGCTGGATATGAGCTGGCTAGTGCTTCTTATCAGGAAGGCAACAAACCTACAGACATTACAGCCAAGGTTAAGGAAGCTAGCAACACTTACACCTTCACTATGCCTGAAAACTATGTGAAGATCGAAGCAACCTTCACTGCTGTTCAGCCTACTGAACCTACTGAGCCCACCGAACCCACCACTCCGGATGAGAACGGCGGCGACAACACCGAAACCGAGGCTCTTGAGGCCGAGGAGCGCACCGTTCATGGTGCCGCTGAAAAGACCACCATTACCGCAATGGCTGTCTTTACCTGCACCGATAAGAACTGCGCAAGCGCTCAGTTCGTGGATGCAACGGTAAAGCAGACCAGCGGCGTTACCACCGCTACTGTCAACTTCAACGGCAAGGAATACACCGCCAAGTACGGCGAGAAGAACGGCTGGGTTGAAGAAAACGGCAAGAAGTACTGGTACGAAAAGGGCGTGAAGCAGGGTACCACCGGCCGCGGCAAAGAGATCTATGATCCCGATTCCGACGCTTGGTACTGGTTGGATGCTGTCCAGGGCGGCGCAATGACCGTCAGCAAGGACGTTTACCAGGAATCCGCCGCCGGCCAGTGGGCTGATAAGCCCGATGGCACCGGCAAGTGGGTCCGTTACGATGAGAACGGCCACATGATCAAGGGCTGGCAGACGACCGAGAAGGGCACTTACTACTTTGACCCGACCTTTGGCACCATGGCCAAGGGTGTTACCGAAATTGACGGCGTACCGTGCGCGTTCGATCAGAACACCGGCATTGGCCTTGATAAACAGTGGGTAACCATCAATGGCGCCGATTACTGGTACGAAAATGGCGTTCGCCAGGGTCTGGAAGGCCGCGGCAAGGAAATCTATGACCCGGCTTCCGATGCTTGGTACTGGCTGGACTCTGTTGATCAGGGCAAGAAAGCCACCAGCAAGGATGTCTATCAGGAATCCGAAGCTGGCCAGTGGGCTGATAGGCCCGATGGTACCGGCAAGTGGGTCCGTTACGATGCACAGGGCCACATGATCAAGGGCTGGAGCGCTGACAAGCGTTACTATTTCGACCCGATCTATGGCACCATGGCTAAGGGCGATGCAGTCATCGATGGCCGCACTTATCATTTCGATAAGAACACCGGCATTCGGCAGTAATCCCACAGCCGGAACAATGAGCTGTAACCCAGCCCATTAACCCCTAAATAGAAATGCCGCAGCAGATGTAACAGTCTGCTGCGGCATTTTTGTATTTGTGGGCATAGGTTCGGTGAAATATTTGCCAGGCCAGTAGGGTGGGGGACCCCACCCTGCCGAAATACTGGGAACAATACACAATTTAAAAATTGCAATATACCTTGCTATGCCGTAGGGGGCGGCGTCCCCGACGCCCCGGAGGAGCGTATAAATTACAGGCCTTTTGTTGGTAACTGTACGGTAGGGCGGCCAGCCCATTGGCCGCCGGATGAGCCCAGTCACAAATCTCATTTATCAGGCTCTGCGCGAGGAACCACCCCTCACCGGCTTTCGCCGGAGCTCCCCTCTAAGGGGAGCCAGTATCTTACCTTATGATTGTGGTGGCTCCCCTGGAGGGGAGCTGGACGCGAAGCGGCCTGAGGGGTGGTTCCTTGCCGCAAACCTATAGCAATCGAATCCAACGCCTTGGAACAGTCACTGCGCCCGCAGGCACCTTGTCCTGCCACAAATCCCATCACGACCAATCGGACAAGGCCTCGGAACGGTCAAGACCGTTCCCTACAGAACAAATTATAAGGGGCAGCACACCCTTAAACAATCAGTAGGGCGGGGGACCCCACCCCGCCGAAAGCTAGGGCAACACCGCACAATTCCCGCCTTGCGGCTTAAGCACCGCTCCGGCAGCTG
>ERZ824978.2702-NODE-2702-length-14801-cov-9.545843_pt1 | contig 14801 bp, 14 predicted proteins | sample MGYA00519860_ERZ824978 | MGnify/ENA primary metagenome ERZ824978 (study PRJEB31778, sample SAMEA3449184) | human gut metagenome | biome: human gut; feature: human-associated habitat; material: faeces | place: United Kingdom | collected 2010/2012 ... | reverse complement strand
ATATTATTATAGTATATTGTAAGGACTATTGTCAAGGGCGTATGGAGCAACAAATCCCAATTTATTTCATTATAGCAAAACCGCGCCCAAAACACAATCGCAGCCGCCCGGAGTACACCGGACGGCTGCGTCGATTTTCGATCAATCTGAATTTATAAAACAAAATGTTTCTTCATAAGTGCGTACAATATTTTTCTGTCATCATCAAGTAATACTCTCTCTTTTTTCAAAGCATAGTGATGCGCAAATTCTGTATCTGTGTATGCGTGATCGTTGATTACAACGGTATTTTTATATCGTGGCCGCACATGGATATGTAAATGCGGGTTTGGGACTGCTTCTTTGTAAAAGTCATTTAACAGACAACTCCAATTGCATAATTCGGCGCCTAATACCTCTTTATAGAGCCGTTCCAATCGATCTATCATGGTTTTCAGTTCCGTCCACTCAGAAATATCCAATTCTGAAAGACTGCCGCAATGCCGATTCAACACCAGAATACATCTGCCGATATAATCCTGTCTGTCCGCCAGATAGACAGACCAATATAATGACTGATATAGCAACCACTCAGTTTCTTTATAATCACACCATTCGCAGCCACGCATCACATATCTCCATAAATTCTGATTTGTCTGAATAATCAATAACCTCGGACGTTTCTATTTTAATAATCCAAGCTCTGTGCGCCGGTTCAGTTCCCAAAGCGCGGTCCGGTTGCTGTCATATTTCACCATTGCATGGGCGCATGTATACTCCATCCATCCATACTCGGTGTGTTCATGGGATAAGTGCAGGGAAGTGTTTTCGACTTTTACCGCAAAGGCATATTCGGGAACGACAAAGCATTGCTTGCCCCACAGTGCTTCCGCATCCGCGAAGCAGCTGGCCGGTATGCTGCAGCAGGTGTCGAGCGGCGAATAGTCGCACGTGACGGGGATGCCCGCTTCTTCAAAGGCTTCCCGCTTCGCAGATTCGAGGATGGAGGCATCTTCATCCTCTCCACCGCCTGCGATGAACTGCCAGATATCCAGATCATTTCTTCTGAATACGCAGAATCTTGCCTGCCCGTCCATGATGCAATAGGGAATGACCAGCACCTGATACCTTGCCCGCGCCATAGATTACCTCCTCTTAGTCTTTTCTGCACTGAATATGGAACTGCCCGTCTTTTGCCTGTAAGGATTCAATTTTGAGTCCAGCGCTTTCCAAAAGTCGGACGACAGAATCCGAAGACTGTGTATCCTTCTTGACGATCCCATAGGTCGTATGGAGTTTGTTGTTGCCGCCCCTGATATCCAGATCGATCATAAAAGGTTCCGGATAAGCAGAACGAATGTCACAGTCCCAGATATACATCTGTTTTCCTACTCTGAGGACACGTGCTGCCTCACAAATGGATTTCTGCTGTTCTTCAGCCGTCATGTACATCAGCGTATAGAAAAAAGTCACATTATCAAATGAATCATCCGGAAACGATAATTCTGTTGCGTCCATAAGCTGCTTTGAACAGCAGTCTGGAGCTTCTTCCAATTCTTCCTTGCAGTTATCGATTGCGGTGACTCTGTCTTTGTAAATCTGTCCAATCACGGCTTCGCCACCGCCGCCAATATCAAGAATCGAGCCGGTCAGTTTTTCTTTGATCTCTATCGTCATGTTTATCCTCACAAATTTCAGTTAATTTCATTATAGCAAACCTGCGCCCAAAACACAATCGCAGCCGCCCAACACCGGGCGGCTGTGTTCGGTTTATTCGGTCAATGCCTGTCGGCCTTCTGCCGCTTTAACTCCGCCAGCTCCGCTTTCATCTCTGCGATCAGCACCTTCAGCTTCTCCTCACATTCCTCGCGCGTATGCGCATACACATTCCGCGCGTGCTTTTTGCCGTCGATCCATGTCGGGGAGTAGCGCCCCTCAAACAGGTGGTCGTTGATCTGGCTGATGCAGCCCGTGCCGGGCTTGCGGCCCTTGCCCATGTAGGGCTGAAAATCAACGATGGCGGGCATATTCGCCTGCGGGCGCAAAACTCTGCGAGGCTTCTGGGGAATTGAAGAGATTTTTGAATTCATGGGGGCTTTTTGTCGAATTTGCGGCTTGTTTCCGGCTCTTTGTCTGTGATAAGATAGGCACACAAAGGAGTGTATTGCACATATGAAAGAAAAGCTGAAAATTCTGATTGCGAACGACGATGGGATCCGGTCGGAAGGTATTGCAAAGCTGGCTCGCGCCGCTGCCTCATTTGGAACGGTCTGGGTCGCTGCACCGGAACACCAGTGCAGCGGCATGTCTGTCCGCCTGACGATCTCTGAAAAGAGCCGGATGGCGGTCTACCGCTATGATTTCCCGGTTCCTGTGGAGGCCGCCTGGAGCGTAGACGGCACGCCCGCCGATTGTGTCAAGGTTGCGCTGAACGCACTGCTCCCATTCCGCCCGGATATTGTCCTGTCCGGCATCAACGACGGGCTGAACGCGGGTCTTGACGTCGCCTACTCCGGAACCATCGGCGCAGCGACAGAGGCGGCCATGCACGGCGTTCCCGCCATTGCATTTTCCATGCGCGACGGCAAATCCTTCGACGTTACCGATCACTACCTCTGCTCCGTTCTTGGCGAGCTTCTGGAGAAGCCGCTCGGCCGGGGCGAAATCTGGAACGTCAACTTCCCCACCTGTCCGCTCTGCGACTGCCGCGGCATTCTGTACGAGCGTTTCCCGGAAAAGCAGTCGTATTACGAAAACTATTATGAATGCGTCCGCGAGGAAAACGGTGTGCGCTATCTGTCGCCTGCTGCAAAGGTTTTGCACGCAGACGCCGTGACGGACGGCAGCGATATCCACGCGGTTCTGAACGGCTATGTTTCCATCGGCAAGGTGCGCTGCGCGCCGTTTTGAACATTTGTCTTTATACTGTGGACAGTTTCAAATTATTAAGCCGAAGTTAAAAAAATTGACATATTTCTTGCATTTGACTTCTTGTATTGTCTCACATGATGTGGTATATTTGCTTCGGTAGAAATACCAGTATCTTGCGGGGCTGCGCTGTGCGCAGTCTCAACTCACCACCGCGGCACTGCCGCGGACACATGTTTCAGGAGGAATATAGAAAATGAAGAAGATCATTGCACTGCTCCTCGTGGCGGTCATGGCAATCGGCTTCTGCGCCTGCGCAGCCAAGACCGAGACCCCCGCTGAACCCGCCACAACGGAAACCACGACCACTGAGGCCACGGAAACCACCGAAACCACGGACCCGCAGCTGAAGAAACCACGACCGAAGAAACCACCGAAAACCAGCATTTCGACAAACTGACGCTTGAGTTTGTTCCCTCCAAGGACGCCGACGTCATCATCACTGGCACGAAGAACCTTCCCGAACTCGTGAAGGCTGAAATGTCCAAGCTCGGCTACGACATCGACGAAGTCGACATCACGGTCGGCACCAGCTACGACGCCACCGGCGAGGCTATGGCTGCCGGTTCCATCGATCTGGGCTGGCTGCCCGGCGGCACGTACGCGCTGTATTCCGACGATGTGGATGTCATCCTGACCGCTACCCGTAACGGCCTGTCCAACGACTCCACCAACCCCGCCGACTGGAACGGTGAAGCCAACGCCACCAAGAAGGATGGCCCGCAGGTCACCTACTACCGCTCTTTGATCTACGCTACTCCGTCTGCTTATGGTCAGGAACTCGCTGCTAAGGTCAATGCTGGCGAAAAGCTTACCTGGGAAGACCTCGACAAGGCAACCTGGGCTGTCCAGAAGACCTCCTCTTCTGCCGGTTACATTTATCCGTCCATGTGGCTGATGGCCAACTACGACGGCAAGAAGATCTCTGATCTGTCCAACGTCATGCCCATCGACTCCGGTTACGGCACCGCGTTCTCCTACGCTGCTGCGGAATCCGTCGATATCATCGTCTGCTACGCCGACGGCCGTAACGACTACGAAGCATCCTGGACGCTGCCCACCGACCAGCAGGACGAAACCGGCAAGCAGGGCATGGGCCGCTCCGACTCCATCTGGAACGAGATGAACGTCATCGGCGTCACCGAGGGCATCTACAACGATACCGTCGCCATCTCCAAGGAGAGCCAGTACTACACCCCCGAAATCGTCGCTGCCCTTCAGGAGTGCTTCATCAACATCATCGGCACCGATGAAGGCAAGGCCATCTTCGACGTCTACAGCCACACCGGCTACGCCAAGGCGACCGACGCTGACTACGACGGCGCACGCGCTGCTCTGCAGGCTGTTGCCGAGTAATCCGTCATCAACCAAATAACGTCCAAATGAATAAAGCGCCCCGCGTCAACGGGGCGCTTTTCGTTTTACAGATATCTCAGCAAAAAACACATCTCCGATATTCTCCATTCAAATCCTCAGAAAGAAAAGAGTCGCAGCATGATTGAATTCAAAAATGTGTATAAGACTTATCCAAACGGCTTCACGGCCCTGAAAAACATCAACCTGCAAATTGAGCAGGGCGAGTTTGTCGCCATCATCGGCCTTTCGGGCGCAGGCAAGTCGACGATTCTGCGCTGCATCAACCGGATGCACGATATCTCCAAGGGCGAGCTGACCGTTGACGGTGTCACGGTGGACTCTCTGCGCGGCAAAGAGCTCCGGCGCTACCGCCGCAAGGTCGGCATGATCTTCCAGAGCTTCAATCTGGTTTCCCGCAGCACGGCGATCAAGAACGTTCTGACGGCCGATGTCCCAGATATGCCGTTTTTCCGGGTACTGCTCGGCATTTTTACAAAAAAGCAGAAAATGCGGGCATTAGAGAGTCTGGACAAGGTAGGCATTTTGGATAAGGCCTATACCCGCTGTGACCAGCTCTCCGGCGGTCAGCAGCAGCGCGTGGCCCTGGCCCGCACGCTGAACCAGAATCCGAAGATCATCCTCGCCGACGAGCCTGTCGCTTCCCTTGACCCCATCACGGCCAAGCAGGTCATGCAGGACTTCGTGCGCATCAACAAGGAATATAAAATTTCGATTCTGCTGAACATCCACCACGTGGACCTCGCGCTCAAATACTGTGACCGCGTCATCGGCATCCGCGCGGGCGAAATCGTTTTTGACGGCCCGGCCAGCACCATTACCCAGGAACAGATCGACGAGGTCTACAACGGCGCAAAGGCGCCCACCATGGGCGAAGGCGAGGGCGAGCTGCCGAAGGCTGCCAGAGCAGAGGGCTAAGCCATGGAAAACAACACGTCTTCTCTGATGAAGCTTACACTCTACGACCGCATCTTCAAACCCCAGACCGTAACGCTTCCCAATGGACATTCGGTCCAGCGGCGCAGAAGCCGCACGCCGGTAATCGTCCTTTTCCTGACCGTTGCAATCTGGCTGTCTCTTCGCATGACAGGCTTTGATCTGCACGTCGTCATCACAAAATTCCGCAAGATGGTGGACCTTCTGGAGAAAATTCTTCAGCCGGACTGGTCGTTCTTCCCGAAGGTCGTTTCTCCTCTGATCGATACCATCAAAATGTCGATTCTCGGTACGGTCATCGGCTGCGTGATAGCGCTGCCGGTTGCGATTCTCTCGTCGAGCAACATCAACAAGAGCATTCCCGTCGTCTGGCTCATCCGATTCCTGCTTGGCCTTATCCGGACACTGCCGACTCTGATTATCGCACTCGTGTGCGCGCTGATCTTCTCGCTCGGCACGTTTTCCGGCACCATCGCAATCGCCATCTTTACCTTTGGTATCGTGGCCAAAATGCTCTTTGAGTCGATTGAAACTATCGACATGGGGCCGTTTGAGGCGATGGAAGCGCTCGGCGCGAACAAGTTCCAGGCATTCTGGTCCGCCTGCGTGCCGCAGATTCTGCCCGTTTATTTAAGCCACTGCCTGTACTGCTTTGAAATGAACGTGCGCGCATCGGCAATTCTCGGTTACGTCGGCGCTGGCGGCCTTGGTATCACGATCAACGAGCGCATCGGCTGGCGCGATTACAACAGCCTCGGCACGGTGCTGCTGTCGCTGTTCGTGGTCGTTGTCATCATCGACTTCTTCAGCGAATACCTTCGCAAGAAGCTGAGCTGAAAGGAGGCTGCAAGATGGGAAAGAAAGACAAAATCGCCATGCTGGAGCAGTCGCTTGACCGGAAGCTCACCACGCTTGAAATGTATGAAAACCGCCCGCGCAAGTGGATTTTGTACCTTGTGATTGTGCTGGCGGTCACACTGCTTGTCGGCTGGTCGGCAGACGACATCCACTTTACGGGCCTCACCGCCACCGGTACGGAGGTCGCCAAGGGTGTCCTCCACGGCGTGTTCCACCCGGACACAAATCTGTTGTTCGGTACCGGCGACTCCGATGTGCCGTATCTGCTGCTGCAAACCATTGCCATTGCTGTGCTCGGTACTATTTTCGGCGCAATTCTGGCCATCCCCTTCGCGTTTCTGGCCTCGTTCAATATCATGCCGAAGGCGGTTGCGTACATTGTCCGCATTCTGATTCTGATGATCCGCACCATCCCGTCCATTGTCTGGGCGCTGATGTGGATCCGTGTGACAGGCCCGGGCGCCGCCTGCGGCGTTATCACGCAGTCGGTCTGCTCGATCGGCATGATCTCCAAAATGTACATCACGGCCATCGAAGATCTGGATACGCATATTCTCGAAAGTCTGGACGCCATGGGCTGCACGCCGTTCCAGAAAATCCGCTACGGCGTTCTGCCGCAGCTGACGGCAAGCTTCATCTCGACTACGATCTACCGCTTTGACATCAACCTCAAAGACGCCACGACGCTCGGCATCGTCGGCGCGGGCGGTATCGGCGCGTCGTTGGTGCAGTGTCTCAACTCCCGCCGCTGGGGTATGGTCGGCTCGTTCGTCTGGGGCCTAATGGTGCTTGTTCTGATCATCGAACTCATCTCCACGCGCATCCGCAGAAAGCTTGCGCACGGCGAATAAAAAAACTGGGGGCGCTCTGAGCGCCCCCAGCGTATCCTCAAGGGCCATTGCTATGGAAAAGAAATTGACAATCTACTATACCAGCGATATCCACGGCTGCTTCTCGCCGATTGATTATGCCACTGGCCTGCCGGCAGACTCCGGCCTTGCCAACTGCATGGCGCAGTTCCGGAAAGACGGCAACACCCTTGTTATCGACGGCGGCGACACCCTGCAAGGCAGTCCTCTCACCTATTATCTGAGCCATGAAGCGCGCGATGTCACAACGCTCCCGGCCGCGCTTTTAAACCTCGGCGGGTATGATTTTGTAACGCTCGGCAACCATGATTTCGACTATGGGAAACAGACCATCGAGCGCTATCTTGCCGCTCTGAACGCCCGCTGCCTGTGCGCAAATGTGGAGGGTATCCGCGGCGTGGAGAAAACGGCCGTTGTTACCATGGAAAATGGGCTTCGCGTCGGCCTGACCGGTATGATTACGCCCTTTGTCACACAGTTTGAAAGCGCAGAGAATATGGCCGGCATCACTGTGACCGACGCATTTGCCGCCGCCTGGTCCGCACTTTCTGAGTTGCGGCACAAAACAGACCTCACCATCTGCATCTACCACGGCGGATTCGAAGCGGACGTCAAAACAGGAGAAATTCTCTCACAGACCAGCGAGAACCAAGGCTGCCGTATCTGCCGGGAGCTTGGGTTTGATATTCTGCTTGCAGCGCACCAGCATATGCAGGCCGAAAATCTTCAGATCGGCGGGACGTATACCTGCCAGCCGCCGGAAAAAGCCGCAAAGTTTATCCGCATGGACGTAACGGCTGACCGTGGAAGCGTCCATGCCGTCTCCCAGCTGATACCGGCAGGATCGGTCGCGCTTCCGGCTGCCGCAGACGCACTTCAGAGTGCCGAGGCACAGACTGCCCGCTGGCTCGATACACCGGTTGGCCGGCTCGATGTGCCGATTCCGGCGGAAGATCCTCTGACGCTGGCGAAAAACGGCTCCCTGCTCGCAAACCTCATCAATCAGGTGCAATTGGAAGCTTCCGGCGCGGACATTTCTCTCACGAGCCTTTCCAATCGTGTGGTTGATTTTCCGCAGGATGTGACCGTCCGTGCCATTGTCTCGGCCTACGCATTTCCCAACACGCTCCAGACCATCCGCGTCACAAGAGCTGTTCTGACGGCCGCGCTGGAACGGAGCCTTTCCTATTTTGATTTTGCGCCGGACGGAAGCCTTTGCATCAGCGACACATTCCTGCGGCCAATCATCCAGCATTTCAACTACGACTATTTTTCCGGGCTTACCGTCACGGCAGACCTTTACCAGCCGGTCGGCCGGCGCGTGCGGTCCATCGTCTACCAGGGCAGAGAGCTGCCTGATGATCAGACGCTCACGCTCTGCCTCAACAATTACCGCGCCTCCGGCGCCGGCGGCTACGGCTGCTACAAGAGCTGTCCGCTTGTGTCGGAAAATTTGACAGAAATCTCTGATCTCGTCACACAGTATGTGCTGCAGCATCGCGAGATTACCGTCGACAAAACCAAGTGGCTGCAATTTTGCAGCGATTGAACACAGAGCCGCATAACGCGGCACAGGAGGAATGAACTATGGAAAACAACGTATTCAAGGTCGTCTTGCTGCAGGCGCTTCCCGCGTCCGGCAAATCCGAAGTCCGTAACTTTATGGCGAACATCGAGCCCGAACGGCTCAAAAAGGAGTTCCACATCGGCGAAAACCTCCAGCTCGATGATTTCCCCTACGTCCATATGATGCGCCGCATCGACAATGAGCTCGAAGCTATGGGCCAGGCCAGACTCTTCTATCCGGGCGAGGAGCCCTTCATTGACGGAAGAGACTGGGGCACGCTCTGCTGCCTGTTGAACGAGGACTATCACGATCTGCTCAACCGCAACGTGCAGAAGCCCGATTCCTGCGCGCAGCTGCTTTTTGATCGTTACGACAGAGCCGGTCAGATCGTCGGCATTGCGCCGCGGCTCGGAAAGCTCCCGGAAGAAATCCGCAAAAAACTGGCGGAAAAGCTGGAAGCCGAGGCGGCCGCCATGCTGAAAGAAAAACAGGACGCTTATCCCGACTCCTTTGACGGCAAGACCATTATCATTGAGTGCGCGCGCGGCGGACCGGACGGCGCGTCGATGCCGCTGACAGGCTCCGACGGATACCAGTATTCGCTTCCGATGTTCTGCCCGGAAATTCTGGAAAACGCCGCAATCCTCTACATCTGGGTCACACCGGAGGAGTCCCGCCGCAAAAATGCCGACCGCGCCGACCCCAACGATCCCGGCTCGAACCTGCACCATGGCGTGCCGCTGGCCGTCATGCTGGGAGAATACGGCTGCGACGATATGGAGTATCTTGCAAACACGTCCGAGCAGAAGGGCACCGTAACTGTGAAGGCGCACGGAAATACCTATCATGTGCCGATCGGTATTTTTGATAACCGTGTGGATAAGACCTCCTTCCTCCGCGCAGAGCCGTCCGCCTGGGACGCAGCACTGGTAGAAGATGTGACATGCGCCATCCGTCAGGCCACAGACACCATGTGGGCCGGTTACCGGAAATAAAGCAATGCATCACAAGCACAAACCGCCCACCAGAAATTTCCGGTGGGCGGTTTCGTTTTATGGCAGATTAAAAGCCGAAGCAGGCACGCACAGCGTCCGCGTAATCACCTCTGCAAACCAGATATGACGCAGCATGATTGCCTCGGAAAAAACTGCCGGCATTTTGAAAAATACGAGGACGCAGGGTACTCTTTTTTGAAGTCTCTGCTGTCAGTCATGCTTGTGATCCTCCCGAATTCCGATTTATTTCATTATAGCAAAGTCACGCCCAAGGCACAATGCAGCCGCCCAAAACGCTGATATGCTCCCTCCATGCTTGACAGTTTGTTTTTCGCTGTCTCTCATGGAGGGAGCATATCAGACATTGCCCCGGCGGGGCTTTGGCTTATTTATAGCACTCCGGCTTCAGAATGCCGATGTAGGGGAGATTGCGGTAGTAATTTGCGTAATCGAGGCCGTAGCCGACGACGAATTCGTCCGGGATCTCGAAGCCGCACATATCGGTCTTGTAGCTCTCGGGATGGCGCGACGCCTTGTCCAGGAACGAGATCGTCGTAATGGATGCGGGGTTCCGTGCGCCGAAGAGCTGGCGCAGGTACTGCATGGTGAGGCCCGAATCGATGATGTCCTCGACGATGACGACATGGCGGCCCGTAATGTTGTTGTCCAGATCCTTGATGAGGCGGACGACGCCGGTGGACTGCGCGGATGCGCCGTAGCTGGAGACAGCGATGAAATCCATGTCAATGGCGCAGTTCATGCAGCGGCACAGATCGATGTAGAAAAACGATGCGCCCTTGAGCACGCACACCAGCACGGGGCGCTTGTCTCCAAGCTTTGCGGTCAGATCCGCGCCGAGCTGCTCGACGCGGGCGGCGATGGCTTTTTCGGTAAAAAGGACGCGTTCAATGTCCTGTTCAGGCGTTCTGATGAGCATAATTTCCTCCAAAATAGCCGGTAAACCGGCGTTGTCAACTTTTCCATTATAAACAGAGGAATACAATAAGTAAAATAGATAAACCTAATTGAGCATATAATTTCCACTTATTATAAACATTATAAAACAGACATTTACAAAACGTGAAAAATCGCATATAATCGGCCAGGAATGAAAAAATAAAACAAAAACTGCGGTAAAAAACGGATAAGGAGTTTTGAATTATGAGCAACTGCGCGATCGTAGGCATCAACTGGGGCGACGAGGGCAAGGGCCGGATGGTCGACCTCATTGCAAGAGATTATGACATTGTCTGCCGGTATCAGGGCGGCAACAACGCGGGCCACACCATCGTGAATGAGTACGGCAAATTCGCCCTTCATCTCATCCCCTCCGGCATCTGCCTGCCGGGCGTTGTAAACGTGCTGGGCAACGGCGTCGTGATCGATCTGGAGAGCCTGTGCGGTGAAATTGAGGCGCTGCAGAACGCGGGCGTGCCCATTACGCCGGAGAATTTCAAAATTTCCGAGCGCGCCACCATCGTCTTCCCGTACCACCGCGCCCTCGACGGGCTGGAGGAGGCCCGGCTGAAGGACAAGAAGTACGGCTCCACTCTGCGCGGCATCGCGCCGGTCTATTCCGACAAATATCAGAAGAAGACCATCATGATGGGGGAGCTTCTGTACCCGGCGTATCTTGAAAAGCGGCTGGCCAGCATTCTGGAGTGGAAGAACCTGACCATTCAGAATGTCTACGGCGCGGAAGCGTATAAGCTTGAGGATATGCTGGCGTGGTGCCGCGAATTCGGCTCGAAGCTTGCGCCTTACATCTGCGATACCAGCAAGTACCTCTATGAGGCTGAAAAGGCCGGCAAGAGCATCATGTTCGAGGCCCAGCTCGGCGCGCTGCGCGACATTGACTTCGGCATTTTCCCGTATACCTCGTCCTCTTCCTCCAATGCGGGCTATGCCTGCGTCGGCGCAGGCATCCCCGGCAGCCATGTCGACCGCACGGTCGGCATTGTCAAGGCGTATTCCACCTGCGTGGGCGAAGGCCCGTTCACGGCGGAATGGTTCGGCGACGAGGCCGAGCAGCTGCGCGTGGCCGGCGGCGAATACGGCGCGTCCACGGGCCGTCCGCGTCGTGTCGGCCCCATCGATCTGGTCGCGACGCGCTACGGCTGCCGCATCCAGGGCGCAACCGAGGTCGCGCTTACGAAGCTCGATGTCCTGTCCTATATGAAGGAGATCCCTGTCTGCACGCAGTATGAGGTCAACGGCGAAAAGACCGACGATTTCCCGTTTACCGCCGTCATTGACAAGGCAAAGCCCGTCCTGACGACCGTTCCCGGCTGGGGCTGCGATATCTCCGGTGTGCGCAAGTACGAGGATCTGCCGCAGGCCGCGCGTGATTACGTTGAGTATGTCGAGCAGGCCATCGGTGTGCATATCAGCTATGTCTCCGTCGGCGCAGGCCGCGACGAGATTATTTACCGCTAAAAGGAGCCGCCATGAAACCGACGTATGAAAGCCCGCTGGCCTCGCGCTACGCGTCGAAGACCATGCTGCACCTGTTCTCCCCGGATATGCGCTATGAGACATGGCGCAGGCTCTGGGTCGCGCTGGCAAGAGCCGAGCATACGCTTGGCCTGCCCATCACGCAGGCGCAGGTGGACGAGCTGGCCGCGCACGTGAGCCCCATCGATTATGACGTGGTCGCCGCGCGGGAAAAAGAGGTGCGGCACGATGTCATGGCGCATATCTACGCCTACGGCCTCGACGCGCCCGGCGCGAAGGGCGTTATTCACTTAGGTGCGACGAGCTGCTATGTGACGGACAACGCAGACCTGATTTTATACCGTGAGGCGCTGCGGTATCTGGAAAGGGAATTGAAGGCCGCCATGCGGAATCTGTGCGAGTTTGCTGACCGCTATGCCGCCATGCCCGCGCTTGCCTACACGCATTACCAGCCCGCGCAGCTGACGACCATCGGCAAGCGCGCGTCGCTGTGGTTACAGGATCTGATGCTCGACCTTGAGGAGGTGCAGGACACGCTGCGCGCGTTCCGCTTCCTCGGCTGCCGGGGCACGACCGGCACGGAGGCCAGCTTTGTCGAGCTGTTTGACGGCGATATGGCGAAGATCGACGAGATGAACCGGCAAATTGCTGCTGAGTTCGGGTTTTCCCGCTGCTATCCCGTCTGCGGGCAGACGTATCCCAGAAAGCTTGACAGCCGGATTTTAAACGCGTTGTCATCCATCTGCCAGAGCGCCTGCCGCATGGCGACGGACATCCGGCTTCTGCAGCACGACCGGCAGGTCGAGGAGCCGTTCGAGGACAAGCAGATCGGCTCGTCCGCCATGCCGTACAAGCGCAACCCCATGCGCTGCGAGCGCATCTGCTCGCTGGCAAGATACGTCATCGCCGACGCGCAGAACGCGCCCATGACCGCCATGACCCAGTGGCTCGAGCGCACGCTCGACGATTCGGCCAACCGCCGCATCAGCCTGCCGGAGGCGTTCCTTGCCACCGACGGCGTGCTGCGGCTCGTGCAGAACGTCACGAAGGGGCTGCACGTCAACGAGAAGATCGTGGAGAAGCTCGTGTGGGATTACCTGCCGTTCATCGCGACGGAGAATCTGATGATGGCCGCCGTCAAGCGCGGCGGCGACCGCCAGCAGCTGCACGAGATCATCCGCGAGGCCTCCATGGCGGAGACCGCGAAGATGAAAAACGGCGAGACCTGGGATCTGGTCGCCCAGCTGGCCGCCCGGCCGGAATTCGGCATGCGCGCGGAGGAGATCCGCGCCGAGCTCACCCCTAGCCGCTACATCGGCCGCTGCCCGGAGCAGGTCGCCGCGCTCACGGCCGCCTGCCGCGCCCTGATCGGCAGCGACGCGCAGAGCGCGGAGGAGATCACGCTCTGAGCCGGGTTTTGAAACAGACAAAAAGAGCCGCCGGGCCTCCGGCGGCTCTTCTGCGTCCCGGCTGCGCGGTTGCGCGCGGGCGAAGAATCTGCTACAATAGACTTCAACCTATAGATAAAGAGGCGATCTGCTTTGAAAAAGTTCAGAATGCTGGCGGCGCTGGCGCTGTGCGCGGTGCTGCTGGTCTCCCTTGTTCCGGCGGCGCGGGCCGCGCAGGCGGATGGGCAGCTGCAGTTTGACGAAAACGGGGAGTTCCGCATCCTCATCGTGGCCGACACGCAGGATATCGACAAGCCGCAGAAGGAGACGATCGCGCTGCTCGAGGCGGAGCTGGACGCGGCGCAGCCGGATCTTGTCGTCTTCCTCGGCGACCAGATCCACGGCCCGTCGACCGGCAGGAGCGTGGAACGCACGCAGAAGGCGCTGGACGCGATCTTGCAGCCGGTCGCCGCGCGGGAGCTGCCGTTTGCCGTCGTCTTCGGCAATCATGACGACGAGGGCGGCGTGGACAAGCAGACGCAGCTGGAATATTACCGGAGCTACCCCGGCTGCCTGGCTGAGGCCGGCAGCGTGACGGGCGTTGGAAACTACAACCTGCTCGTCTACGGCTCCGACGGCGCATCGCCGGCCGTGAACCTCTGGTTCTTCGACTCCGGCACCTACGCGCCGGAGGGGCAGGGCAAGTACGACTGGGTCCGGCAGGACCAGCTCGACTGGTATCTGCAGACCGAGGCTGCCCTGGCGGAGGAAAACGGCGGGACGCCCGTCCCGGCCTACGCCTTCCAGCATATCATCGTCCCGGAGATCTATGACGCGATGGACATCGTTCCGGCGAGCGAGAAGAAAAACGGCGCGGTCGAGGGCTATGGCTGCCGCAAGGGGACGTATTATTCCGCCGCGTCCGTGATCGAGGCCGGGACGCTCGGCGAAGCGCCGTGCCCGCCGGACCAGAACGGGGGCGAATTCGACGCGTGGAAGCAGGGCGGCGATATCGTCGCGGGCTTCTTCGGCCACGACCATGTGAACGACTTCATCATTCCCTATGAGGGCATCGATCTTGTCAACACCAACAGCACCGGTTTTTACATCTACGGCGCAGGCGAGAACCACGGCGCGCGGCTCGTAACGCTGCGCGAATCCGACCCCACGGCCTATGAGACGCGCATGCTCTATTATAAAGACCTGATTGGCACAAAGCTGCCTTTCGGCTTTGCAGGCACATGGGGCGCGTATGTGCAGAGCATCGTTCTTCTGGCCGTGTGCGCGCTTGTGCTCGTGCTGACAGGCGCAGTGTGCCTGACGGTGCATCTGGTCAAAAAGCGCCGCCGCGCGCGCAGGTGATTTGCCGCGAACGCGTTCCAAGGTCAACTGGAAAGCTGCCTAGGGTGTATCTGAAAACTCCCAACGCACCCGGACAGCGGGCCTTTTTGCG
>ERZ824978.2698-NODE-2698-length-14823-cov-5.925379_pt1 | contig 14823 bp, 23 predicted proteins | sample MGYA00519860_ERZ824978 | MGnify/ENA primary metagenome ERZ824978 (study PRJEB31778, sample SAMEA3449184) | human gut metagenome | biome: human gut; feature: human-associated habitat; material: faeces | place: United Kingdom | collected 2010/2012 ... | reverse complement strand
GATAATAAGTTTTCTGACAATTTCATTTCTCCCAAAAAAGTGCACAAATTATGCACATGTTTTTTTGTATATATTTTACCTGTAAAAAGTACAAAAAATGCTTGCTTTTTTGGCACATTCTGGTATAATAATTATAGAAACAAGGAAAACAAGAAATAAGTAAAAAGAAAAAGGAGAAAAAAGATAATGAAAAAATTAACTAGTTCAGAAAAAGATTTTGCTATTGATACCATCACGATGAAAGCTTCAGTTTGTAAAAAGTTCAATGATAGCATTGATTTATGGATAATCAAAGACGCATATATTGACGGAATATGGACTGGTTTTATTTCGGGGGGTTTTGAGTACGATACAGATTTTAATGATGAACTTAAAAAAGCATGGGATGACGCATTGCCTCACGAGTAAAAATAATGCACGGCCTGTCGTGTAGTTGGGCTGTATGGGTTCGAATCCCTAGACAGGATTACCGCAAAGGTAAAATAAAAAGAAAAGAGGATAAGAAAATGACACAAAAAATATTAAAAGATAGATGTGATTATTTTTCTGAAATTGCAGGTCAGAAAATTGAGGTTCGTTACTATAACGGTTATGCCCACGTTGTAAACGCTAAAAATGGAACAATATACGCCGTTGGTACAAAGCAATATTGCTATGATGCAATTTATAACATGATGCAAGGTTTCTGGCTTGCATCTGCAAAATACGCAAATTAGCGTATTATCACAATGTAAATAAAAAGAGGGCAAGAAAAATGAGAAAAATTACAGAAAGAACCCCTAGAAATGTAAGATATGGCTATCACGAGCCAATTGCGATATTGTCACTGTCAGCGTCTTGTGCTATTGTGGTATTTCAACCGGATGAGTTCGACGTAGGAACTTGTGATTTCGTAGTAGCTGATTTGTACGATGATTGCATAATTTCACAACCTAGACGTGTTAGAACTCATGTAGACGGAAACGGAAAACCATATTTCTATCGACATGGAAGATTAACTTTTCTTGACGAGTTCATACGAATATAATTAGTTAGTTGTAAATAACTAGCTTATTTGAAATACAGCAAGTTAGTTGTTGCTAATAATCTATTATAAGTGGTACTTATAATGTCATAAGAATAAAGAAATAGACAATAATTATAATATATGCTATTATAATATTGTACCAATCAAAAAGGTACTTGTCTTTTTTCCTTTCCTTGAAAATATAGTTTCTGTCGTGTAACTGGGCTGGATGGGTTCGAATCCCTTGACAGAAGTTGCCAAAAGCAAAAAAAAAAAAGAAAAGAGGTAAAAAACAAATGCCAAAAAAAGAGAGCATGGTGACCCGAACAATTAAAAGCACGCATTGCGTATTGATGTGCGTTGACACCTCAATTGGCGAGGTGAAAAACATTGATGTAACATTGCCACGCACGTACAAAGAAGTTTCTGACATGCTGACAAAAGCTAAAGAAATCTATGATACAGATACACTTAAATGCGTGGAAGTCGTAGACTTCAAAGAAAAAGAGTGTTTGATGGGAATGTCAGAAAGCTTATTCATTCAGTACGCACATGAAATCGTAAAACAGAAAAAAGAAGAGAACTAGAAAAGAGAGGTAAATAAAAAATGCAGATTTATGAAAATTCAAGAGAGTTTACTAAGGTAGAAATTTATCTTATGACTTCTTCGCCAGACGTGATTTCATTTAAAAACGTGGATGATGAGACTTCAATTCCTGTTGATGGCTATATCTTATTCAAGGATAAAAGCCAGAATGGCGAGGAAACAGACATTCTTTCACTTATCACGCCAGACAAAAAAGTATACGCTTGTCAGTCTCAGACGTTTAAGCGTTCATTCCTTGAAATCTTTGAGTTAATGGGTGGTGAATCATTCTCAATTATTAAGAAATCTGGTGTAACAAAAGCGGGACGCGATTTTATTAATTGCGTACTTGATGTAAACAGTTTGACGTAATCTAAACAGGCGGAGCGGAAAAAAACAACCGCTTCGCTTCTTTTATGAGGTATCGGAAAAATGACATACAAGGAACAATATAAAAAAGAAATAAAAAGAATAAAACGCTTCATAAAGCGAGCTGAGAAAAGAGGTTATTCTTTTAACTTCAAAGAGCCAGAGCAACCGAAGCGTATTAGAAAAGAATCGGTTGAAAGACTGAAAAAAATAACACCAGAAAAGTTGTACGCATCATCGGTGTACCGTGGATTATATTCAGATTTTCGTGAGTTGGGTGGTTTAGAAGCACGAAAAAGAGAACGCTCAGCATCAGCGAAAAAAGGTGCTGAGACAAGAAAAAGAAAAAAAGAGCAGGAAAAAAGAGAACAGGAAAAGACACCTATTTTTGACTTTATCAATGAAATTATTTCAATGATAAATGAATTGCCGAATGGCCGTTATATTTCATATCAAGTTTTTCTTGATTTTACACCGCATAAAAATTTTTTAATTTCTTTGATTAATGACCGTGCTGATATAGCGTCACAATATAATACGTTTGAAAAGTATTTGAATTATTTAAACGATAATAAGGATAGAATAAGAGTATTATTGGATAAAATAATGCACGACAGCAATGAATCTGAAATCATAGCATCATTTAATGAGTTAGCAGAAATATTAAAAGGTTCGGCGTTATCATTTGAAGAAGCTAAAATGATTGAAGAATTAAATCAGTATTATGAAAGTTTTGTTGATTACTAATGCATGAGCGAAGATATAGATATTTTGTCGGTGATTTCGAAACAACTGTTGATGAAGATATTCATTCACAAACTTCAACAGAAGTGTGGGCTTCTGCTATCGTTGAAATGAATACAGATAATGTAGTCATTTTGAAAAGTATAGACGCAACTTTTCAATATTTACAGTCGTTTCGTGAAAACATTTGTGTGTTTTACCATAATTTAAAATTTGACGGTTCTTTCTGGCTTGATTATTTTATGAATAAATGCAAATTTGAACAGGCATATGAAATTTTGAATGATGAAAAAACGTCGTATAAATGGTTAAAAGAAAAAGACATGAAAAATAATACCTTTAAATATTCTATTTCAAGAATGGGGCAATGGTACACATTTACTATAAAAGTAAACGGTATTATAATTCAAGTAAGAGATTCGTTGAAACTTCTTCCTTTTTCAGTGAAGCAAATCGGAAAATCGTTTGGAACGAAGCACAAAAAGCTTGAAATGGAATACAAGGGAAAAAGGTTTGCTGGTTGTGAAATAACTGATAAGGAAAAAATATATATCGCAAATGACGTTCTAGTTGTAAAAGAAGCACTCGAAATTCTTTTCGACGAGGAGCATGATAAATTAACTATCGGAAGTTGCTGTTTGTCAGAGTTCAAAAGAATTGTTTCAAAAACAGAATATAATATTCTTTTTCCAGACTTAACAAAACAAGAAATTGATAAAAGTGTATACGGTTATGATAATGCAGATGCTTATATTCGTAAAGCATATAGGGGTGGTTGGTGCTATCTTGTAAAGGGCAAAGAAAATCAGATTAAAAGAAACGGAACAACAGCAGATGTAAATTCGCTTTATCCGTCAATGATGCATAGCGAATCTGGTAATCGTTACCCGTACGGCTATGCATCTTTCTGGTGTGGTAATTATATTCCAAAAGAAGCACAAACAAGTGAAACTTTTTATTATGTAAGAGTAAAAACAAGGTTTTATTTAAAAGATGGGTATTTACCATTTATTCAGATAAAAGATTCTTTCTTATATAAAAGCACAGAATCTTTGACAGCATCAGATTATTATGATAAAGAAACACGGCAATATTATTCTGAATATATCGAAAAATATTCTGGTAAAAAATGCGATACACGAGTAACCTTAACCTTATCAATGATTGATTTTGAATTGATAAAAGAACATTATGACTTAGTTGATTTTGAAATCTTAGACGGTTGTTGGTTTTACGCACTGACAGGAATGTTTGATGAATACATTGACAAATACAGGAAAATAAAAGAGACAAGTAAAGGTGCAAAGAGAACAGAAGCAAAACTTTTTTTAAATAATCTATACGGAAAATTAGCAAGTAATGACGATTCTAGTTTCAAGGTAGCATATTTAAAAGAAAATGGAAACATTGGTTTTATAACATCTACTGAACACGAAAAGAAAGCAGGACATATAGCAAGCGGAGCGGCTATCACATCTTACGCAAGGAATTTCACCATAAGAGCCGCACAAAAAAATTATTATGGTGTTGATAAAAAAGGTTTCATTTATGCTGATACAGATAGTATTCATTGTGATTTACAGCCAGATGAAATAAAAGGAATCAAGGTTCATCCAACAAATTTCTGCGCATGGAAATTAGAGAGTTCATGGGATGAAGCTATTTTCACACGACAAAAAACATATATTGAACACGTTACGCATGAAGATTTGAAGCCTTTAAAAAATCCATATTACAATGTCAAATGTGCAGGAATGCCAGACACTTGCAAGGAATTGTTTGTGCAATCCATGACAGAGCATACATTGGAAGACACAAAAGTAGATTTAAAAACAAAAGAAAAGCTTGAATTTTTGAAAACAAAACGAAGTATGTCTGATTTTAAAGTTGGCTTAAAAATCCCCGGAAAATTACTTCCTAAAAGAATAAAAGGTGGCGTTTTGTTAACAGAAACTTATTATGAAATGAGGTGAAAAATTGAAATTATTAATTGATATTTCTGTAAACGATATAGCTAATTTACTTTCAGGAAAAGTAGTAAAATATAGCACTGAAAAATTAATAGGCGAAACAATAGAAATCGAGGTGAAATTAAATGATGAAAAAAGTAACATTAAAACAGTTTTTTAAAATTTTAAAAATAAAATGGATTGACGGTCAGTGTTTACATGCATGTTTATTTTGTCCATATGCTGACGAGTGCTTAGAAAATTTTATTGAAGAGGAGAATTATAAAAATGAAATTAGAAATTGAATTTGAGAATCAAGAAGATTTAAGAAAAAAATTAAGTTCTTTATTACCTGAACCTGTAATTCTCAATATAAGACCATCTTATACAGTCGAAGAAATTAAAAAACGTATTAAATTATATGATGATGTTTACCAAAACAATTATTTTGACATTATTAGAAACGGTAGAATGGTTATAAGGGCGAGAAATTATGAAGAAACAATCGTTGAATTATACGCAATAACAACAGATAAGGATGCTATTATAATTCAAAACCCTAGTTGCCTATCTGACATATATGTATTTGTTTCTATATAAAATAAAGGAGAGATTATATAAAATGAGTGAAACAAAAATGAAATTAGAAATTGAGTTTGAAAATTTTGAAGATTTAGATAGAAAATTATCTTCCGCGTTACGGCGAAGTGAAATTTTTAAACCTAAAAGTTGTTATTCTATCGAAGATATTAAAAATGTATTAAACTTTATGACTTCGAATATGAAAATAATTATTTTTATATAATTAAAAATGGTATGACGATTTCAAAGAAAATAAGTTATACTCAGTTAATAAATAAATTATCTGATATAACCTGGAACAAAGATGCTTTTATAATTCAAAATCCAGATAGTTTATATGACATATATGTATTTGTTTACAGATAAAAATAAAGGGCGGATTTTTACAATCCGTCCTTTTTATATCTTTATCTCATAAGTTATTCAAGACGGTTCGCAAAACCGCGATTCACACTAGCAGTATAATTTCAACCGTGCGTTCTAGTTGTGACATGAAAAACATTATAAGAAGATATCAATATGATAAAGCAGTTAAGATAGCTTCTTTGCACTGTAAATCTTTGAATCTAAAACACCCTTTTTCAAAATAATATCGCATATTTGAAATAAAAAACTCATTTGATTTTAGCATAACATAATTTACATTGTGGTCTGCTGTTGTTATTGAAAGTTTAAAAGGAAAACTCTCATCATAATTTTTACCACAATAAATGATACCTATATCACTATATTCCCGTAACGAATATTTTTGACCTTTATAAATGAGGGTTGCTAAATATTTGTTCTTGCCTTTGGGTGTTTCAATAAAAGCATAATTATCATTCAGATAAACATTCTGACTTGAGTATTCCACATATGAATCCTTTGAAAACGCTTTATTAAACCCGCTTTCCTGTTGTGCTATGGATGCTGATTCTATGAAACACTGTTCTAAAACAAAACCGTTACCTCTTAAAAAATTAGTATCATTTCTTAGTCTATTTCCAATTTCTAAAACACTGTAATAAGGGTTGATAAGACTAACACTATTTGAAGCCATAAAAAGCGGTAAATATTTTACCTGTTTTCCTTGACCTCTAGCAAGACTAGTGTGAACTGAAATTAGTTTCTTAACTTCATCATTACAATAGTGATTAGTTTCGCTCTGGTATTCGTCCATAAACATGTTTTCTACATCAGAAAAAAGATGGCTCATTTTTTTAATCTGGTCGGCACTGTTTAAAGTTAAAGCATATCCGCAACTTTCATCATTCAAAAAAAGTTCATGATATATTCCTTTTGCCCTAGATTTGCTAGTGATTTCATCATTAGGAAAAAACAGAGTATGAATATCTTTGAAAAATTTATCAGCAACGTCATCTAATTCATAATTATATCTGTATATAAGTGCAAATTTTTGTTGTCTTTTTTTGAATCTATTCAACAGCAATCTATTGAAATAAGTAGTCTTTCCGCCCGTTCTATTACCAGTGCACATGTAAATCTCTGGTGTATTTCCATTTAAGTCTTTTAACGACAAAAGTTTAGTGCCGTCATAATATTCTTTTTCACTCATTTCTTTTTACCTCTCATAAGTAAAACTTATTACATTATAAGAATTTCTTATTAATAAATTATAGCATACCTATTGAATTTTGTCAACTAATGTGATACAATTCATTTATAAGAAAAACTTATTATCTTATAAGATTAACTTATAAAAAGGGGGTGAAATTATGGGTGCAGATTTTTTAAACATCTTAGGGAATTATGTATTTCCTGTCGTGGCTTGTTGCGTAATGGCTTACTTCGTAAAATATATGTACGATGAAACAAACAAACGTATTGACATTTTAAACGAACAGCATAAAAACGAAGTCGACAATCTGAGTACAGTTATCTCTAATAACACGGTTGCACTTGAAAAGATGAATACGCTAATTGAAAGATTGGGGAAATAAATGAGAGCAGAAACTTTAATTGAAAATGCAAAAAAATACATTGGTACACCGTATGTATGGGGCGGTGAAAGTCTGGAAGAGGGCGGTTTAGATTGTAGTGGTTTAATGTACATCTCATTGAAAGATTCTGGTTATAAAACTGTAAGAAAAACAGCACAGAGTTTTTCTTTAATTGGTAAATCTGTTTCCTTAGATTCTATTAAAAGTGGTGACTTGCTTTTCTTCGGAAAATCACAAACAAAAATAACGCATTGTTCTATTTATCTCGGTAACGAATTAATGATTGAAAGTATAGGCTCACAGAAAAACACGAAAAATAATAAAGGTAGGGGCGTGGTTATTTCAAGTTTATACAGACGATTAGACTTAGTATGTGCAAGGCGAGTTTGTGAAGAAAAAAACGACAGCAATGTTTACTTTAAAGCAGGTCACATTTACACAGTTGCAGTTGACAACTTGAATGTTAGAATTAGACCAGATGTAAAAAGCAAGAGGAAAAACGCTGATGGCCTTACCCTTGACGGAAGAAAACACGCTAATTCAAGAGGACAGTTAATGCATGGTACAAAAGTAACTTGTAAAGAAATTGCAATGGACGAAAACGGCAACACATGGATTAAAATCCCTAGCGGATGGGTGTGTGCTATTTATAATTCGAGGGTGTATATAAGATAATGACTAAATGGATTTCAAAAAATGCGCATTTAACCGAGGCGGAAACGCTAAATAATGCATATATTTTTTATGGAATATTTAGCGGTCTAGGTTACAGTTTAGAAACCATATCAGCACTTGCAGGAAATGCAGAAGCAGAGAGCGGTATCAACCCAGAATTAGAAGAAGTTGGTGGAACAGGGTACGGTATTTTTCAGTGGACACCGAAAAACGATTTGATTGAAGCATGTGATTCACTAAATTTATCGCCGTATACAGACGGAACAGTGCAATGTAATTGCTTAGATGGTGAATTATTTGTATTAGGAAATCAATGGTATACCACGAACGCTTTTATAACACCTTATATACCTAGTGGGGCGACCACGGACATGGTAGGTGTTACAGCACAAGAGTTCAAAGAAAATACGTTAGGATGGACACCCGATAAACTTGCTATACTGTTTATGGTAGCATATGAAAGACCAGATAGAAACCCTGCTACAAATCATACTGAATTAAGGCAACAATTAGCGTTAAAATGGTATGAAGTTTTCAGTGGTTCACCGATTCCACCAACGCCCACAAAAAAGAAAAAAATGCCAATATGGATGTATGTAAGAAAGAGGTGATATAATGGCAGTTAAAACAGTTGACGAAATTATGGCGAAAGTAAGAGAAAGAATTGGCGAAGATAACAGTGACGAAGCAATCGAGTTTATCGAAGATATTTCTGACACGTTTGAAAGTTTTTCTAACGCAGAAGATTGGAAAACTAAGTATGAAGAAAACGACAAAAAATGGCGTGAAAAATATCGTGACAGATTTTTCACTTCAAAAGAAGAAGTGGAAGAAGATTATATTGAAGAACCAGAAGAGAAAGAAAAGAAAAAATTTGAAGATTTATTTGAATAAGAGAGGAGCGGTATAATGCCAAAAAGAGTTGCAGTTAGCACGTTAAATGCTACGACAAGAGATATTTTAAATGTAATCAGACAGAACGCAGGACTTGAGTACCAGAACGCAGTTCCTGTTGTTGAAAAAGAAGCCGATATTCCACGGGTAGGTGAAATCATTTTCGGGTCAACGTCATTAAGTAATCAGTTTCTGAACGCACTTGTGAACAGAATTGCATTGGTGAAAGCACGCTCAGCAACTTTCAACAATCCTTATGAAATTCTTAAAAAAGGTTATCTTGAATACGGTGAAAGTATCGAGGACATTTTTGTTTCACTTGTGAATGTACAGGTTTATGACGAAGAATCGGCAAAAGCCAGAGAATTTCAGAGAAATTTCACGGATGTAAAATCGGTATTTTACGCTATTAACTGGCGTGTTGTTTATCCAGAAACTATCAACGAAAGCGACTTAAATTTAGCTTTTCTTTCTGCCGATGGTGTAACTAATTTAATCGCTAAAATGGTAGATGCCATTTATACCTCAAGTAACTATGATGAGTATTTACTTTTCAAGTATCTCATTATTAAAGCAGTTTCACATGGCAAAATGTATCCAGTTTCTATCGGCGATGGTGCAAAAACAACTGATGCAGGTGTTCAGTTCAGGGGTCATTCAAACATGTTACCGTTTATGAGTTCTGAATATAACGAAGCAGGTGTAAAAAATACTACACCAAAAGAGAGACAGGTTATTTTCATGGATGCTATGTTCAACGCAAAATACGACATTGAAGTATTAGCAGGGGCATTCAATATGGACAAAGCGGAGTTTATGGGTCGGCTGTTCTTAGTAGACAATTTTGCCACTTTTGACAACGACAGATTTATTGCTATTCGTGAAAAATCTGATGGTCTTGAAGAGGTAACACAGACGGAGCTTGATTTGATGAAACATGTCAAAGCTATTTTGATTGACGAAGAGTGGTTTCAAGTGTACGATAAACTGAACAAGTTTACAGAGAAATATATGGCTTCGACTATGGAATGGAATTATTTCTATCATGTTTGGAAAATCGTAACACACAACCCGTTTGCGAATGCTATTGTATTTGTGGATGATACCGCAGATGTGACATTGCCTACTACTATCACTGCTAAGATTACTGAAAAAATGACAGCTGACAATGCAACGGTTTTAACTGTTGAAGCAAGTGCTAACGGTGCTAAACTTTCACCAAACGTAGCAAAATTTGTTCAGACTGAGGAATTAGTTACAAACGGTATTGCTGTTCATGGCTATGGTGCGTATATGATTCCAGCAAGAAACAGTTCAGAGATTCAGATTGTGGTTGAAAACGGTGGTGCTACTTATACGAATAGCAAGACTAAGATTAACGCAAACAGTAATGTCGGCGTGAGTGTTGACCTTACAAAGCAGTAATATAATATAATACTTTTAAGAGGGTGGTTTTTTCCACCCTCAGAAATGAGGGAATATGACAGAACAGAAAATTAATAAAAGTGCTTTTGTTGATTCAAGCGGTAAAGTGTGGGGGAATGTAGGCGAAAATATTAGAAACGGTAGTAAAAATTTAAAATCAACTTTTGATAGTTTAGATGAAAATGAATTGCAAAACTTACCTGTAATGCCGATTAAGGGTCACTGGGAATATATTATTGATACGGTTGATTCAACTTTGATTCATTCTTTTTCAAACTATTCTATTGACAGTAGTGACCGTTATGCAAAATTAAATTGCAAAATTTATTCGATTATTCTTGTAAATAGTGATAATACAGTACCTTTTCAGTCATTATGTTTACCGTTCATTAATAATAACGAAACTTATATTGAATTTTTAACAAATGCAACAGTAGAGTGTGCTAATGAATATTTAATCTATATAGGTGATGAATAATGTATATCGAACCAACTACAAATATAAGACTTTTAAAAGACGTACCACTTGATAACAGCTATAAACACACGTTATTCTTTCAAACTCACGCTGACCAGATTGGATATTTTGTTTCTAAACAAAAATATAGTTTGGGTAATTATTCATACCAGAGAATCAATAAGGGTGTTGCAAGGGTTGGCATTTGTGCAGATAACATCTATGAGTGCAATTATATGATGTTTAAAAACATAAATTTTGGTGATAAATGGTTCTATGCGTTTATTACAAAAATTGAATATGTTAACAATGAAATGTCAACTGTTGAATTTGAGATTGACGAGATACAAACATGGCTGTTTGAAATGCAATTAAAAGAATGTTATATTGAACGTCAGCACACGGTAACAGACAATAAATACGAGCATATCGAACCAGAAAGTATCGACTTTGGAAACATGATTACTCTTGAATCACACGTGCCAAATACAACCGTTGATTCTGATGGCCATACAATCGGAAATTTGCATGACTGGGTGTTAGTTGTCTGCACTGCACCAAAAGGAAAAGACGATATTTTAGCTTTAAAACAAAACGGTGTTGTTAGTTGCGCTCAATATTATTACTGTCTAAATAGCAGTGCTAGTGTGAAAGATTTTTTAGTCAATGTCCTTAGCGATTTTGATCAAGATAATATTTATTCGGCGTATATGTTTCCGAGTGCATTTTGTGGTGGAAGTCAGCCTTCTTCATCACATATCATTGATTATGGACAGGATGCACCGATTCGATATAACATGTCAATAAAAGTGCCAGATAGTATCAACGGTTACGTTCCTAAAAATAACAAATTGTTTTCATCACCTTATATGATTTATGAAGCAACAGATGATTGTGGAAATTCACAGTTTTATTTGCCGGAACTGTTTGGAAGTAATAATATTGATTTTCATGTTTATGGAAAATATATTGGAAATCCAGAAATTTGCATCACGCCTTTATCTTATAAGGGCGAAACAGAAAATTATTCTGAAACATTTGTGATTAGTAACTTTCCAATGGCAAGTTTTGCAAGTGATACTTTTCGTGCGTGGTTAGCAAATAACGGTCTATCCACATACATTGGTACGTTGGGTAATATTTCAAGCGGTGTTTTAAGTGGCATTACTGGCAATTTAGTTGGCGTTGCTCAAAGTGCTATCGGTGTTGCACAACAAGTTAATAACTTAGCTGTTGCATACAATCAACCTAACAAACTTGTAACAACAGATAATAGTCAAATTGTTGCGACTTTACTTCAAAAAATACCTAGAGTAAAAATAAAATGTTTAACACAATCGTACTTAAAACAAGTTGATGATTTTTTTACTGTTTATGGTTACTCTCTTAATGTAAAAGGTATTCCAAACTTACATGCAAGAAAAGAGTTCACTTTTGTGAAAACTAATGAGTGTGTTGTAAGAGGTGATATCCCAATAGATGCTATACGAACAATTTGCAAATGTTTTGACAGTGGTATTACATGGTGGGTGAATGGTGAAAACGTAGGAAACTATGAAGTTGATAACTCAGTGTTATAAGGTGGTGTATAATGAAGAAAAAGAAAAATCAATCGTTCCATAATACGCTAATGGCGAACGGTGCAACTTATGTGCAATATTATAACCGATTAATGGAACTTTCTATGTCAATGTTTGAATGGAAAAATTTACCAGATACAGTTGATGAAAGATACTTAGAACTAGGGCTTTTTTCTTCTGGTTGTATGGTATTTTTTAAAGATGATGTAATCGGTGAATTAGCTTTGAATATGACATATCAAGGTGGTTTCGATATTTATGGTGAACCTACTAAGCGTAGAGCGTATAGCAGATACAATCAATTTCAAACAACTCTTGATAAAGACAACAGTGTAATTATATGGAACAATATGCTGAGAACTAATTCGGCACTTGACGTGCAAATGTTTGCATATAGATTATACAATCTTGATAGAATAGTTGACATCAACGCAAACGCTCAAAAAACACCTGTTTTAATAACTTGTGATGAGAAACAAAAGTTGACTATGAAAAATCTTTACTTACAATATGAGGGCAATTATCCTGTAATTTTTGGTGACAGTAATCTGGATATCAAAAGTCTTAGCGTATTAAAAACAGACGCACCTTTTGTTAGTGATAAAATCTATGATTTAAAAGTTAAAATCTGGAATGAAGCACTCACTTATTTAGGTATTTCAAATATAAACACTACAAAGAAAGAACGGATGATAACAGATGAGGTTATCAGAAATCAAGGTGGAACGATTGCTAGCCGTTATTCAAGACTTGAAAGCAGACGTAGAGCAGTTAAAAAAATTAATAAAATGTTTGGACTGAATATAACTGTTGATTACAGAGAAGATTTTCAAAGTACAGAGATTGAAAATGATACGTTAGGTGGTGATAGCCTTGAGTAAATACACAACGCAAGTTAGATTTATCTGCGAAAGTAAAAGTGGATTAAATGAAAGCCTGGGTTCTTTATCAGTTGATGAAATAATTTCTAAATCATGGGATAAAATTTTTACAACGAAAGTAAAAATTTTTGATGAAGATTATAGAAAGATAATTTGCTCAAAAATATTGAAACATTTTTACTTGCGTGAAATTGGTACTGAAACTTTTGGTGTATGGCAGTTGTGGATGAATACTAAACTCGAAGAAATTATGCCGTTATATAACCAGTTATATGAATCGTGCAATCTTAAATTTAATCCATTTTTTGACGTAGATTTGACAAGAGAGCACAAGGGTAAAGGTAATACGGTTAGTAACGGTGACAATAGAACTATTAACAATACGACAGTTAATGCTAACAGTGTTACACAGAATAACGGTGTAAATCGTGATTTATATAGCGATACACCGCAGGGTGCATTGACAGGTGTTGAAAATGAAACATATTTAACAAACGCTAGGAAAAACATTGACGAAAACACAACAAATGTAAATACAAATACAAATAGCGTTAACAATGAAACAAATACCAATAAAACAGAAGCAAATACAACAGACGAATATATTGAGACAATAGTTGGCAAACAAGGCAGTAAAAATTACAGTGCTTTATTAAAAGAATATCGTGAAACTTTTCTAAATATTGATATGATGATTATTGGAGAGTTTAACGACTTATTTTTAAATTTATGGTAGTGAGGTGAAAAAAATGACAGGGTATGAGAACATTAGACGTATGTGTTTTCCTTTGGTTACACCAGTTTTACCGAGTGTGTTTGATGATTCATTATCATACTACGAGTGCTTAACGCACGTTGTCGGTGTTTTAAATAAAACGATTGACGCAGTTAATTTTATTGGTAATAACACTGAACAACTTTTCAATCAGTGGATTAATGAACACAAAAACGAAGTGTTGTTAAATGCATCATATAACGAAGAAAGTAAAACTTTATTCGTGTATGCAAAGGAATAATGTAGGGTGGTAAACAATGAAAAAATATATTGAAAAAATTGATTTATCTGGAACAGAACTTTTTATCAGTGATTCTGAATCCAAAGAAGAAACTAAAAGACTCTGGAAAAGATTCGGACAACTTGATTTATCCGGTAAGACTGTTTTCATTGGCGATAGTTACGGTGAGGGTTATACCACAATATTTGATAATACAGGTGCTATAAAAGGTTACACTATTAAGCCATGGGAAAATTATGTTATCGAAAATTGTGGAATTACAGACTATGTGATAAGCTGTCGTGGTGGTACTGGTTTTGCAGTAACAAACAATACTTTTGAATCGTTGCTTGATAGTGTTCAAGTTGACGCACCAGAAAGCGTAAAAAATATAGTCGTGTGCGGTGGCTATAATGAGCCAGCCGACATTGGTGCGATACAAACAGGTGAAATGATTTTTTACAATAAAGCGAAAAGTAAATTTCCTAACGCTAAAATCTTTTGTGGAATGATTGGTTGGGATGTTAATTCGACTAACTGGGATAAATTAAACAAGGTGTGTGAAGCGTATCAGTATAATGCGGTTGATTGGTTTTACTTGAACAACGTACAGTATTCTATTCATTCTGATGGTCTTATGGGTGCTGACGGATTTCACCCGAACGAGACAGGATATTCGAAGATAGGGCTTTACGTTTCAGAAGCTTTGAAAACTGGCTCATGTAATCCGAGTTTCTTTA